>Ga0247814_10000427_pt1 | contig 34155 bp, 20 predicted proteins | sample UWRJL179409R1_FD_179947 | JGI IMG/M metagenome (GOLD analysis project Ga0247814, IMG submission 179947) | Plant litter microbial communities from Arlington Agricultural Research Station in Wisconsin, United States - UWRJ-L179-409R-1 | ecosystem: Environmental > Terrestrial > Plant litter >... | reverse complement strand
CCTCTTCCGCAGGAATAACGACACCCTGTACGGCAGAGCGCTGACCAACGCCAGCCTCCTTCATCTCTTCGAAGACGCCGCCTATTTCCTGTTTGAAAAGCAAAAAGACAACTATACCGCCAAACGCCGGGTGATCGAAATCCCCGACTCGGCAGCCACGCACTACCTCGCTACCTCCATCTGGAACTTCGAATTCATCCGCCCTCCTGCGCGCGCCGATTCCCTCTGGCAGGACATGCTCGCCGAACTGAACCTCCTCAGCGCCTACACCGCCCGGATCGAAAAACGGCCCACACTCTGCTATGTCCTTACTCGCATTCCCGGCAGCGCTATACCAACCACCAAGGGTGGCAAAACCGAAAACAGCCTCTTTGACCATCGCCCAGCTCGGCTGATCAACAGCCCCATCGCTTACCTGACCACCCGCATCGACGCGCTCTCCTTCCTCGAATTGCCCCTCGTTGACGAAACAGGTATCAGCGAACCCGTAGACATAGTCTTCCCAAAGCCACCCGGTAACCTCAGTGAACTTAATCAAAACCTTTCCGTATATGGACTGCAAGTTACCCGTAAAGAAAGGGTGCTTAGAATGTTTGTCATTACCAACAAAATTCTTAAACCCTGAACCGCAAGCTCACATCAAACTGCCTTTGCTCTAGGTTGGCATATCAAGGAAATAAACGGCACCCCGAACAGGGAGCAAACGGCACCCCGAACAGGGAGCATGGTAGCAGTATATTCGAGTTCAAGTCCATGGGCTTTTATATGCCATAGAAGACATCTATGTATTAGGATTAAGTAAATGTATGTTATTGAGATACTACTCAAGCGCTATTTGCGTGGGAAGATTCATTATAAAAGAACAAGAAAATCATCATGAATATCTTTGTGCTGCGCAGCCCATCAAGATCAGGGGCATACCTATCACAAAATTCGGACAGGCAATTAGATTATTCGACAACTATAACCGCAATTCTCCCGAAGCGGTTTTCAGCGATGGGCTGGTCTATCCGGCTGAATATTTATGCCCTGAAGCTTCACGAATGGGTAAAAAACTTGAACCCAATGCAAGTGAAGCGCTTTTGCTTGCATCACGCTTTCAACACATCGGGAGATGGGAAATACAACGCAGCGTTTACCCCGACGGGAGATTGGGGTATCTCAAATGGCGGAGTGACCTTTCAAAGTTTCATGCCGACACGGCTTCATCCTTACTCCGGTCAGTCGGCTATGACGAGGCAACCATTGATGAAGTAAGGGAAATTGTGCTGTAAGGCACCTGAAGACAGTGGCGGACGTACAAACGATGGAAGCTGCTTTATGTCTCGTATTCCTGGAGTTTCAGTTAGACGACCTGATCGCAAAACAGCCGGAGGCTAAGATGATTGGTATTTTACAAAAAACCTGGGCCAAGATGAGCCAGCAGGGAAAAGAACAGCCGTTGAAGTTGAGGTACAACCCGGATGGTGCAAAGCTGATCCAAAAAGCTTTGGGCCAAGGCTAAAACGCCGGGTAAAATTCAACAAGACATTTATAACTACGAAGGAATCCAAAAATTATGAATATAGCAAACACATATAGCGTGTCGTTACACTTAGCTAAAAAAATGATATTCGGGGGACACTTCATAGTTAATAAAAACGCGTTTTTCTTTTACTTTTAAGATATAGAATAGTTAAATTTGTTATACCAAAGTTCATTGACGATCTGTTTTAAATGCTTATCAAAGACCAAGCTAAGTTTAAAAAAATGAGACCCATTCGGTTACCATTTTCAAAATAGCACTTGATAACTTTTACATAATCAACTATTTAAGGGGTAAGATAGTCGTCCTGCCATCCCGACAACAAGCGATACCACGAAGTATCAAAACCCTGTAAATATCTCATTTACAGGGTTTTTTGTTTTATTCAAATCCTTTTCAGTACATACTATTCCTTGCTTTATGTGAACAAAAAGGTGAACAGATTTAGTTTTTTAGATTTGTCCACCAGAAAGGGCTTAATTATCTGATGTACAATAAATTAAGTCATTTAAATTTAGACTAAAAAGGTCCGGTCGGAAGCGTTATATCAAACTCAACACGATGGGAAAAGGGTTTTCCGAACAACTTTTTATCAGACCATCGAAAGGAAATCGCGGGGCGTTAACTGAATAGCCTTGGCAAAAAAGGTGTTAAAAGACGTTTGGTTCTCTACAGCTATCTTTTCATTCATCACATAGAACCCCATCGCGGCATCTGAAGAAACAAGCGGAAAATTGGCATTCAGCATAAAACTACGGGGTGCCCCCTCAATACCTACCAGTTGCCTGCTGCCTAACACACTAACAGACGAGGCCTTGTCCAACAAGCTGTAAGCGGCATTTACCGCCGTAAGGTTATCAGCATACTGGTTATAATTATACAAACGCTGTTGCTGTGCAAAGCCTGTGCCTGCCATGCAAAGCATAAGCAGGCACAGGAGCAATGAATATTTACTATTTGCTTTGGTGCAAAATGTCATTTATTAATATTTAACAACGATGTACCCTGTTTTACGCTTGCTGGTACTTCCATCTTTGTACTCCAGTATGTAATAATAGGTGCCAGGTTGCAGCAAAGTACGGTTGCTGCTATGCCCATCAAACACATTGCCTTTTGTACCGTATGCAGCAGTTTGGTAGATCAATGCTCCATTGGCGTTAATAACCGACAGGTTATTAACCGGATAACTGCTCAATCCATCAATTGTCAGTACATCGTTAACCCCGTCGCCGTTTGGCGACAGTGCCTGGTGCACTACCACATCTGCTTTGTGCGCATCAAGTTCAGCCCATGTATCGCGCGGTTCCACAATAGCGCGGCTATCCTTATTGCCTTCGGGTAACAGGCTAAAATTACTTACCCTGCTCACAACCAGCATAGCCGGCCTGTTTACCGTAAACTCATACGTCTTAACAGTACCATCAACCGCGGTTATGTTCATACTGATAACATTTGCGCCTGTTGAAAGCGTTATTGGTGCTGATGGTGTTCCGCTAGCTACAATATCATCTTTAACACGCACCACAGCTGCCGGGTCAGTAGATTTTGGTGTTATTGTAATGCTTCCGGTTTCCGGCGCTACTGATGTAGTGTAATTGTAATTAGCAGGGCCGGTTACCGTAGTTAATGTTGATGAAGGTGTTAATTTAAAGCTCAGTTTGGTATTACTTGAACCCTTACGGCTTACCGCAATTTGGTATGTTCTGATAGCGCCGCTTGGTGATGTAACTTCCATTTGTATGGTTGTGGTACCCGACAGTAGTGTTAATGGTGGCGAGGATGCTCCATACGCTACTATTATGCTTTCAACACGCACTACAGCTGCCGGATCATAAGCTTTTGGCGTTATTGTAATGCTGCCAGTTTCGGGCGCTACTGATGTGGTGTAGTTGTAATTGGCAGGGCCTGTTACTTTAGTTAACGTTGATGCAGGCGTTATTGCAAAGCTTAGTTGTGTATTACTTGAACCATTGCGGCTAACGGCGATGGCATATGTTCTGGAAACACCACTTGGCGCGGTAATATCCATTTGTACAGCAGTTACCCCCGGCAATAGCGTTATAGGTGCTGATGATGCCCCGTAGGCTACTATATCGCCTGCAACACGCACAACGGCCGCCGGATCAGCTGCTTTCGGCGTGATGATAATGCTCCCGGTTTCGGGCGCTACAGATGTGGTGTAATTATAATTGGCCGGGCCGGTTGTTTTTACTAAAGTTGATGCGGGTGTTAGTGCAAAGCTAAGATTGGTGTTACTTGAACCATTGCGTATCACGGTAACAGCATATGTCTTGATAGCGCCGCTAGGTGCTGTAATTTCCATATGCACTATTGTGGTGTCTGTTAATAGTGTAAAAGGCAGCGATGGTGCGCCATAAGCTACCACATCACCTTCAACGCGTACAACAGCGGCCGGGTCATTGGCTTTCGGAGTTATTGTAACGCTGCCGGTTCCGTGCGCTACCGATGTAATGTAACTTACATTCGCAGGGCCGGTTGTTTTAATTAAAGTTGATGCGGGTGTTAGTGTAAAGCTAAGGTTGGTGTTACTTGAACCATTGCGTATCACAGTAACAGCATATGTCTTGATATCGCCACTTGGGGCTGTAACTTGCATATGCATTATTGTAGTGTCTGCTAATAGTGTAAGCGGCAGCGATGGTTCGCCGTAAGCTACTACATCACCCTCAACACGTACAACGGCTGTAGGGTCAGCTGCTTTTGGTGTTATTGTAATGCTCCCGGTTTCGGGCGCAACTGATGTAGTGTAATTATAAGTGGCTGGCCCGGTTGTTTTTACTAACGTTGATGCCGGAGTTAGTGCAAAGCTAAGCTTCGTGTTACTTGATCCATTTTTACTTACAGCTATAGTATATGTCTTGTTAGCGCCGCTTGGGGCTGTAACTTGCATATGCACTATTGTGGTGGTGCCCGTTAATAGTGTGATCGGTGCTGATGTAGCACCGCTTGCAACAATTAAACCTTCTACCTTCACCACTGCGTTAATATCTGCTGGTTTTGGTGTTATGGTAATGCTGTTAATATTGGCTGCAACAGACGTAGCATAGTTATAATTAGCAGGGCCCGTTACCTTTATGAGGGTACTTGCCGGACTAATGGTATAACTCAGGGATAAGTTAACCGGCAACGATGCCTCCCTGGTTACTGTTAGCGTGTAGGTTTTTGTATTACCTGCCCCGGCAGTAACCAATAATGGTATGCTGTTATTGCCCGGCAACAACGCAACGCTTATGGCAGCCCCGGCTTTATAAGTTTGGCCATTATAGGTTATGGTAGCGGTTGTATCAGCAAAAGTAGGCGTTATGGTTAGGTTATTTACCGCCGTGCTTACTGTAGCAGAATAATTTAAAGTATCGGCGGCAAACACAGGGCTTAAAGTACCGCTGCTGATAGCAAGGTTGCTTAAGTTGGCATTGGCAATACCCGAAACTGTGAGTGATTTACCTGCGGCATCGTTAAACACTGTTGCTACATTAACGCTCCATCCATTAGCTGATGTTATGTTATAAATCGTTCCATCTTTTGCGTTTACACCATTACCGTTTAAAATATTTTTCAAGGCGCTTTTATCTGCGTCATTTAGTGTTATGCTAAATAGCTCTGCATTGGTGGTTGATACCTGGCTGCTGGTAAGCGTATAAGCTATGCCCCCCTGACCCTTAATTTTAAGGTAGGCAGGGTTAAAAATGCCAGCGCCGGTGTTGGTAAAGTTAGCGCCTGCAATATCCAAAACCCCCGTCGCGTTATTATAAGCCGCGCTGGCCATAACCGGCGGGGCATTTATAACCGTAAAATTAGTGGTCTCTGAAGCGGCGGCAAAAATATTCCAGTTAGCTGCTGCAGATAGTTTATAAGGCGTGTTGGATGTTAATGATGTATTGCCATTTTTATTGAAAAGGTTCCTTACCTGTACGTTGTAGTTAAGTGTATCAGTAAAGCCATAGCCGTCCATCTCAACACCAAATGACGTAAGCTTGTAGGTTGCGCCATTATCGCCCGTTAGTGTTATTTTGTTGATATTAATATCTGGTACAAATTCCATGTCAACCAAGTTTGCTCCACTAACTCTAAACGACTGATTTGCTACATCGTATGTAACACCGGTAATAGCTGGCGGAAGTTTGGCATTGCTTACGGTGAGCGGTGTGATCAGATCAGCCGGCGAGGTTTGGTCGTTTTCCCAGCCCTCGCCAAAAGCTATGTTGTAAGCCTGACCACTACTTGCTGTATCACCATTTTTGCCGAATAAGCTATTAACGTAAACTTTCTGATAAAGGCCGGTCGTTTTAAAGCTAAAGGATGTTCCATTTACTATGGGGTTATATTCAATGTTGTAGGTGGTCAGGTTAAACGTATTACCGCCTTCGCCCGTTAAAGTCATTTTAGAAAAATCTATGCCGTTACCGGATATCATATTTTTACCCGTTACGGTGAATAAGCCTGTAGCTCCATTGTAAGTAGCGCTAAGCAATACCGGCGGGCCATCAAACACGGTGAGGGTTTGGGTTACCGGCAATGCCTCTGCATAATTATCATCACCAGACTGGCTGGCCGTTATTGTGCTTGTGCCACTACCAACAATAGTAACGGTGTCGCCGCTGATAGTTGCAACATTTGTATTGCTGCTAGTGAAAGTTATGGTGTTAGCGGTACTGCTGGTAGCAGCTAATGTAAATGCACCGTCGCCCACGGTTTTAACCGGCAGCGTTGCAAAGGTAATAGTTTGCGCAGCTTTGGCTACAGTTAACAACTGTACAGAGGTTGCTTCCCCGTACTCACCATCAGCAGCCTGGCTTATAGTGATATTGGCAGTGCCGGGGGCCACTATGCGTATTTTACCATCAACAATAGTAGCCACGGCATCGTTATCGCTGGTGTAGGTTATGGCGCCGGTACTGCTTGAAGTGTAGGTGGGTGCAAAATCGCCGCTACCATATGCTATGGTTTGGGTGGGGTTAAAGGTAATGGTGGGCGCTCCGTTGTAGCGTGTTACCGCAACGGTGTATGTTTTAATGGTACCGTCGCCTGCTTTCACATCAATGGTAATAGTATTGCTGCCGGTTACTAACGCTATCGGAGCCGTTGCAATACCAGATGCAACAGTAACAGTATTCACTTTAACTATGGCTCCGGTGTCGGCTACCGTTGGGGTTAATATAATTGTGGTGGTGGAAAAAGGTACGTTTACGGCGTAGTTATTTACATTAGTCGAAAAGACGGGAGTTAAAGTACCGTTGCTAATAGCAAGGCTGCTTAGATTGGCATTGGCTGATGGTGCCGCTGCACGCCTAATTATGTCGACGGTATAATCTTTAGTACTGCCATTTTGCGCCGTAACGGTTATAGCTATGCGGTTGCTGTCACTCACCAGCGTTACCGGTATAGCCGCGCCGTTTGCATAGGCGGTGCCGTTATAGCTTATACGGGCGCTGGTATCGGCCAGTGTAGGCGTTAGGGTAACATTTTGTATACCGGTAATTTGCGTTGTATAGGCCGTAACCCCCGCGCTAAACACCGGCGACAAAGTGCCGCTACTTACCACCAGGTTGCTCAAATTGGCGTTGGTTGATTTGGGCTGGGTTATGGTAATATCAAGACTCACCGGACAAATATCAGGCGCGGTGCTTATAACCCGGTAAGTACCTGCCTTTAGGCCAACTACCCAGTGATTTGTCGCCTCAGTAACAGCTATCTGGGTGTTGGTACTTAGGTCAACCCAGGCTAAAGTTGTAAAAGCGTAGTTACCATCAGCATATTTTGGGTCTACAAAAATCCCCCCATCATTACCGCCATAAGTTGTTACATCCTTTTTTCTGAAAAGCTCTATGGTTACACTTTGCTTGGTAGGTGGATAAAGCTCGTAATACTCAGTTCCTACAGTTACGCCATAAACCCACGAACTGGGTATGTTAGTAAGTTTTGCAGGCGTTGTGCCGCTTACATACAAACCCTCGCCATTAATATTAAATCTTACGCCCGGCAGGCCCCCGGGTTCAAATATGCCATTATTCAGATCGGGGCAGGTGGGCAGAATTAATATAAACGGCACAGTTTGTTTTATGGTAACGCTGGTAGTGTTGGTAGCGCCATAAAAATCAGTTACGGTAACCTTGTATTTATAGCCGTTTAAGCCATCAACGGCCGCGGTTGTTTGGCTCAGTGCCGTATTGGTGCTTACATTAAACCAGCTATAGGTATAAGGCGCCGTGCCACCATTTGGCACTGCTGTTGCTGTGCCGGGGCGGCCGGTGTAATTCACAGGGTCGTTTTCACCGGCAATATCGGTATGGGTAGCGCTAACCGTAAGTGGTGGGCTGCGCCGTATGGTAAAATGGTAGGTTTCAAGCACCCTGTCTGCGGTAAGCGGCCCGTTCAGCGGATAGGTACGTAACGTGTAAAAATTATCGCCCAGATCTAACTGGGATGCCGTCCAAAGAAGGCTATAACTAGATGTTAAGGGCGACATTTTATGACCTTCAAGTACCCATCGCGTGTTTTGAAGCGAGGAAATAAGAACCTGAAGCGAAGATCTGTCCGGGGGTACATCTATATGGTAATTAAAGTTGGCCGGATCAAAGGCCGGGGCCGATCCTCCGGTGCCAACTTCTATATTCGTTATAGTGTGCAAAACAGGTAGATTAACAATATATGTTTTTTTAACTAAACCATTGGCACTGGTTACTTTGATATAAAATTTAGACGCTACAAACTTTTCAATTGCAAAAGGTGCCGATGGTGTATTATGATGTACACTTATGCCGCCATCGGGGCTCTGATAACTAATAACCGCATGAGCGTTGGGGTCCTGCAAAACGGGTGTTAAACTAAGCTGCTCCAGGTAGCTATAGGTTATCAGATTGGTTTCTGTTACGTCTTTTGTAACAACGGGCCAAACCCAACCGTCGCTTGTGTACAAGTTTCGTAAATCGGCATTATCCCCATCAGCATATTTTGCCTTTTTAGTTTTTAAGGGGATAGGCCCGTCTGCAGCAAAAGCACCCGTTGCAATGGCGCTTAAAAATAACAGGGCAATAAAAATGGGGCGGAGTAAAAGTTTCTTCATGTATTTAATAATTGTGATGGGCTATTGAAATTGAGCAGACGCGTCTTTACGGCATTGTTTTTACGTTAGGCTGCCGTTTAAGCGCCCCGGGCGTTTTGGTTTGTAAATAGGTGTATTGTTGTAGGTGTACATGCACTGCGGGTATACAGAATATAAACCCGTGTATAGTGTAGGTAAGGTTTTGAGCATAAGCTACCTGTTAAATTAAAATAGGGGTTAATAATACTGCGCTGTAAATCAATTAAATTAACAACAGCGCCATATTTGGGGCTAATATAATCCGGCCCGGGTTTTCCCCCAAAAAAGCAGCGTAGACAGCGCGTAGACAGATTTATAATAATTTGATAATCAAAAAGTTAAATTACGCCGGAGAGATTTTTTTTTTATTTAATCTGCAAGAAAATATTCGCGCTGATAAAATTAAAATAAGGTTATTCAACATCTGCACAACGTGTATGCATACAAAATATATACTGGTGTGCGTACATCTACTGGCTTTAGTGACCTTTTTAAGGTTTCATTTTCTTTAATAACCGGGTTTTGGCCCGTCGCACACTCGCCTGATCAATCCCCATTAAAACCGCAATTTCTTTGTTTGACAGCTGCATTTTAAGGTAGGCAGAAAGCCTGGTTTCTTTTTGTGTAAGGGTGGAGTGTTCACGTTTCAAATCGTCAAAAAAACTTGGGTGCACCTGCTCAAAGTGAATTTTAAATGTCTCCCAACCTGTATCAATCCGGTCGTTGTTATCCAGCAGAGACATCATACCATCTACATTACGTTCTAACTGGTATTGGCTGGCACCCTTCAACTCATTGATCTGCGTTTTAAGCTGATGTAAAAGCTCATTCTTCTGTACCATAAATAAGGTTGATGCAGCCAGTTCGCGCTGGTGGTTCTCCAGGCGTTGGTTAAGCAACAGGTTTTGATGTGTTTGAGCAATGATATTTGTTTTGGCCTGCTCTATCTCTTTTTCGTTCAAGTGATTTCTATTCACTATCTCTTCAAGGCTAAGCGCCAGTTGCCGGCTTTCAATTTCTGAGTCTATCAACGCATCTCTTGTAGCTTTGGTACGGCTTACCAGCGCCACAGAAAAGCTTAATGCCTGGGCCGCCAAAGCTATTACAGGCAGCCAATAGCTGTTGTGGCCATTAATATCAATAAACAAATGGTACAGGGGTATACCCACCATTATTAACAGCGGCAAACAGTTGGCCAGTAAAAATGTCTGCGAGTTTGGCACCTTCGCCCTGTAGGCCTTTATACTGGTAAGCAACACCAGTAACATCAGTAATAAGCACAGTATGTTATCAACAATTATAACAACATCATCTATATAAAAAAAACGTATAGTAAGCGCTACCGAACCTACCTCGAACACGATGTAAGTATTTAAACTATATTTAAGCAAGCGGTCATAACCGGGCAGTTTTACTTTAGTGTTAAGGTATGAGCGACAAAGATTGATAAGCCCCCAAAATATAATCAATATAGCCATGTGCATGGCCAGCTTGTCAATAGTATAGGTATTCAGCGTGTCTTTGAGCAACCATGCAAATGTATAGGGCTGTAGGCGCTCAAAATAAAGGCAGTAAGAGGTAAGGTAGGCCATGGTAGCCAATTGTAGTATAAGGTAGTATGCTGTTGCTTTATCTTTAAAATTAAAGTATAGGTACAGGTTATTTAAAAAAAATAGCAGCAACACAACCATGCCAATAGCCCATGCAGTAAAAAGATTGCTTTTTTGATTGGCCACCAGGCTTTGGGGTTGTAATAATAGTCTTGCTTTAAATTTTTTACTTAAAGCGTTGGGTGCATCAACATTAACATACACATAAATGGTATCGCGCCTTTGGCCTGCTATCTCATAAGTGTGCCTACCCACGCGCCACGGAGACCTGAACCTGTTAAATTTTGAGTTATGGATGTTCCATGTTTTGCCACTGTACTTATGGTATAAAGTAGAGTTAAAGCTTGGATAAACTTTTAGCTCAAATAGCTTAGCGTGCCGTGAGGGGTTTACAACTACCGCTCTTATCCAATATGCACTGGCGCCTTTTAGCGTGGCGGTCTTTTTAAAATTTAAATCCTTGTTGGTGAGAATTTGCTGAAAGTGATAAGAGCTATCCGTTAATATTTCAAAATGCCGAAGGTTTTGCTCGTTTTCCTGATAGTGAAGGATGTTCACGTCCTGCCCTAAGCACATATTTGCCAGCAATAAAAAAAGCAGTGAATTAATTAGGATCTTCAACTACGAGGATTGTGTTCGGCGTTAATAAAGTCAGCTAAACAACCCGTAATTTTTGCAAATAAGGCCGTTTATTTGAGATGCAACTAATATCTGCATAAAAACAATACATTATAATACCTGGAGACGAAATTTATTAGTTAATCTGAGTTTATCTGTTTTTATATTGGTACGATATTACATGTGCCCCAACTATACATTTTTCCAACCAACTCAATTAAGGGGATTTTTAAATGATGGCAAGCTCGTTACGATGCCCTATTTATAAGTACTTTTCTCAATCTCCTGTTAATTTTAAAAAAAGAGTTAAAATACTGTGTAACATTCATTTATATTGTATATTTATTTCGTGTTTTTATTATTAATAAAAGTATACACTTAAACTTAATACCTTATCGTAATAGGAAAAACCTTAATCTTATATACAAGCATTCGTGGCGCTTTAGTTTTGGCAGTAAATAGTTTTGTCCGCATAAATTTTCCCCTCCCCATGTGCGGTAAAAATCAGCCAGGTCGGTGTTATGTGTAGTTTGCTGGTGTATCGGCGCGTTCCTATCTACCTGAAAGTTTTGAATTATTTTTAGATGACCGAAGAAAAGTTGATCGTTATTGGCTGTGATGACACCGTAAGTTTATCTGCGGTGCTCAACAGAATAAAGGATGTGACTTCTTTTGCTCATAATGTAATTTCGGCAACCCGCGTCTCCGATCTTATCAATATATCAAAAAGCGTGGCGGCTGATCTGTTGATCCTGTGTTTCAGGAACAATCAATTGGCACTGAACGATGTTACGCGGCTTTTAAACAAGCCTGGCCTACCCATACTTTGCCTTACCCGACAGTTTGAGAACAGCTCGTTGCGTTGGGCCGCCGGCAGCATAGTTTTTACCTGTCCTTTAGAGCATATAAACAGCGGAGAATATTTAAGCTCGCGTATCAATTCCGTTTTTATGTTAATGGCTTTAGCCGCGCCCAAGCAGATGGCTAATAATTTTGCTGTTTCGCTAACGCAAATTAAAAAAGAAGATGACAGCCGGAATATGAGCCGTTATGTGCTTGAACTTGACAAGAAGGTTGAAGTGTTGCAAAAAGTAAAGGAGCGCATTGCCGATTTGTATAAGCACGTTGACGAGCGTACCCGGGCCGAACTAACTTCTATCATCAACGCCATTAAGTTATCAGCAAATGATAATAAGCTGTGGGATGACTTTAAGCTACACTTTGAACAAACCAATCCCGCTTTCTTACGGCAGCTTTCAGCTATATACCCCTCGCTCACACCTATCGACCTTAAGTACTGCTGTTATCTGAAGATGAACATGAGTAACGACGACATTAAAAATATACTGGGCATAAACCAGGAAAGCGTACGTACACATAAATACCGTTTAAAACGTAAAATGTTGCTCCCTGCGGATCTTGACCTTCGCACTTATCTTAAATCAGTAGGATAGTAGTTGTTTCTCAATCCTCTCCATTCAACATACAAGTGCCACTGGTATTTCAAGAGTTTGGTTGCCACCCCTATAATTTTGGTTTTATAGTTCCACTAAGCCGATGTATACGGTTTGTCTACGCTGTTTGTTGTAGGCTTGCCGCTTGTATACGAAATGTGCATGATTCATTTTCTGATTAATTTAAGGTTGTAATTAATTTTACAATGCGCTTAAACCTATACTAATTAGCCCGATAACGGATAGTTGATTTTTTCAAGAAACCAAAATGATAAGCAAGGCACTACAGTTCACCAATGATGTTTTGAACCAGTTTTTAAAAAACCGGTTCTCGCTTGATGAAAATAAAGTAGTGTTGAACAATCTTATTGAAGGGAATGGAGCCATACCACAGATAAACCAAAATAAGATAGTTCTTTCGTTGATCAACATTGAAAAAGAAACGGCAAGGCCGTTCAACATACGCAATAATAAATTGGTAAACGGCAATTACGCCGAGATGAGTCCTACAGAAAGGTATAATCTGGATATGCTTGTAAGCGCCAATTTTGATGATTATACCGAGGCGTTGCGGTTTTTGAGTGCTGTAATGCTTTTTTTTCAAGTGCATTATACGATAGACGCGGGTACTTCATCCATCATTCCTGTGGGCTTAACCAAGCTTGAGTTTGAAATAGAAAAGATAACCTATCACCAGATGCAAAGCCTGTGGACGGCAATGGGGGCGAAGTACCAGCCATCAGTTATTTATAAAATGCGGTTAATAAACATACAGGGCAGTGAACCAGCAGGATTTGTGCCACAAATAACTAACTTGTTAAATACAGCAACAGCATAATGCAAAGCAATTTTAAAATGGTTTTTAGGGTAGAAGTTTTGCATACCTATTTTGAAAAAAATATTTGCAATTGCCTTTATTTTGTCCCGGGCGCCGGCACCAAAAGCCTGATAAAGCGGTTTGGCTTTGTAATACGGAAACAGGTTAATGGTTTTGAGTTTCATGTTAGCACCAGCAGTACTCTGCCGGCACTGCTTAGCCATATTAAAACAGCTACAAACATGGTTTTTTTTGATTTTGATATATATTCAGATGATGAAAACTTTACTTATTTCACCACATTACCCATTGATTTTATGGGGTTACAGTTATATAATAGTCAATCCACCAAAAATGTAAACACTGCAGATGATACCCAGCTTTCAGCAGAATTCTCCAACAACGTAGCCGCCCCACAGTTGGGTAGTTTAGCCATTTATTTTGAAGATATTATAAAGAGCCTGGCTAGCAAAGATGTTGTGCGGTTTACTATCAATTATACAGCAAGGGCTACACGCTGGCAGTATTTTGTTGTGAATAAAAACGCTGTACAGCTTAATAATGCGGCGGTTGTGGGCAAAACTGATATGGTATTTAACAGGCCAGAAGAGGTGACCCTTGAAAATGGTACCCCTGCGCTGTTATTTTCTTCGGGCAGCAATCTTATTCCCTTAAGCAAAGTACCTAAATATCAGTTTGACCTGGTGAATAACGGAGCTAATACCGGCAGCGATACTACAAAAACGACGCTATTGCGCAGGGTGATATTTAAAGGCCTGCCAACGCCAACCCCGCAACGGATAAGCACTACCAACACAGATACAGAGAACGTTGTATCGTCATTAATTTATGTATATGTATAGATCTATAAAAATTTATAACCATGCTTCAATCTAATATCAAAACACCTGGTGTTTATGTCAACGAGATAAACGGCTTCGCCAACTCGGTAGTAGCGGTGCCTACAGCGGTCCCGGCTTTTATTGGTTACACGCCTCAAGCTTTATATGAAGGTCGCTCTTATTCAAATGTAGCCCACAAGGTTAGCTCATTTGCGGAGTTCCAGGCGATTTACTGCTACCCCGACCCGGCAGCTCCGGCGGCGCCCTCAAAGCAATATAGCCCACAGTATTACCTTGTTCAACAAAAAAGTAAGCCTGCCGATAAAAATTACATGATAATTAGCGACAGCTATTATGCGCTGCTGCCCGATCCGAATACCATCTATCACCTCTATAACAGCGTTAAGCTTTTTTATCAGAATGGCGGCGGCGATGCTTATATTGTTTCGGTGGGCACCTATGGCCCACCTTCAAAGACCGCGGCAACTCCCGGTGCACAAATAGTCAACCCTAATGTGCAACTCAATGATTTAACGCAAGGCCTCTATCTGCTTCTGAACGAAGAAGAGCCAACAATGTACATATGCCCCGAAGCAACGTTGCTTTCTTTAGCAGACAATGCTACATTAATGCAGGAAATGCTGTTGCAGTGTGCTCAAATGCAAACGGCTATCAGTATTTTCGACCTAATTGGCGGCAAGGCACCCGATCCTCTCATGTATACCAGTGATATCACCGCCTTCCGCAGCAATACCGGCTCGCAGGGATTAAATTACGGTACTGCATATTACCCGTTCATCGGTACTTCTGTTATGCAGGATACAGATATAGATTATACCAACCTTTTTGGGGGCGATACTACCCAACTAGCAGCGTTGATAAATCCGGCGGCAAATCCAAACACGGTCGCTGCTACTATTTTAGGCAACATCCAACAGCCCACAGGCGCGCCATTAACCGTGAGGCAGTATAACAATGCTTTGCTTATAGCAAGCAAAATGTATACTCAAATCATGAAACACGTTTTAAAAGACGCCAATACATTACCACCCAGCGGTGCAATTGCGGGTGTTATTACTACTAACGACAACCAGTTAGGCGTATGGCAGTCTCCGGCAAATGTGTCTATTGTAGGTGTATCTTCATTACCCATCAATATATCCGAAACACAGCAGGCAAATCTTAACGTTGATGCAGTTTCGGGCAAATCCATTAACGTGATACGCTCTTTTCAAGGTATTGGTATTTTAATATGGGGTGCCAGAACACTGGATGGTAACAGCCTCGACTGGAAATATCTTTCGGTGAGAAGAACTATGATGCTAATAGAACAATCATGTAAACTTGCTGCTCGGGGCTACGTGTTTCAACCCAACGTAAAAAATACATGGGAAGCCGTCAAATCCATGATCGGTAGTTTTTTAACCACAATATGGAAAGAGGGCGGCTTACAAGGCGCAGTACCATCGGATGCATTTTCGGTAAGCTGCGGCTTGGGTTCAACAATGACGGACGATGACATACTTAACGGCTTTATGCTGGTTACGGTAAGAGTGGCGGTTGTACGCCCCGCAGAGTTTATCGTACTTACCTTTCAGCAGGAAATGGCTGCATCAAGCTAAAGATCACATAATTAAACAAATTTTTAACCCTAAAATAAAATATCATGGCAGACGATGGTAGCGTAGAAGGCCCAACATGGCCCATGCCCAAGTTTAGGTTCGAGGTAGATCTTGGAACTGAATTAAAAGGAGTTGCATTTCAGGAAGTTTCCGGAATGGACGTAGAAAATCAGGTTATTGAATATCGAAAAAGCAATAGCCCGCTCTTTTCGACAGAAAAAATGCCTGGCATTGTAAAATATGGTAATGTTACCATGAAACGGGGCGTGTTTGTTAACGATAACACGTTTTGGGATTGGCATAACCAAATTTCAATGAATACAATAAAGCGGCGCACAGTTCTTATTAAACTGCTGGACGAAAATGGCAAGGTAACCATGCAATGGCAACTGAATAACGCCTGGCCAACTAAGGTTACAAGCACCGACCTGAAATCGGACGGAAACGAAGTAGCGGTTGATACGCTTGAAATTGCACATGAACAGCTTATAGTAACGAATGGTTAATACATATCCGGTCAGTTTTTATTTTTCACTGTCATTCGGTAAAGAAAGTATTGCTTTTCAGGAAGTATCCGGATTCTCAAAAGAAACAGGTATTGAAGAAGTGACAAGCGGTGGCGAAAACCGGTTTAAATACAGGCTTCCCGTTCCAACTGGTAGTCAGAATCTGGTTTTAAAGCGGGCGTTGAACGTGGAAGGATCAGAGTTGATAGATTGGTGCAAGGCATCGATAGACGGAAGCCTGTCAACAGCTATCGCTCCGCGTAATGTGATGCTGAGTTTGCTTGACGCAGGCGGAAGCGCTTGTGTGTTGTGGACATTTAACAATGCGTATCCTGTAAAATATAGTGTTTCGGAGCTCAAATCGCAGGAGAGTGGGTTGGTGATCGAATCTATTGAGTTGGCCTATACCTATTTTGAAATACAAAATACCGAAGACGATACCATGTTTGGGAATTTATTTGATCAATAACATTTATGCCGGTTGAAATAAGGGAACTGATTATTAAAACGTCCATATCTATTAATGATAAGGCTAATGCGGCCACCATCAAAGAAAAGGATCTGGATGTGCTAAAAAAACAATTGCTGGAAGAATGTAAAAGGATGATTACCGCAGGTACGCAAAAAAACAGCTATAAACGATAAAATTAGGCACACATGGGTTTAGAGTTAATGAAAATTACAGGCTATACGGATGAAAATTACCAGCAGGCAATTGAAGGGAAGCCGTACGAAGTAATGATGAACCCCGAAAACATAAAGTGGGCGCGTAAAATAAAATATAACGAAGAGCAGCCGCCTGATTCGAGCACAGCGTCGCAGAAATATTTAAACACCCCAAGCGATACATTATCGTTTGATATTGTAATTGACTGTACCGGTATTGTTGATAAGACACGAACAGATATGTACACAGAGATTACAGCACTGGAAACGATCATTTATACCTACAACGGCGAGATTCACAGGCCGAACTATGTGGGGATTATGTGGGGCAAAAGCCTGACTTTTAACGGTGTACTTGAAACGTTCGACCTGTCATATACACTTTTCAGGCCCGATGGCAGCCCGCTGCGCGCAAAAATTTCTTTAGGCTTTGCGCAATACATGTCGGCATCAACCGCCCAGAAACTTAATAAGCGCGAATCGCCTGACGTTACCCATCTGGTAGATGTTGTACAGGGCATCTCATTACCGCAATTGTGTCAGAATACCTGGAATGATAGTTCATATTACATACAAGTGGCGCGGTATAATGGCTTAAATAAATTTAGAAACCTGAAAGGGATTGAACGGCTTATTTTTCCACCAATAATACAACCTGCGTAAATGGCAAGCACAAGCAATACACTCATTGGCGGTCTGGTAAGCTACGCAATTACCGTTGCCGGAGATCCGATTCCCGGCGCTGCCCAGGTATTGTCTGTTTATATCGAGACGCAGGTGAACCGGATATCCACTGCAAAAATTGTTCTGTCAGACGGCAGGGCAGACAAAGGCGAGTTTAAAGCGAGTTCATCTGACTCATTTGTTCCCGGCGCAGCGGTGACCATCTCAGCAGGTTATGATTCGCGTAATGCACTATTGTTTCAGGGCATCATCACCCGCCAGTCTATCAGGATAGATGGTCTGGTTGGTTCAACTCTGGAAGTGGAATGCCGCGACGCCGCTATAAAAATGATAGTAGGCCGTAAATGCCTTACTTTTTCGCAGCAAAGCGACAGTGATGTTATCTCATCAATTATCGGTACATATGGTTTATCCGACAGCGTTACACCAACAAACACGGTATGGCCGGAGCAGGTACAATATTATGTTACCGATTGGGACTTTATTCTTTCGCGCGCAGAAATAAACGGCATGATCATAACCTCGCTGAACGGCAAGGTATCAGTTTTTGCGCCAGATGCCGATACGACATCCGTTTATACCGGTGGTTTTGGCAGTGGCTTAATGGAGTTTAATGCAGATCTGGATGCTATTACACAACTAAGCAGCGCTACCGCAACGGCATGGGATTATCAAAACCAGGAGGTTAACACCGGGCAGGCCTCAAATAGTTACGCGGGGCCGGGTAATCTGTCATCATCTACGTTGGCTAAAGTTGCCGGTTTGGAAAATTACAGTATGCAAACTTCGGCGCCGTTTCAAAGTGTCGATCTTAGCAATTGGGCAAAAGCTCAGCTTATAAAAAGCGCCTATTCAAAAATACAGGGCGAAGCTAAATTTATGGGCACCAACGCCATTAACCCCGGTAATTATATAACGCTGCAAGGGCTTGGCGACAGGTTTAGCGGCAATCATATTGTATCAACCGTTAAACATGACATTTCAAAGGGCAATTGGACTACCAGCGTAGCTATCGGCCTTTCGCCCTTGTGGTTTATTGAAGAGCCCGACGTGATGGCGCCTTCTGCATCGGGGCTTTTACCGGGTGCGCGAGGTTTATTTAACGGTACCGTATTAAAAATTTTTGATGATCCGGTTAATCAGTTTCGCATACTGGTTAAAGTACCCCTGTTTGATGCTAACGGGGCTGGCATTTGGGCACGCTTAGCTAACTTTTATTCAACAAGCAATGCCGGTGCATTTTTTATGCCCGAGGTGGGGGATGAGGTAGTACTCGGCTTCTTGAACGAAGATCCGCGTAGCCCTGTAATTTTAGGTAGCATGTACAGCAGCTCAAAGCTGTCGCCATATAAGGGATTAACACCTAACGAAAAAAACAGCATGAAAGCCATTGTTTCAAAAACGGGCATTGCCATAAAGTTTGATGATGAAAACAAAGTGCTTACCATAGTAACACCGGATAATAACACGCTGATATTAAGTGATAAAGATAAAAAAATTACACTTCAGGATAATAACCAGAACAGCGTGATCCTATCGGCAGATGGCATTGCGCTAAAAAGCCCGAAGGACATTAGTATAAATGCCGATGGGAAAGTGAACATAACGGGAGCGCAAGGAGTAACCGTAGCGGCATCAGCTGGGGATGTGAGTATTACCGGCATCAATATAAATGAAACAGCAGATAGCCAGTACTCGGCAAAAGGTGCCGAAACAGCAACAATAAACAGTGGTATGGAACTGACCCTTAAAAGTGCAATGATAATGATCAACTAAATTATAAACATATGCCTCCAGCAGCCCGATTAACTGATTTTCACGAATGCCCGATGCAAACACCGGCAATACCTCCTATTCCGCATGTAGGTGGCCCTGTTATAGGGCCGGGCGAGCCTACTGTTTTGATAGCTGAGTTACCGGCAGCCAGGGTAGGAGATATGTTGCTGTGCGTGGGACCGCCCGACGCCATTGTAACAGGATCGGCAACGGTAATGATTGGTGGTGTAGCAGCAGCACGATTAGGGGATCAAACTGCCCACGGGGGAAAAATTATGTTGGGTGCTTTTAATGTAGAGATAGGTGGATAGTCAATTAAACAAACTGGATAACCATTTTCTGGGTTCCGGATGGTCGTTCCCGGTAACATTTTCTGCGGGTAATTACCAGTTAAATACAACCTCGCATGAAGAAAATGTCAATAATTCTATTAATACTATTTTATTGACCCGCACAGGCGAGCGCACGTTGGAGCCCGACTTTGGATCGGGAATGCAAAGGTTCTTTTTTAGAAAAATGGACGAAACGCTAAAGGGAGAGATGATAGATGCTGTTAAATACTCCTTGTTACATAATGAGCCGCGTATCACGGTAATTTCAGTAATGGTGGTGTTTGCCGATATACAAAGCGGCTTGGTAGAAATAAACATACGGTATAAGTACAATCAAACCAATACCAGGCATAATTATGTTTTCCCATTCCATTTAAATGAGGGAACAAATATGTAATAAAAATGAGAGTAGTTGATCAAAACAGTGCTTTACGCTCGCAACAACTGGCGCTTGCCCCTTCTCCCACATTAGTTGATGGGCGGACGGAACAGGACTGGCTTAGTTTTTTGACAGAGTTTGCAACAGTGATCAACTTTTATGACCGTGACAATAAAATCCATGGTAACTGGAGCTCCTATTTACTTAAGGACCAGGTTTTTCTTTTGGCGGCTATATCAAAAACCAATTTCAATAAATATCACGTCCTGTATGTTAGCACTTGTAACAGTCTTGCCGGCGTAGTCAACAACGATCAGGCTGAAACGGATATGGCGGCCTATTTTAACAACCTTTTTGACCAGCTTATAGCCATATTCATGAAAATTAAAGGCTGGGTATATTTTATGCATCGTTCGGGTGATGAATATGAATTGAAAAATTACGTAACGCACCAAGCAAGGGTAAATTTCAGCAGGTATTTTTGGGCCGTTATCTCATTGCAGCAAAACCTCTACCTGGTGTCAAGAATAAAAGGACTTAAACCCGTAGATTGGTCAAAATTTTATTTTTTTGATGCTTACGATGAAAAGCTGTGGAAAAAAAGTAAAGACAAAACTCCTTATTGGGATGTACTTGGCCTTCAATATGCTATAAAAAATAACTCAAACAACGATTTTTTAAAAGCGCTGACTAAGATCGGCGATGAACTTTTTAGTTTCTTTTACATCATCATCACTAAAGCTGCCGCCGGGTTTGAAAAATTAAGGACCGGGAAAAGTCCATATCCGGATACTGTATTGTTGCGCGCTTTTGTAAATCTGTTGCAGGTTCACCAGGGTCAGCTGAACGGCGTAGCACAAAAACACCTGGATTTTTACTACAATGAAATTTTACTGCAAACCAGGCGTCAGGCCCAGGCTGACAGTACAGTAGTTTTTGCCGAACTGGCAAAACCCGATTCTACTTTTAACTTGCCCGCAGGTACTTTATTTAGCGCAGGGATAGATGCTAAAAAAAATCCGGTATTGTTTGCCAACAGCCAAAGCGCAAACCTCAATCCTGCTTCAATAGCCGACGTGTATACGCTTGCTACCCTTGGCGCAGAGGATGGTTCTTATTCCCTTAGTTTGCAAAATATCGCATCGCCCGGCGTGCTGGAAAAAGATGCGAACGGCAATGCCCGGCAATGGGATACCTTTGGCGGCGACAAACCTACACCGGTTAATAACGGAATGGCTTTTGCGTCGCCAATGTTGCTGCTTAACGAGGGACAGCGAAATATACAGTTCAATTTCGGATGCACAGAACCTGATAATCTGGTGTTATTGTTAAATAATGCCACTTATTATTTAAGTACAGAAAAAGAATGGTTCAAGTTAAAAAAAGAATGGTTATGCATCACCGTTTCAAATACAACTGCAAGCAGTTTAACGGGCGGCATATTAATCACAGTTAATCTCGATCCATCACAGCCTGCTATAACAGCTTTCGCTAAAAATTCTGATGGATTGGATAGCAATTGGCCCATGCTTAAGATAGAATTGGCGCCGCTTTACGGCATAGCATCACCGCCGGTTTTAACATCGCTTACCATTAGTGTTACGGTTTCGCAACTGAAGACCTTCCGGCTTTATAATAGTAACGGCGCGCTAAGCACAAAAACACCTTATCAGCTTTTTGGCCCGGTGCCGCTGGTAAATAGCGGTTTTATTATAGGTAGTAGCGAAATATTTAGCAAGCCGCTCACTTTGTTATGTATTGAAATGCACTGGGACAACCTGCCTGCCGACTTTACCGCCTATTACCAACAGTATAATAATTATATTGAGCCTAAGCCTGTTGTTACCGACGACCAGGCACAACGAGCCACTGGCAATAAAACTCTTCCCTTACAAGAACCAACAAATAAAGCGTCGAACTTTTTTAAGCGCGTTATTACCTGGCCCATTGATATAATAGGCAAGATAATTAAGGCAATAGTTAATGGTATCAAAAATATATTCCGCTGGGTATTTGGCTCCGACACCGATTCAAAAGTACCATTTAATAATGTATGTTTTAATGTGGACTTTCAATTGTTGCACTCGGCCGAATGGCAGCAGGTAAATGTTACCAAAACGCAGGCAGTAAATTGTACAGATCCGGCCAAAATAACCGCCGATACTTATATACAGGATAGCAAATGCACACCCGGTGCCGATACCGGCAAAATATTACTGTTCAGTACCGAAGATAAAGTGGATGCGGGGGGCAAAGCGTTAAATTGCCACTTGACGGATTCGAGTTTTTTTACTTATAAGCCCTCAGGCGGAATGTGTAATATTGATGCAACAATTCAAAACACACCGCTTAAATTTAGCGATGGCAGTACCTCTGGTTTTATCAGAATGGTCCTTACTGATCCTCAATATGGCTTCGGTTCGCAGGTGTACCCCGGCGTCGTTGCTAATGTCGCCATGCAAAATGCCATCAAGATAAAAAAAGAAAAAACTGATTTTATTAAGCCGGCTAATGTGCCTTTTGCTCCCAAATTAAACAATTTCCTGGCACATTATACAGCCTCACAATACTATGATCTGACAGCTTCAAAAAAGGAGGATTATCCTATTCAATGTTTTTTATATACTCCGTTTAATACTCATAAAACTTATGACAGTGAGCAGCCAATAACAGCTTATCAATATAATATCGGTCTGGCAAGCAGCGCTGCAGGGCTACCTTTATTTCTGCCTTTTAACTACAACGGTTATTTGTATATCGGAATGAATAATCTTATTCCTTCCGAATCGCTTAGCATGTATGTTGGTTTGAACAGGAAATATGGCATAACCTGCCCAGAAAAACAAATAGATAATTATTATTTAAGTACAACCGGCTGGAAACAGTTATTACTTACGGCGGACGGCACAAATAATTTCACATGCTCCGGAATTATTGAGGTAAATGTTCCAGGTGATATTGAAATGGGTGGCGCGGCTATGCCCGGCAACAATAATTATTGGTTTGCGCTGGCAGTGAAAAATGACGCTCACTTAATTGCACAAACTACATTTTTAAAAACGAATGCTTTTAAAGTGATCCGCTCCGGCAGCTCATTTTTGAACGATAGCATACCATCGCAAATAGCCTTGGGCACCATTAGCAAGCCGCAAAGCACCATACCGCAAATAGCCAAAATAATTCAACCCTTTGCTTCGGATGGCGGAACGGTTGCTGAAAGCCAGACCACAATAAACCAACGGATAAGCAACAGGATAAAAACCAAAGACAGGGCAGTGAGCGCGGAAGACTATTTCAGGCTGATCAAACAGGAGTTTCCGGATGTTTACTTTTCAAAAGTTGTTTTCAACCAGCCCAAAAATGGCAGTACCTGTGTTTTCATAGCAAAGGCCTGTCAAAATGCTACCGATATTAACGCTTTTGTACCGTTGGTGGGCGAATGCACTGAAAATAAGATCAAATTTTTTTTAAACGACAGAACATCTGCTTTTTCAAATATCAGTATTTCAAATTTTAACCTGCAATATCTGCTTATACAGGCTACGATAATGGTTAAACCCGGTTTTGCAAGTTATACTGTACAAAAAAAGGTAAATGATGCTTTGAATATTTTTCTGGCCCCGTGGATAAACAGCCCATATCCTCAAATAAGTATAGATCAGGGTGTTAATAATTTTCAGGTAATTAAGTTAGTAAAAAGCGTGGATGGCGTTTCGCAAGTGAGCGATATAGCTTTCAAAACATGGCTAATGGCCGAAAATTATAATGATGCGCAAATAAAACGCTTACCGTTTACCCCGGCTGCAGATGTTTTATCGCCATCGGCATTATTGGTACCTTACACAGTTCATGATATTATTTGCACCCCGGCAGCATGAACACGCTAAACCACATACCCGCGCATCCGCTACCGCTGAACCAGGATTTTAAATCGCTGAAAGAATCGGGGATCGCCTTCATACAAGCGTACAGCGGTTTGGAGTGGACCAATTTTAACGCAAGCGATCCGGGTGTTACGATTTTAGACCAGATTTGCTTTGCTCTTACCGAATTAGGGTATTGTAATGATTTTCCCGTTAATGATATTTTAACGGATGTTAATGGCGATCTCAAAGTAGAAGATCAGTTTTACCGTCCGGAAGATATACTCACTACTTCGCCGGTAACTATAAATGATTATCGAAAATACATAATTGATGGAGTTTCGGGTATTGGAAATGTTCACATTCCATTAGGATCAACTACCGCAACAGGTGTCAACATTTATACAATTTATTTACTTGTTGATGGGTCAATAACTCAGCCGGATGAGGTTATTGCTGTATGCAACGCCACTTTTTTTTACCTGAATAAACGGAGGAACCTGGGTGAACTGTTTTCGGTATTCCCTCTTATACCTGCTGTTCATCAAATAGGCGGAATAATAGAAATAGAAAGCGTCGCCGCATTGGATAATATTTTGGCGGAGTTAAGCAATGCCATCCGCACATTTATTTTTCCGGAGATAAAACCATCAGGGTACGCGCAGCTAAAGCAAAATGGTGTAGAAACAAATGAAATATTTAACGGTCCGCGATTGCAAAACGGATGGATACCTGCAAGGGGCTTGGGCGAAAAAAAAGACCGCATTAACATAGCAGATGTGACAGCGCTTTTAGAGGCGATACCTGGGGTAATATCCGTATCGGGCCTAAGTTTTGATAGCTCTCTTTTTACGATAACTACGGATGAGCACCATGTACTGATAGTTGATATAAACGCATCAATAAGCAATAAACTTGAATTTTGGTGCAAGGGCATAAAGCTCGCTGCTAATGCGGCTCTTGATCTAAATTCTACAATACAAAAAGTTAAAAAATCAGATATTAATATAGAATTTGGTGCAGCCGCTTCAACACAGACAAAGCTGCCAATCGGAAGGTATCGTGATATAAATAATTATTATTCTATCCAAAACACCTTTCCAGAAATTTTTGCTGTGGGCGCAAATACCATCAACTCAAATGCGTCCGATTTTCAAATTGCACAATCAAGGCAATTAAAAGGCTATCTAACTCTTTTTGACCAGGTACTGGCAAATCAGTTTGCTCAATTGGCTAATATAGACAGGCTTTTCTCCTTTAAAAATTCAACCACCGGGGCGCCGTCTGACGAGGAAGAGTTTTATGCGGTAAAAGATCAATATGAACGCCGGCATATCGAGTATCCGGTTCCTTATCAAACATTTTCGCCGACTTATTTTTACCAGGCATTATATGATGTGCCGCATATAAGGCCGCTGCTTAAAAATAACGAGGCTTTTAATTTTAGCTACGAAATAGAAACCGGCAAAGAACTTGAGCAAAATAGCTGGAAAAGCTATAAGCTTGACCCATACAATCCTTACGTAAGGGCGCTGATGAACTTTGTTGAGGATGAAAAAACAAGTTTGGAAAGAAGGAATAATATCCTTGATCATTTGCTGGCGCGTCATGGCGAATCGCCGCTGATGCTCGACACCATAATTAACGGTTCCATTTACTCGGGCGATAGCTTAAAAGATCAGGTAATATTTAAGAGTATTTACATTCAAAATCTGGGTTTGTTATCTTATTTCAGACAAAAAGCATATTGTTTTACCGCTGCAACAGCAATCAGCGATGAGTTGGTGCCTGTCCCGGTAGATTTTGAACAAGAAAATTTAGCAGGTAATATACATGAGGCAATTTTTAATTCGCGCGAGGTTGACGCAGCAGAGCGTTTGACAGAACCTGATTTTGATAATTACGCGGCCATAGAACTAAAAATGAGCCTACTTTTCGGATTAACGGCCCTTTACAGAAATTTTATTGCCAATAGTTTTGATGATAAGGAACGCGATACCGACATAAGGGTAGCTCTATGGATGATCAGTAAACGAAAGGGAATGATCATGCTGGAAACCGGGCTGCTTTTAAGCTGCATCCGATTTAAAATAGTGATAACCAGCAACGGAAGTTGTTGGCAAACCCGCAAGAGCCTGGATTATATACAGGCGCAGCAAATTTTTAACACTTTTATTGCTAATAAAAACCACTCACTGGAAACGCAACTGCGTAATGGGGCATTTACAAATACCGATACAATTTATCAACTTGAACAGGTAGCGCAACTTGAAAACACAAACCGATATCTTAAACCAATTTCTGCCACGGGGTTTTATTTTACTATAAAAATTGACCAGGGCGGGGAGATAGATGTATTGGAAGACAGCGTGTTATTTAACAATGCCACAGTATTTGTGTTTCCCAGTTTTGTACTGCAAACTAACAACGGCGATATTAACGGCAGGCTTAGTTTGTTTTTGAAGAATGAGTTGCCTGTTCAAATAACGGGGCAGTGCTGTTTTATTGATACACCAGCTATGCAATTGCTCATCACTGCATTTTGTGCATGGCATAACAGCCTGATTTATAAAAGTAAAGAGCCTGAAGCCACGTATGTTAATAACGATCCTGACATTTTGCAAAACGCAGGCCGGCTCGCTTCACTTATTGTCCAGTTTAAATTGTTACCGGAATGAGGGAAAGTGTGGACCATATCATCTCTAAATTTAACTGGGATACTACTTTCAACAGGAAAGAACAGGCGCCGGAGTTACAGCAACGTTTAAGCAACTGGAGCAATATAAATATGCCGCGTGAAATAGCCGGTATTTTTGACAGTATATGTCCTTCGGGTCAAATCTGGAAAATTCAGTCGCTGGAGCTGGATCTGGGCGATATTGATTTTAACAACCTTGAATTTGAGCTTGCAGCAAATATGCGCAATAAGTTGCGGGAGAAATTGATCCAGCTCGTTCTGTATTCATATCGTAACCACAACGATATCCAGATAGTAAATGAAAACGAATCGCCCGTTTATCTGATCAGCAGTTTTTTACTAACCGGTTTAATGCCATGGAATTATAAAACTGCCGATGGGTCATATAATTCACTATTGACCTATCAATTGCAAAATAACCGGCAGGCGTTAATAATTATGCTGAGAGAAATTGGGGTAACGCATGAAAACGTGCGCAAACGCATGGCCTGGCAAACCAACGAGCCTAATATCAGAAAGATTATTGAAGGCCTGGAGCCCAGTAATAATGAGCAGATCATTGATTTTACAGACGAATTTTTGAAGATCCAGATTAAAAAAACCGTAGTTCAAACCAACGCCACCGATTTTAAAAAGAACCTTTGGCTATGGGTGCTCAATTACCTGTTTACAGAACGCGGGTCGGTTTTTAATAAACTGGCCTATATGCGCAGCAGTATAAGGCAAATGGCTGGGCATTATAATATTGCCTATAATGAACTATTGACATTAATTGAAGGTGCTGTTACCGAAATACGCAAAAGCTACGATGTTAAAGCCGATTTTATACTTTCCCTATTGATACTGGTGGAAGAAAATAAGCTTTCCATACCCAAATCTGGCGCCGTAGTAACATCAATTGACAATGATTGGTTGTTTTTGCAGGCTTATTTTAAAAGCCATGCCACAAACATATCCGATAAGCAAAAAAAAGAGTTTAATGAATTGGTTGTTAGTCTATACCGTCGCGATTCTCCAAGGTTAACCAGGTTTTTGCAGTTATTAGGCAAAAGTAACAGTTTATGGTTACAGGTAGCGGCTAATTTAAATGATGCATCGCTGGAATGCGTTTTTAGCGCATTGAGCAACAGCAGCGCGCCTGTGCTTGTTAAAAGTATTTATTTTATTGATCAATTGAATAAACTGCTTGGTCTATCCATCGAAAGGAAACAAATATGGCAAACCGGACTGAAGTTTTTACTTCGGAATAAAGGAACGGCCTTAAACAGTAAGGAATTTCTTAGTTACAGCATCGCAACATTAAGTAAACGGAACGGGTTAAGCAAAATGGATATGCTGGACAGACTCACTGGAGCCGATATCCCCGTAACCTTTAAAACTGCAGACAGCCTGTTAGTTTATGGCGATCTTAAAGCCGTTTTTGCAGCGGAAATTTCAAAAAATTATACAGCATCTTTTCCTGATCATTTTACACAAATGATTGATAGATTGAGTGATCTGGTGTTATCGCGCACAGCTGATCCTGCCTATTTTGCCTTCCTCAAAAAGATATTCGTAAAATATGTACAAATAAACCCTGTAGTTGCACTCACGGCTTTAATGCAATATCCAGATAAAAATAAACTTAAGCAGCTTATTCCATATTTGCTGAACAGTTATATGGTGAGTTGGTTACTGGCTAATAGCAGCAATGCGAATGCAGCTATACTGTTATCGGTCAATCGTCTATTAACACGACCAAAAAGCGGTAAAAAAAGCCCATATGCTAATATACTCCACTGCAACGACTTGATGTTGGCAGGTTTAAACATCATTATTGAATACAGCGCCATCAACCCCGAAAAATTTGCAGAACGCTTGCTCGATCATATGTCGACCCATTTAACCATGTCACAAGCGCAACCATTTTATTTGTTCATCACGGCTCTGCGGGCTGATACCAAACTGAGCACTTTAGATATCCCCGAGGGTGTATTTTCCTGTGCACAAGAAAAACTCCTGCTGCAATCAAAGTTATCAGTTACGCAAAAAGCGTATTATCTGATGGAGTTAACGGAGGCGAATAAAATAGCGGTAAGCCGGCTTCTTGCAGAAAATTTTAAAGACAGGGAATTTACCACATTAAGAATAGACAAGGGCAGAGAAAGCAAGGCTATAATTGAATACCTGTTACCCAATGGCGACCAGTTGATGGGTGACCTGATCAAACAATATACCGGTCTGTTAACCTTGCGTTTGAAACAAACCGCCGAAAACAAAATTATGGCGCGGTTAATTACAATTTACTGGCAATGCCTAATAAATTATAACAGCCACAATGGTAAAGCCGGGGCAATGAAAAAGGCATTTCAAATAGCCGTTCTATTTAATTTTCCAGCCGGGAAAAATAATGGACGTGCTGTTGGCTTATCGGTTTTTTTAACTAACACCAAAACTTACCGGTTAAAAAGCGGCAATACATTAACAGCACAGCAACTGCTTTGGCTGATTGAAAGCTGCCTTGCTAATGGTATCGACACAATAGTACATGAGCAAAGCAAGCTGCATTTTAACCAGCTGGTAAATACCTGCCTTGAATTAAATGCAGAGGGATTACGTCAGATCATTTCAGCCATTCCGGTTTCAGAAAAACGGATCGCGCTGATGATCTCTTCCGTATCATTTAGCCGCTTTGGCCGGTTGATCATGAGCGACGGTAACCGGCTGCTTGCGATGGCGATGGAGTCGATCGTGGCGCTTTTCGAACTGGTTGGCGCCATAGTTTCATCCGCAGTGGCTAATGACTGCCTTCATTATTATTGGCACCAGGCCTGGCACCTCATCAAAACCAATACATGGACGGCTCAAAACTTGAATGACCTGGTAAAACATTCGCTTAGTTTTATTTCCCATCAAAAGGATGTAAACGCCGAACTTATTATATCAATATGTAAAGAAAAAGATATATGGCTTAATGCGATGTTAGAGCGGGCTATGGCGAGGTGTTTTTTATCGTTTACAGCCAACCCGTTAAACGACTTGCGCAAATCACCGGCTAAACAATTGCAAAAACTCCATAGCAAGGGGTTACTTAATGAATTTGTTAGTTACCTGCTGCATAATAAACAAACGCCCGGATGGTTCGGCATTGTTACCCAACAGGAAGTTAAAGATCTGCTTAATGAAATTGTACGGTTTTATCCGGTGGCTTTATTCCGGGTTTTAAAGACGCAGGTTATTGCCGAAGCGCAAGTGTATTGGCTTTGCCAGGCTGTAAGTTTTAAAGAGTTTATCAGGTCGGCTGGTTTTCTAAACAGAAGCAGGCAGTCATTATTGAACATTGTTTATGAATTTTATGTAGCCTTGGGCACTATCTCTGCGCCGGGTATTTCTGCTCGAAATTTACAGGATATGCTTTTCAGAAAAATACTCAAAGCATATTTATCAGACAACTGGAAGAATATTTCGACAGAAAATATATGGAATGAGTTGATTTGGGACCTTAATAATAAACAGGGAATAGCACCGAAACAGTTTTTAGGCGATGTAGAGAAGGTAAGAGTTAACCTGCCACCTGCATTGCAAATTTCATTTGATCAATTAAGCAGAAGTGATACTTTCATTGAGCCTGTTACAAAAGCCGCGGCAAATAAAGTATCCGGGCGCGTTTTCCCTGCAATGCAAAAAAAGGAAGCTAGGCATACAAACAAGCAAAGCATTTTTGTAAGGAACGCAGGGTTAGTTTTGTTGAATAACTACATACCTCACCTATTTAAGCATTTGGATATGCTGACAGAAGCGGGACAGTTTAGTGATAACGATGTTAGAGCAGATGCCGTTCATTACCTGCAATACGCTGTAAGCGGGTTAACCAGCACCGGGGAATCACTGCTCCCGCTTAATAAGATATTATGCGGCATGATGCTATCATCGCCTATTAAAGAAAGCGTAGATATTTCCGAAAAAGTAAAAAAAATTATAGACGGGCTCATCAATGCGGCAATAAAGCACTGGCCCCAGATCGGAACGTGTTCTATTGACGGTTTCAGGGGTAACTGGCTTGTGCGCGACGGCTTATTGACAGAACAAAACGACCGCTGGGATTTAACAGTAGAGAAACGGGCATATGATCTGCTGATCAACAAATCGCCCTTTTCTTTTTCTATTATCAAACACCCTTGGATGCTTAAACCCATCTATGTAACCTGGCCTTATTAAACTGATAAACAATGAAGAAAAATATATATAGCAACCCGATTGACAGCAGTTAAGTGCGCTAGCTATCACGCGTACATAAAAATAATATTATTCACATTAAAATACCAAGATCATGAGTTCGTACACCGACAATCTACAATCCACCATTAATAGCGCACTGCAAAGTCAGCAGTTGGATCAAAAGAAAACACTGGCCACCTACAATGCTTCTGTTTTTACGCTTTATTATGCGCAGGGAGCAAGCTTTACCGCAGCCGAGAAGCTTGAACTTGCAGAAAATACCCTTAACACCGAAAAATCAGGCGTTAAGGAACAGGCAGTGCACACCAGCAACATTTGCAATAACCTGGTAGCTTCGGCAGACCAGGCTAACCAGTACATGAAACAAACCATTAATAACACCGCGGTTTGTGCATCAAATGTGCAAATAGCGGCAAACGCCATTATGAAGTTAGCCGGCAATATTGGTGGTGTTTATAGCATGGTAAATGCTTCTGATTTCCACGGGCCGATCTACAAGCTAACTGAGCAAGTTTACCGGCAGATAAACCGCACCGCTTACGATGCCGAACAGGCTTCGCAATTTGCCATGGAAGCCTCAACATCGGCTGCCGAGGTATCCCTTACTACGGTTAATGATAAAGCCAAATCAGTTAAGGGTGTTATGGATAACCTGCTAAATATTGCTTCTACTGAATTTGATAACGCTTCGGAAACCGTAAGGGCGGCAAATAACACATTGGCAATGTTAAACGCAAAAGAGAAACTGGCCGAAGGCGTGCTTGAAGATGTAAATACCAATCTTTATTCCGCGCAATCTGCGTACAACGCTATCAACAGCGATCTGAACCTGAATTTAATAGTGCCGGCAAAAACTGTAACCGACAATACGTTTAAAGTAAGTTTCAGCTTAAAAAAGAGCGCATTTCGTCAAGACAGTTCCGAAGTTCGATATCCTGTAGAAAACTATTACCTTATAATTGTAAACGAAGCAAAGCAACTGAACTTTTCACTTAACAATGCCGAAAATATTGTTACCAATACAGTAAAGGACAGGTATGTAAAGGTTACTCATTTTACATCGCTGCCTGGATCGGCTCCTGATTTGGAAGCAGCTACCGAGACGATCCGCATTACTCAGGTAAAAGATTCAGACGGACTGCCGCTATCTGTTGGAACCAGCTATGTGGTTTTTGTATTTGCCCAGTACTATCTTGATTACAAAAAAAGGCTTAATAATTTTGAGGATTTTATATCGGCACCGTCGCTACCCTTTACCATGGCTACTCAATTAAAGGTTGCCGACAAGATAACACCTGTTAAGCCAAGGCCCGAAACCGATAAATCTTCTCCTAAAATTATTCATGGAGAAACAAAATATCTTACTTTCAGCATAACCAGCGAAGAAAATACCGTTGAGTACAGGTGTATGCTTTTGCCCAATGATAAATCCATCAGTAAGGGATTATTAACAAAAGGCGGACTTAGAAACTTAGAAAAAGAGATTGAACAACTGGAAATTATAGCGGCCCAATTTGATCCGCTAATACAAGAATACGAAGCCGATTATAATAACGCATTAAGTATTGTTGAACTAATGACCGCCGAATTGGAGAAATTAGAGCAACAAAGAGAGCGGCTAATAAAACAGGCAGAAAGCGCACCACAAAAGGAGAAGGATAAGCTAGATGCCGAAATTGCTAAGCTAACTGAAACCATTAATAAAAATTCCGAAGCGTTAGCCGCTCAAAACAACGCAGCGACAACAGCCCGCCAGCAGCTTGACGAGCAAGTTGAGAAAAAAAAGGCGGCAATAGTTCTGATAAATTCCAAAGAAGATAGCAAACTTGGATTTTTCTTCGACGTTCGGTTGGCAGAACAGGTATCGGCGGGTAACTATAATACCCAAATAACACGCTTGTTGCAAACTGATAATCAGGTATCTACAGAAAATTCAAGCCCCGAAGCGCCTGTCGATCCGGCTGGAAAGATAAGTGCTGAAATGTTTTATATTGTAGATCTAGCCTACTCAACCACCGATAATTTTGGAAATGCGTTGGTACCGGGTAACAGTTATATACCTGTTATATTATCAGTTTATAATGGCAATGATGTTAAAAGTGTGACTTCATTTATTTCTGGTCTGTCTGATTATGATAAGACCGAGAGCTTTGATTATTATCCAACAACAATTATTAAATAACCTTTAAACAACATAGTTATGATAGCGAACCCAATACCTGTGACTCAAAAATACGGGATAACCGAAAAAAAGAAAGCAGAATTAGATGCCTTGGTACTCCAGGTTTTGGATGCAAGGCACAAGGTGGAACAGTTTCAGGCGATAGTAACCTCCCTGACAGAAAAATCACAAAATTTTGCAGCTTATTTAAATACCGCCACAACCAATAAAACACTGGCGCTAAATAACAGGGGCCTGTTATACAGTTTGTTGCAAAACGCGACGGACCTGCGTGCTAATTCAAATATAGCTTTTAGCGAAATGGTGTTTGCTGATCTAAAAATAAAACAGGTAGCAGGGGAGGTTACAAAAGTTGTAAATGAACTGATCTATGCGGCCGAAGTTATTAATAAGCTAAATGGGCTTATTATACGCCATAAATCTTCTAACGCGCTTATCTCTGACGAGTTGGTGGCACTTATTGGTACCGCAGGGAAAGATGCCAACAATGCAGTTGCATTAACCCTCACAGCCTTAAAATCAACGTTTGCGGCAAGGTCATCAAGTACCGAATCTGAAGCGGTTTCCGTTTTAGAACAAAGCCAGTCGTGGACATTTTACCAGATACTAACCGGTACCGATACCGAAGGTAGGCCAAACCCCGCGCAAAAGGTTTCACTTCAATCTTTATTAGAGGAGGCGTATGTAAATGCTCAAAAAACCTATGAACAGGCTGATCTGGCTGACAAAAGAACACTGGGACAATTAAATAAGGCCAGTTCTGACCTGAGTGCCGCCAAAGTTAAGCTGCAATCACTTGAATTGGGTTTACGCGCGGCAAACGCGGCAGCATTGGCTTCCTAACATTAGTTAAAACACCGCTTGCGCGGGTTAGTAATTGTTAATTAAACAGGTGGAGTATGAATTCAATTTATAGAAAATTTTATAAAAACTTCTACCGTAAAACAGGTGGGTTTATACCTGCACGGCCCTTAAATCTTACTGTATTCCCCGGCGATTTTTTTCAGATAAAAAATGGAGAAATGCTGGTGCTGGGGAATATTTTCAGAAACGGGGTGGTTGATTCGGTTAACGTTAGTTTTGGTAACGGCATCAAACTCAATACGTCGGGCTGGGATTTTAGCGAGGGGGTAACCAAGCCCTATTCGGGCAGAGGAATGGGCCAGGGCGCCATTGATGGCCATTTTGAGTTCAGCAAACAAATACTGGCATTTAGCACAAAGGGTAGTTACACTTTTAGGGGCAATAACCCCGAAGCGGT
>Ga0247814_10000426_pt1 | contig 34163 bp, 29 predicted proteins | sample UWRJL179409R1_FD_179947 | JGI IMG/M metagenome (GOLD analysis project Ga0247814, IMG submission 179947) | Plant litter microbial communities from Arlington Agricultural Research Station in Wisconsin, United States - UWRJ-L179-409R-1 | ecosystem: Environmental > Terrestrial > Plant litter >... | reverse complement strand
ATATGGGAAACCATTTTATTTTTTAAAACGGAATTGGCAAAATCTAACGAGATTTTAAGTCTTAAAAGAATTCAGATGTCAAGGCGTTATTCTGAAGATTTAGAGCATATAAATTCAAACTCAAAAGTTCTGGAATCTGTAGTAAACTTCTACAATTCATCTGAAAAAAAATCCGATATTGATGATTGCTTTAATAATTACCAATGGTTTGAAGTATGGTCAAATTTAACTCCTCAAGAAGAGGTTAACAAAATGCTCATACTAAATGCTGGGCATAAGCCTGTAAAAACACAGCATCAACTAGAAATTTTATTTTTGAATCTTATTCCAATTATAAAAAAATCAGAATTAGAGGAATTTCAATTAATTAGGGAGAAAGATTCTAATTCAACCATTTTCAGTAAAAATAGAACTAGAGGACAATTTCATTTTTCACACTTAATAACCGCTATACTTTCATTAAACGAAGGCAAACCAATTACTGCTAACGTAAACTTAGTGCATAAAGCCCAATCATCTGATTTTGAAATTGAAGATTTTACAAAATATTTCAATTATGAGTTTTTGCATCAGCTTATTTCCCTTTTATTGAAGTTTGATTATGCTCTATTCGATGCCTATGGCGATCAGGGAATCAAATGGTTGGGTCGAGAAGTTTCCATTGTTGGGATTTTTGCAGCACTTGGTAAATTTGGAATTATCAATCACAAGACACCTTTAGAACTTCTTGACCTTTTTGAGCAAAATATTATAGAAAAGCCTCTAAAATTAAATTTAATAGACTTCGAGAAAGCACGAAATAATTTGGATTTAAGTAAAATTAATATAGGGACAGTAAATAAAAACGCTGTCTATAATGGTATTTACGCTGTTATCAATCATGAAACAAATTCTATTGATTGGTCAATTTACTTCAAAGGAATTGCTATATGAGAAAAATCGATATAATGTATACCAATTTGATTGAGCTTATCTCGCAAATTACTTACGAAGGACCAGACTTTGCAGCATATCACGACAGTAAAATCGAAGTTGTGCAAAATCAGCTTATGGATATTGCCGATTTGATTTTGATAGAAAAGCGTGAAATAAACAAAGCGAAAATGCGTCTAGAATTCTATCCTGATTTCACCTCTCTATTGTCACATTTGGATGATTTCAAAAATTCTTTTGATGATTTTCCTAGTTTTAGAAAAAATGAGATATATGGTATAATCACAATAATCCAAAAGTTGACGGTTGAGTTCGGTGGAACCGCGATAAATCTTGAAGAGAACATTGATGAAAATGATTTTAACTTGTTACCATTACCACATGATATAAATAAGGATAATTTTTTTGTGTTTGATATTTCAAACTATCGACATTCATTATTTCTTTTCAATTTATCAAAAAAACAGGATTTCAAAAATTACGTTGAGAATATCTCTTCAGGTTCACAGATCTTATTTTATTTATTGACAAAAATTGGAGTCGTCGGTAACCCATTACCTAGGGGGAAGTTTATTTTAGTCGATTCAAATTTTATTGTAAGTCCAAAAGTTGTTTGGGCGACTTTATGTCTTCATATTGTGAAAGCCGGTGAAACTATTCACAAGACATATGAATACACTTTGGCTCCGCAACATTCAACAACTTCAGTTATTACCTTAGGGAATACCTATCAACAATTTGAAGATTCACTAGATATAATTAGTGAATATAATTTTCAAAAAGACATTTTAGATAAATATCTAAGAATCTATCATGTCTTGGAGAATTTTATGTATAAATCGCCTCTCGTTAGCTTGGAAAGGCAAGCTAATGGTGAAGTTTTTTCTATCAGAGATTTCAAGAGAATGTATGACAAAATCAAAGATTCCGAAATAAATATGCTGAAAAAATTATTTGAGGACATTTTAATAATGGACTATTCTCCAGGAGTGCCATTTTCAAACAAAATTTTCGCAGATTGGTCTAATTTGGTTCCAACATACCTTGCAAATGATACCAACGTCAATTTGTTACTACAAAAGCTAAGTATTACAAATGCTAGAGGTAATAATTTCACTTATGCATCTGTGACAAATCCAAATCTAATTCATTTTTTTCCTAAACTAATATATTCCTATAGAAATTCAATGGTTCATAATAGAGAAACCGAATTCCATTTGACACACTTAAATTTGATGAGTCACCCAGTTATGGCAGATACTGCGAAAATAATTCTTGAAAAATTCTTAATTCCTACGTTAGAAGAGATTGTCTTTCATTTAATATGTCGGCCAAACAATGTTGTGTGGTATGATCAGTCTACATTAAATCTTTGGGAAGAAAATTAATGGCCTGCTTATAACAGCGCATTTAATAAATCGCTGAGTTTTCAGTAGGTTTCAAGTCTTTCTTCACGAAGAAAGTTCTATCTTGGTAGAGAGAACTCAGTTCCCTTTTTCAGCTACTTCTCAAATGCGCGAAACGTTAGCTGTAATATTTGAAGAAAAAATGATGAGAAACCTTATGAACTATATAAAAACAATTATCATCATATTTCTTATTGCATTTTCATTATATATTGGATATAATGCGATTTTCCCATACGATTCACCAGAATGGATGGGATTAGCTCCTTATGATGCTGTGAAAAACGGACCAGAACCAAAAAAATTATGGGACTGGCTAGATTTACTAATTGTTCCTTTATCCGTTGCAATAATTGGATGGATATATAAAGAATATGAAAAATCCAAAGACGAGAAAAAAGATTTTGTAAATAAGCAAAATGAAACATTAGATTCTTACTTCAGAGTTATTTCTGATTTAATTATAAAATCAAATTTACTCGATATTCATTTAAATAAAGAAAGTAAAATTATTGCACGAACACGTACAATTGTTGCAATAGAAAATCTTAATGACGAAAGAAAAGGACAAGTTTTACAATTTTTATATGAATCTAAATTAATAAATAATGACATTATTGAATTGTTAGGTGCTAATTTTAAAACTTCGGAAGTTTCTGGAATAGTATTGAAAGACACAATAATAAAAGGTGTTTATTTCTGTAATTCAAAATTTATCAGAACCTATTTAGATCTTTCCGTATTTACATCTTGTGATTTTACTAATACTGATTTCTCTGATTCATCGATGCAAAACACTAATTTATCTTATACTAAATTAATCAATTGTAAATTAGTAAATATAGATTTGACAACTGTTGACTTTGAAGGAGCCGATTTAACTAATGCCGATCTAACAAATTCAACAATACTACAAAGTCAATTGGACAAAATATTTAACAAAAAAAATATCAAATTAAATAAAACTACAATATTATGAGTGATAATTGTTCAAGATGTAACGGAAACGGTCAAATAGCTTGTCCTGGTTGTGGAGGAAGAGGTGCGAAAAGTCAAAATAAAGGTCTTAATGAAACTAGAGTTGTAAATTGTTCTGGTTGCAATGGAAGTGGTCGAGTGAGTTGTGGAGGATGTGGAGGAAGTGGTAAAAAATAAATACTACAGCTAACACCCCAGCTAGCGCAAGCGTCCCGCTTGTGCCTGCAAAAAAACCAACAACACCACCGCACGGAATAAAATTCGACAAAGTCAATCTTTTCGTGTTGTCCGTGATATAAAACCTAAAGAGCAGCAATGATACATTGGCTGCTCTTTTTTTATGCTTTGGATTAAATCCAGCACAATCCCATAAGTAGTACAAGTTGTATAAAATATTATATTTTTTTGAAAGATTTTTTTTAGTTTTTACAAAAAATGTAGTATATTTCATCCGTTTAAAAAAATTACCCAAACCTTTAAAACCTACATTATGGCAAGTACATCCGAACAAGGACACAACCGCAATGCGGCTAACTTTGACAAATTGATTACGCACTGCGTTTCTTATGGCACTGCTTACAATCCTAGTAAAGCAGCACTAAAAACAGCAGCCCTTCAGGCACAGGCAACGGCAGCCCGCAACAGCCTTACCGCTATTAACACCCTTACTCCTGCTTACAAAAATGCCGTTGCGGCAAGAATAGTGGCTTTTAAACCACTCGACAAACTGATAACCCGATTAGGCAATGCGCTAAAAGCATCTGACACCACAGCTGAAGTAAATGATGCCGCTAAAACGATAATTAGAAAATTACAAGGACGTCGTGCCACCCCAAAAAAAACAGACGAAGAAAAGAAAACCGCAGCCGATGCCGGAAATGAAATTACTGAAATCTCAACCTCGCAACTAAGCTATGACAACCGCCTGGATAATCTGGACAAACTGATAAAAATGCTGGCATCAATCCCGCAATATGCCCCTAACGAAGCCGAATTAAAAATTACTGCCCTTACCGCCCTCTACAATGATTTAAAAGCCAAAAATACTGCGGTAACCACTACCGAAATACCGTTAAACAATGCCCGAATTAGCAGAAACAACCTGTTGTATAAAGACACTGTAGGGCTGGTAGATACTGCTGCTAGTATCAAAACCTATGTAAAATCGATATATAATGCGTCGAGTCCGCAATATAAGGCAATAAGCAAATTAACATTTAAACCTTATGCTTATTAAGCTGCATAGCACAACAGCATTTATACAAATGCAACCAACTAAATTGCAAAACCCTTTGGAAAAGTTGTAGAAGTGTTTGGCGAAATTGCAGAAGTCTTTGGAAAAGTTGCAGATGCCTTTGGAGAAGTTGCAAATACCTTTGGAAAAGTTACAAAAGCCTTTGGAAAAGTTGCAGAAGTCTTTGGCGAAATTGCAGATGCCTTTGGAAAAGTTACAAAAGGCTTCTGCAACAATATATTAAACTGCTTTTTCTAAAGCTAAATAATGAGTGACTAAGTTTTGCTGATTTCGGATGGGAATAATACTGACTTCACAAAAATATTCTTCTTTATTTTTTCTGTAGTTTACAATCACTTCGGTAAATGGTTTTCCTGCTACTAGTTTTTGTTTGATGCTATTTTTTACTGCTTCTGAGGTATTGATTCCTTGCAAAAAACTAGGTTTACGGCCTCTTGCATAATGGCTTGGATATCCCGTCATTTTCTTAAAACCTTCATTAGCCCAAATAATGGATTGTTCAGCATCTGTCAACACTAATGCCTCATAATTGGATTCCAAAACTTGATCAATAGTAATTTTCCAGTCAAATTCTTTTGAATATTCGGTTAACTTTTCCTTATCCAGACTTTTAATGTGATTCATCATACTATTTCCTGACAAGTCAAAACACATCAATGGAAAAACAGTGCGTGTTGATTTTATCTTTTGCTTAGAATTTTCTTCCGTTTTGCCCAAAAGAAAAAGATCAAGACACATCATATTGTTCAAATCGTTATTGGGATTTTTCATGTACTGTATTATTTGGTACTATTTTGCTTTTTACTGGTAACGTATGGAATACAAATATAACTAATGATTATGAGTTAGTTTCAAATCTTTTTCGATGCAAATATTACTAAGAATTTTGAAACTTTTTCTGCTTCTGATATAAAACAACCGTCAATTTAAATTCCGTACTTCACATTATGATATTAACTTAAAAACAATCATTATGAATAATTTATTTAGAGGACTTTTAGCAGGTTACGGAGCAAAAAAATTAGGTGGTGGTTGTTTTGGAACTGTCATTGTTTTTATTATTCTTTGGTTTTTATTAGGACAATGCAGTTAAGCATACCTATTTACAGGATACCGTTTATTACTGTTGCAATATTAAATTGTACAAAGCTACTATTGGCTTGACTTTATGCAATCGACACCTTTGAAAGTAAAGTCTTATTTGTTAAAAAATATTCATTTTAAATTAGAGTATTGTCTGTATTTTAGAAAAATTATTCGCTAAATTTGAAAGTGTCACCCCCGCCAAAAGTAATTCTTTGATTGGGAAATTAGTGTAAAATTCAAATTCGCAATAATTTTCAATATCAATGACAAAAAACAAAAATTCTAACACTGAAAAGGAATATCATTTTGATAATTTTTTCAACATCTCAGCCGATCTGATTTGTATTGCCGGATTTGATGGTTATTTTAAACGAATAAATTCAGCAGTTTCAAAATTGTTAGGTTATTCTGAAGAGGAATTGTATGCTCGTCCCATCCATACTTTTGTTTACCCACCAGATCTCAAAGTTACTCTGGAAACAAGAGAGGAAGTATACAAAGACAAACCGCTGTTAAATTTCGAAAACAGATACCTAACTAAATCTGGAGAGATTGTCTGGCTTTCCTGGACTTCTATGCCTGTTCAGAATGAAAAACTAGTGTATGCTATTGCTAAAAACATTACGCATAAAAAAAGAATCGAAGAAGAGCGTAATATACTCCTTGCCAATCTGACAAAAATCAACAAAGACCTCAAGCATTTATCTTATACGACTTCGCATGATTTAAAGTCTCCGGTAAATAATTTGTTATCCGTATTTGATCTTATTGATATTTCTAAAATTAACGACGAAGAAACTCTCGAATTTATAAATATTTTAAAGATTACAACAGAGCGTTTAAGAGAAACTTTAAAAAATTCAGTGGAGGAATTAATTCGCAAAGACGAGTTGAATGCCTCAATTGAACCCTTAAATTTAAATAAAAATCTAAGCGAAGTATTGCTTTCCATTCATTCCTTAATAGTCAATTCGAAAATTAATATTGGTATTGATTTTTCGGAAGTTCCTGAAATTAATTTCAATAAAGAATACCTGAAAAGTATATTCTTAAATCTGATTACCAATTCAATAAAATACTCTAAACCAGATACTTTCCCTTCCATTTCTATTCGATCAAAAATAGAAAATGGAAAAAGTCAGCTAATCTATTCTGATAACGGATTGGGTTTTGATATGGATAAAGTGCGGGATAAAATATTTGGTTTGCACCAAAAATTCCACAATCATATTGATAGTAACGGGATTGGACTGTACTTGATTTACACCCACATTACTAATTTAGGCGGTCGAATTGAAGTAGAAAGCAAAATAAATGATGGAGCAAAATTTACAATAACATTCAAGGATTAAAATATAAATGAAGTATTCACTTAACTTTGTATTAGTAAAACGTTTAAAAGTAAAGTCATGAATATTTTAGAATTAATTCAAAAAAGATACAGTACCAAGAAATACAATGCTGATAAAGCCATACCACAAGAAAAAATAGAAGAATTAAAGGAAATTCTACGCCTCTCTCCTTCTTCGATAAACATTCAGCCGTGGAAATTTACATTTGTACAAAATCCAGAAGTTAAAGCAAAATTGGCTTCAGTTTCAATGCACAATACCGAAAAAATCAATCAGGCGCAGCTATTGGTTATTTTTAGCGTAGCCGATGATTTAGATGCTTTTCAAAAAATTGTAGAAACCGAATTACCTGAAGCCAGAAGAGATTGGTACAATAAAATGAAAGCGAGTATGCCAGAAGCCAATTTAAAAATTTGGTTATCTCAGCAAGTGTATATCGCTTTAGGAGTTGGTTTGACGGCTAGCGTTGCATTAGGCTTGGATTCAACACCGATGGAAGGCATTGAATCAGACAAATACCAGCAAATTCTTAACATGACCACATACAAACCACTCTTTGCAATGGCTGTAGGTTATGCCTCAGAAGACGATTTCAACCGAATTGAAGTAACCCCAAAATCCAGAAGATTACAGGAAAGTGTGATTGAAAGTATTTAAAAAAGATTCCTTAAATGTAATTATTAAATTATTTTTGTTAGTAACAAAATCTTTTTTTTTAAAATAAGATTGTTACTTATTAAATCGCTAAAACAAAATATTTTATATGTCAAATATCAACCTTATTATTGAAGAACGCGCTGCCGATATTGGAAACTTTCTAGTAGGGAGATTGCTTCCTTTTCGTCAAAAACGCATGGTTGGTCCTTTTATTTATATCGATCACATGGGACCTGTAAAGATGAATGAACGTCAGAATTTTGATGTTTTGCCACATCCTCACATTGGTCTTTCTACACTTACTTTTTTATTTGAAGGCAGTATTATGCATCGCGATACTTTGGGCAATGAAGTCGAAATCAAACCAGGCGAAGTCAACTGGATGACCGCAGGAAAAGGCATTGTCCATTCGGAACGCACGCCAGAATATTTGCGCCATTCCGAAAAAAACATGCACGGTCTACAAATTTGGGTTGCCTTACCAAAACATTTGGAACAAATGGATCCGGAGTTTTTTCATATTGAGAGCAGCGAAATTCCATCATGGAAAGAAGATGATGTCGAATTCAAATTAGTCGCGGGTGAAGCCTTTGGTAAAAAATCCAAAGTGCCAGTCTATAGCCCAATGTATATGATCGAAATAAAATCAGTTACAGAGAAAAAATTAAATATAGGTGAACATCTTTATGGCGAAGCAGGTCTCTATATTCTGGAAGGCGGTGTTGAAAATGACGGCAGCGAATACGGTCCTAAACAAATATTGGTAGCCAAAAATAGTTCGCTATGTGAATTCACCATACGACCAAATTCGACCATTTATATTTTTGGTGGAGAAGCTTACCCTGAAGAACGTTTTATTGACTGGAATTTTGTTTCGACAGATAAAGAACTAATTGAAAAAGCCAAACAAGACTGGACTGAACAAAAGTTTGATAAAATAGAAGGAGAAACGGATTTTGTTCCGCTTCCTGTGTATCCAAAACAGAAAAACTAATTGATTAAGCATTCTGTAAGAGTAAAATATAAATTCAAAAAAATGTCAAAACGGGATGAATTAAATCAATTGCCTTTATATCAAAAAGCAGAACAAATTTATAAAATCACAAGTGGATTAATCGAAATTATTCCTGCCGACAATGAATTTCTTCAAGAAACAACTGTTCGGTTTATGATGGAAAATGCTATGATAATCCCCGCTAAAATTGCAGGAGCTCAAGCTGTCGAATTGTATGATTTGAAAATGGAACATGCAACTATTATTAGAAAAGCAGCTAGAGAACTTTATGTTCAAGCAGGTAGTTTAGGTTTTGAAGAAACTATTTCAGACCAAGATTACATTCGTTTACTAAGAAAAGAAATCGATGAATTCCGACTTTTATTTATTGATTGGGTTGCTGATTTTGATGTTTGGAATTACATCAAAGACAATTGGGGATTATTCAATCCGCCAGGAATAAGTGCACACGATAAAGACCCTGATGATGATATCCCTTTTAATCCCGATGATTATTTTAATTTTGATAATGAAGATTAATTTACATTAATCTCACTTTATAAAAAAATATCTTTGTCTTATTTTAATACAAGACAAAGATATTTTTTACTATCATTACTAATACAATCGATGTTTTTTTTTCAAACTGTCCTAATTTAAAGCGGAAGCGATAAAAGAGGAATTTCGCTTCTGGAAGCCATCATTCTGGTTTTGCTTCTATGTACCATTGAATCCCAGAAACCATATTTATAAGGAACCATAATTAATAAATCGGCATTAATTTGAGCTACTTCCTGCTGAATGGCTTCAATAATTGCGCTTGATGCCACATTTTTATAATAGTATTTTGTTCCGTGCAAACCATCTGCAAAATGTGCTGCTACACCACCTTCATTTTGCTCATTCTCAATTTGATTAATCTTCTTACTCACATGAAAAAGTTCTATAGTTGCACCTAACTTTAGAGCAATATCCTTTACTTTACCTAAAATCGTTTTATGAACCCCACGTGTAATATCACAGGCAAAAAGTATGGTATTCAATCCTTTGTAAACGGCATGAATAGGAACGGCTAAAATGGGGAATTTTAGTGTTTGCAAAGCTGCTGTAGTAGTATTGCCTAATAAATCCTGTTCAATAGAATCCTTTATCATTCCCATAACCACGATATCTGCCTGAGTTGAATCAATAACATTTTCGAGTTCATCTAGAAAATTCCCTGTTTTCCAAATGGGTGTGACTTCAATTTTATAATCTTCAGAAAGTTTGCTAGCAGCATCAAATAATTTCTTTCTACTAGTTGTATTTAACTCATCCATTGATGAAGATTGCACGCGTCCGTTAAGCGCATGTATAGAAACGTGGTATAAATGAAACAGAATAATTTTAGCTCCTGTATCAGCAGCAAATTGAGAAGCGTAAATAGCAGCATTATTAGCTTCTTTAGAAAAATCGGTAGCAACAATTATAGTTTTCATAAGTCTGTTTTTTGGGGTTATACAATGGTATAAACAATTTGAAAAGTGAATTCTCTTTTTAAATGAAAGAAAACATTCTCCTTTCTAACAAAGATACCAAACGTTCGGTATCTTTACAAAACTAAAGCTCTAAATCTTAGACTACTTTATGTTAAAATTTAGAGCAATAATTTTATTAATAAAGTAGAATTGCTAAATAAAAAAATTAGTAGTTTGCATTAAATAAAGTGACCCTATGAATAATTACAAGAAAAAGAAGGAACCGATTGAGAACAGGAAATTAATCTTAGAAGCCGCTATTGAATTAGCCAATACACTTGAGTTAAGCCAAATATCATTTGATGCACTTTCAAAAAAATGTGGACTTAGTAAAGGCGGTATAATTCATCATTTTCCAACCAAAGAATCCATTTTCGATACGCTTTTTAAAGAAAACTTCGAAGAATATCAAAATTGGATTCAGGAAGAACTGAAGTCTGAAAACTTAGCAAATCCATCTATTGCACTCCTTAGAGTAACTTTGAGACGTTTTGATGATGAAAGCTATCGCAAACTAATGAAAGTAATCTATAAATGTTTAGTCAATAACGAACAATATTGCAAACTCTGGAACGAATGGTTTTCAGAACATATCATTAAAGATTTAGATGAAGAAAGCGAAATCAAAACCTTATTGGGTTCTGTGGTTGCTATGGGAATCTGGAATATGAATACATTGGGACTTTATAAAATAGAACCTCAAAAAATGAATCAAATTCTGGATATTATCCCTAAATAAACCAAAAGCTATGTTAAATAACTAAGTTTTGAATTCTAAAATTCGTAATATTAATGTACTAATAATAAAAAAACAGCATTATGGAAACGAATAATTTATATCCCAAAAAAGCAAATGGTGCTCCAAAAAATACAGACCAATCAAAAGCTAAAAATATTTCTGAAGATACAGCCTCATCAGATTCAAAACTGCATAAAGAACTGGATGTTGATGCCGATGGTAAGAAAATAGTCGTAGATCGCGCAAGAGATGCACACGAGAACATACAAAAACCTGCTCACGAAATTGATTCGGATGATCCAAATGCAAAACGTGGTGTTAAGACTGATAAAGAGGCCATGAAAACAGTCGAAAATAAAGACTTAAATTCAGATATTACTCCAAATCGATATCCAAATTCGCATCATGAAAACAAAGAAGACAGAGGAAATATGAAATGATTTTTGCTAAAATATTTTTATAAAGATTTACTGAAAAAAATCCCTTTTTTATAAATTAGATAAAATAAAAAAATAGTAGCTTCGCAACAATCTTTTTAAAATAAATTACATGGCATCAGGTTTTTTCGCACTATTAGATGATATCGCAGCAATTATGGATGATGTTGCTGTAATGAGTAAAGTTGCAGCTAAAAAAACAGCTGGTATTTTAGGAGATGATTTAGCTGTAAATGCTGAAAAAGCTTCCGGTTTTGTTTCGTCAAGAGAAATTCCAGTTTTATGGGCCATTGCAAAAGGTTCCTTTATCAATAAATTAATTATTCTTCCCATTGCCTTTTTGCTGAGTGCTTTTTTCCCAGTGGCAATTGTAGTTATCTTAATTTTAGGAGGACTTTTTTTAGCTTATGAAGGTGCCGAAAAAATATATGAATTCTTTTTTCATCGCAAACATGCCACAGCAAATCTTACAACACAAACTTTTACCGAAGCTGAAATTTTAAGCATGGAAAAAGAAAAAATAAAATCAGCTATTGTAACTGATTTTATTTTGTCAGTAGAAATTGTAATTATTGCATTAGGTACAGTAATCGATGAACCATTAACTACTCAAATTGCAGTAGTTTCTATCATTGCAATTCTGGCAACTGTAGGTGTTTATGGAATTGTAGCTTTGATTGTTCGAATGGACGAATTAGGTTATAAACTGATTGCTATGAGTTCTAAAGAACGTAGCATTTCAAAATCTATAGGAAATGTATTGGTACAAGCTTTGCCTAAAGTAATCAAAAGCTTATCCGTTATTGGAACTATAGCTCTGATTCTGGTTGCTGGTGGAATCTTTGCACACAACATTGATTTTTTACATCATTTTGCCGAACAATTGCCTTCCATTGTAAAAGAATTTGCTCTTGGACTAGTCTTCGGATTTGTAGTTTTAGGTATTGTAAATCTTTTCAAAAAAATATTCGCTAAAAAATAACATTCCAGATTTTATCTTCCTGTGTAATTTGGACAACCAAAACATTTTTTATCCAAATTAAATTGATAGGTCAAAGACAATTCATAAACACCGCCAGTTCTGCCTATTTTGGTGGTGTTTATATCATAAGAAAGTCCCAATCGCAAATGATCGTATTGTAATCCTGTAAAAGTAATTACAACAGCTAAAATTTTCTAAATATAAATGCTAGTACTTCTACTCTTCATAAAAATACCTATTTTTGCATTCTAAAAAATTGTACTATGCCTAACAAAAAATATAAAATTGCTGTAATCCAATTAAACTTAAATGATATTGCCGAAAACAACCTAAAAAAATGTATCAGTTGGGTTCGTGATGCAGCCAGTCAAGGTGCAGAAGTTATTTCGCTACCTGAATTATACAGCAGTCATTATTTCTGCCAAAGTGAAGATGTTGACAATTTTGCCTTGGCAGAACCCTTATACAGTACTTCTTTTATTGCTTTTAGCGAATTAGCTAAAGAATTAGGAGTGGTAATTATTGTTCCTTTCTTCGAAAAAAGAATGGCTGGAATCTATCACAATAGCGCATATATTATTGATACTGATGGAACCGAAGCTGGATTGTACCGCAAAATGCACATTCCAGACGATCCGGCTTTCTACGAAAAATTCTATTTTACACCTGGTGATTTAGGTTTTAAAAACAATCCAACGAAAAAAGGAAATATTGGAACATTAATCTGTTGGGATCAATGGTATCCAGAAGCAGCACGTATAACAGCTTTAAAAGGTGCCGAAGTTTTATTTTACCCAACGGCTATTGGATGGCATCCGCAAGAAAAAGAACAATACGGCGAAAACCAATACGGTGCCTGGATGAACGTAATGAAAGGACATGCTGTAGCTAACGGTGTATTTGTTGCCGCAGCTAACAGAATTGGCTTAGAACAATACTTGCCAGACACTCCTGGAATTGAATTTTGGGGAGCTTCATTTATAGCTGGACCACAAGGAGAAATTTTAGCACAAGCTTCACACGATAAAGAAGAAATATTAATTGCTGAAGTAGACTTAGATTTACAAGAAAACGTACGTCAAAACTGGCCATTTTTTAGAGACCGAAGAATTGATGCTTTTGGCGATATTACCAAAAGAGCAATTGATTAATTATTTTTCAAACACATAGATTAAAAAATAAAAAAATGGACTAAAGCTTATCGCTTTAGTCCATTTTTTTATTTTTTAAGTTTTCTTTTCTTTAGGTTACATCTACTTTGTGGTTAGGAAACTAAAGTAAATTAGGCTGGAAAAACTTCACTGTTACATCCCCTTCACTACTTACTACTAACAAACTTCTCTTATTAAGACTTTTAGAAGCAGGAATAAACAATAAGCCTTCTGGAGTATCACCCGTTTTTATACTTTGCAAATATTTTGGTGCTGACGGGTTAGTAATATCATAAACTATAACCGTGTGAGTTTTTCAAGACTGACCAACAAAATATTTTACTCCAAGACACTACTAATTAATATAATTCAAAAACAACAAAACACAAAAAAAAGCTGTTTCAACATTAGTCGAAACAGCTTTCTTATTATATTATCGCTAAAAATTATTTTACTTTAAAAGTAACTCTTCTCACGATTTGACGTGCTTCAGCAGAATTTTTATTTACAGAAGCATCTTCACCATTACCTTTAACAGTTAATCTTGAAGCATCTATACCAGCATTAGTTAAAACATTTTTAACAGCTTCGGCTCTTTTTTGAGATAATTGTTGGTTATAGCTTGAATTTCCTACTTCATCAGCATATCCTAAGATATCTGCACTTTTAGATGGATTATTTTTCAAGTATTTAACTAAGAAATCAACTCCAGATAAAGACGCATTTGTTGGTTTTGATGAATTAAAATCAAAATATACATTTACATATCCACCGTTAATCAATTCTTCAACAGTACTGTTAGTTACATTAGAGTTGTTATTTTGAGCATATTTACTATCTAAATAAGTTTCTAATGAATCTGGAACACCATTTTGGTTTTTATCAACAGATTGACCTTTTGTATCTACAGTAGCACCTGCTGGAGTATTTGGCTCTAAATCATATAAATCAGCTACACCATCTTTATCAGAATCAAGAATACCTGTTTCAACTAAAGTTAATCTTTCGTCTAATTCATCATATTTATCTTTTGAATACCAGTCAGCATGTTTTTCGTTTTTACCTAAGTAAAAAGTAAGACCAACAGAAGCATTAAGAGTTACTCCGTCTAAAGCACCAGTTTTTGCTGCACCTTTTCCGTCAAAGTTATAGTTTTGTCTTCCATAAACTAATCCGCTTAAGTCTCCAGTTAATGCAACACTGTTACCTAATCTAATTTGTCCAGTTAAACCAAGGATTCCATGTCCCATGTAATCTTTACCTCTGAAACCATTATCAGCAGATAATTGAGAAACACCAACACCACCATGTGCTAATAAACCAATAGTATTAGTCCATGTTTCAAAGTTTAATGTTCTACCCAAGTTTATAACTCCTTGTAAACTTGTTCTAAGTAAAGTACTTTCAAATGGTCTAGTATTGTCACGCTCTTGAAATTTATCATATCCAAAATCAAGTTTCAAACCAAATTTAGGATTAAACGCATATCTTACTCCTAAATCAGCGTGAAAAAGGTTAAGTGTAGCGGTAGAATAACCTGGAGTCATAGCTCTCAATGGTTTGTTTACACCACCATTTAATTCGATAGACCACTTATCAAATGGATCTTTCTCTATGCTATTAACTGATGTTGTTGACGTATCCTGAGCACTTGCGGCAAATGATAGTATTAACAGGGATAAAGATGCAATTTTCTTTTTCATGATTATTTATTTTAATTTATTTTATTTTTTAAATCAGTGCAAATATAAATCATATAATTCTGATAATTGTTATTTTAAAGTTATATAATTCCCACTTTTATTGGTCTTTTTATTTATTTCATTCTTTACAAAAAAACAAAAACACAGTACTGTTTTGATTATCAAAATGTTAAAACAAAAAATAATTCAATTCACACTGTCTTAAAAAAATGTTATTTTTTTAAATTAATATCTGGATTAAGCAAAAATAGCTGAAATATCATCTTTATTTCTTCAAATTAAGAACCATTTTATAACAATTAAACAAGGAAACATCCTTAGTAAAACCAATAAAAAAGTATGAAAGAGGAGACAAAAAACTATGCGTAAACGTAAATATTCTCTAATTATTATACTCAAACAACTTTTAACATCTCGAAAACACTTTGTTATTTCTAAACATAAATATTGTTTTTCTATACTCATTTTTATAATCCTTACGAATGCTTATATTTGCGGTCTTATAATTTTTAGCTTTTTTTATGACAACTACAAACAGACATTTTCCTGCTGAATGGGAAAAACAAGAGGGAATTTTACTTTGTTTTCCACATAACGGAAACGATTGGCCAGGAAAATACGAAGCCATTCAATGGGCATTTGTCGAGTTTATAAAAAAAGTAGCTACTTATGAAAAAGTGTTTTTAGTAGTTATCGACGAAAAACTAAAAGCCAGAGTAAGTGATATGCTCGAGAGAGCAAGGGTAAACTTAAATCAGGTTTCATTTATCATTCAAAAAACCAACCGCAGTTGGATGCGTGACTCTGGCCCTATTATAGTATATAATGACGGAAAAAGAGAAGCTTTGAATTTCAACTTCAACGGCTGGGCAAAATACAAAAACTTCCAACTTGACAAACACGTTCCTGCTAAAGTTTCAGATTTCTTAAAAATACCTTTAACCCAAGTAACCTATAAAGGAAAACCAGTAATTGTAGAAGGTGGTGCAATTGACGTAAACGGTCGCGGTACTTTATTAACTTCAGAAGAATGCTTGATGCATCCAAACATTCAGGTTCGTAATGCAGGTTTTACAAAAGAAGATTACGAAGCAATTTTTAAAGAATATTTAGGTGTAACCAATGTAATTTGGTTAGGCGACGGAATAGCAGGAGACGATACTCATGGACATGTTGACGATTTAGCACGATTTATAAATGAGGACACCATTGTAACTATAATAGAAACGGATCCAAAAGACGCCAATTACAAACCTTTACAAGACAATTTAAAACGTTTGCAAAATGCTAAATTAGAAGACGGAAAATCACCAATAATTGTGACATTACCAATGCCGAAACGCTTGGATTTTGAAGATTTAAGATTACCGGCTAGTTATGCTAATTTCTTAATTTTAAATAATTGTGTATTAGTACCAACTTTTAATGATGCAAACGACAGAAAAGCATTAAATATTCTGGCAGAATGTTTCCCAGACAGAGAAATCATTGGAATCAGTGCGATTGATTTAATATGGGGATTTGGAACCTTACATTGCTTGAGCCAACAGATTCCTGCGTAATTTATTAAGCCAAAAGATTTTAATCTAACAAACATCTACAATCTTCCAAAATCTGCTGAATCTGCGTGCTTATATATTTTCACGCAGATTTTGCAGATTCACGTGGATCTTAAAAAAACTTAGCGAACCTTCGCGTAAAACTTCGCGTAAAACTTTGCGCAACTTTGCGCAACTTTGCGGTAAAAAATTCTTCGCTTCGGTTAAACTAAAAAGCCCCTATAAAGCATCGCACAAAGAATTCCCAATCCAAAACTCAATAAAGTTCCTATCAAAATATATTCGGTCAATCGAACATCTTTTGATTCTTTTAAATCACCAAACCTGAAAATAGATTTCGCAGCCAATAAAAAACCAATTCCTTCCCAAAAATTCATTACTACAAAGAAAAAAATAAATAAGCGTTCTAAAATTCCAATATATTTCCCGGCATTATTGGTGTCATCGGTTTTTATGAGTTGGTCACTCCATTTAGACAGCAAAACTTTTAAAACTATCGCACTTACATAAGTTACTAAAACCAAAGCAGTAATTAAAGCCAAATTTTCTTGCGAATACAAGTTAGAAATAGGAATTTGGTACGGAAAATAACAATAAACTACTATCGCAATTACCAACAAATGCAACAACTGATCAGTGAAAAACCAGAGTTTTTCCGTTTTCTTTTTTTCGAAATATAATTTTGTACAATCAATTCCAAAATGACTCAAAGCCACAAAAAGAATACCTAAAAAATAGTTGCTATCAAATTGATTAGTAATCAACAACAATAAAAAGTGTAGTCCAACGTGATAATACAAATACTTCGATTTGATTTTTTTCTTCTTTTTATCTTTCACCCAAGTGGTAGGCTGCAACAAAAAATCACCTACTAAATGTGCTAAAATTAAACTTAAAAATAATGCTACCATTGTTTTTTGATTTCTTGTTTATAAAATGCAATCATATTTTTTAACTCTTCATAACCCGCTCTTTTTAGCGAAGCACTTATAGAACTCTGACTCTTTCTATTTAAGGCTGTGGCCAATTGATTTTGATTAATTTCTGGATTTTCCAATGCTTTTTTAAGAATCTCTGCCGAAGTACTCGTCCAGTTATCAGCAACCATCAAGACAAAAGAAAAAATAATAGCAAAACTCTTGTTGAATTCTTCCCAGGGAGTTTGTATGCCTAGTGTTTGCTTTTTCAAATCTTCAAAACATTCACCTGAATTAATAAAAGCCGCTCCATTCGATTCTGTTACCTTATCCGCAATATAATCAATAGTACCTAATCCTATCGCCATACGTACATCAAGCTCCTTATATTGTTTAATTGTTGCTTTAATTACAAAGGCAATTTCGAGCGCATCAATAGCTTCAACAACCATTTGAAAACTATCTCCTCTATAAATTTCCCAATCTTTAGGTTCGCTACCATAAGCATTCAAAACTGCTTTTAAATCCTCCAGCCACAATGCCGAAGCAACTTTTCTGGAGTTTATAATATCACCTGTAATTACCGCTTTCATATTATTAGAATTTGATGCAAGATACAAAATTATCGCCAAAAAAAGCGATAATTAAAAATATCGTTAAATTAAGCGATAATTAAAAATATCGACTTCTAAAACGATAATAAAAACAAGTTCTGTATTTTCAAAATTCCTAATTAAAAACTATCTTCGTTTTTAAATTTAAAGATTAGGCAACAGTTATTGCCTTTTCTAAAATCTAAAATCCCTAAATGTCTTCTAATAATCTCCTACTCACTCCTATCGAATACTTAAAAGGCGTTGGTCCCAGCAGGGGCGAATTGCTTCGTAAGGAATTAGGGATTCATAAATACGGAGATTTACTTAATTTATATCCTAATCGCTACATTGATCGCACCCGATATTATAAAATCAATCAGTTACAAAATAACGTTGCCGAGGTTCAAATTATCGGGAAGATTATCAATATCAAAACCGTAGAATTTGCCAAAGGTAGAAAACGACTCGTAGCTACTTTTATCGATGATACAGGACAAATGGAACTGGTTTGGTTTCAAGGTCACAAATGGATTCGGGAATCTTTAAAGCTGAATGAAGTAATCGTTATTTTTGGGAAGTGCACTTCGTTCAACGGAATGTACAACATGGCGCATCCCGAAATTGAGCTTTGGAGTGAACACGAACAAAGTTTGCGTTCAGCCATGCAAGCCGTTTATCCTTCAACTGAAGCTTTAACCAATAGAGGAATTTCAAACAGAGTCATTAACAAAATGATGCAGCAATTATTTCTGGAAACACAAGCCTTATTTTCAGAAACTTTACCTGAATATTTAACCCAAGACTTGAAATTAATTCCTAAAAATGCTGCCTTATTTAATATCCATTTTCCTAAAAGTGCCGATGCTTTGGCGAAAGCCCAATTTCGATTAAAATTTGAAGAATTGTTTTTCATTCAGCTCCAACTGATTATGAAAAATCTGATTCAGAAACATAAAATTAAAGGACATCCATTTACTAAAGTGGGTGAATTTTTCAATGAGTTTTACCAAAACCACCTGCCGTTTGAATTGACAAATGCTCAAAAAAGAGTGATCAAAGAAATCCGAACTGATATGGGAACCAATGCCCAAATGAATCGATTACTTCAAGGGGATGTAGGTTCTGGAAAAACGATTGTAGCTTTTATGAGTATGCTACTAGCAATGGATAATAGTTTTCAGGCTTGCTTGATGGCGCCAACAGAAATCTTAGCGAATCAGCATTTTATTGGACTTTCAGAGTTGGCTAAAAATCTAAATATAAAAATTAAAATACTCACTGGATCAACTAAAACTTCAGACAGGAGAATTATTCATGAAGAACTAGAAAATGGTAGTTTACAAATTCTTATTGGCACACATGCCCTGCTGGAAGACAAAGTAAAATTCCAAAATTTAGGTCTAGCCATTATTGATGAGCAACACCGTTTTGGCGTAGAGCAACGTTCTAAATTGTGGAAGAAAAACAATATTCCGCCACATATTTTGGTTATGACAGCCACTCCTATTCCGCGAACTTTAGCCATGAGTTTGTATGGTGATTTAGATATTTCGGTTATTGACGAATTGCCTCCAGGTCGAAAACCCATTCAAACCGTGCATCGTTATGATAGTAATCGTTTAAAAATCTGGAAATTTATTCGGGACGAAATTGCTTTGGGTCGCCAAATCTATATTGTTTATCCGTTGATTCAGGAATCAGAAAAAATGGATTACAAAGATTTGATGGACGGCTACGAAAGTATTTCCAGAGATTTCCCGTTACCACAATATGCCATTTCTATTGTTCACGGCAAAATGAAACCAGCCGATAAAGATGCCGAAATGAAACGTTTTTCGGAAGGAAAAACCAACATTATGGTAGCTACAACAGTAATTGAAGTAGGTGTAAATATTCCGAATGCTTCGGTAATGATCATCGAAAGTGCCGAACGTTTTGGACTTTCGCAACTGCACCAATTGCGTGGTCGTGTAGGTCGTGGTGCCGAACAAAGTTATTGCATCCTGATTACCAGCCATAAATTGAGTTCAGACAGCAAAACTCGAATGGAAACTATGGTACGAACCAACGATGGATTTGAAATTGCCGAAGTCGATTTGAAATTACGCGGTCCGGGAAACCTGATGGGAACACAACAAAGCGGTGTATTAAACCTTCAAATTGCCGATATTGTCCGAGATAGAGATATATTGGCTTTAGCCAGAGAAAAAGCTTTAAAAATAGTCCGCGAAGACACCCCTCTTCAAAAACCAGAACACGCAGTTTTAAAAGCCGTTTATCTGGAATTGACCAAGAAAAAAAATATCTGGAACTACATTAGTTAAAAAACTAATTTTAAACAACTTAGTTTCAGCAAACGCAAAAACAAATTCTTTTTTTTACTACTTTTAAAAAAACGAATAAACCTTTCTTTAAAAATTGCGTCAAACCCAGATATAGTATATAAAAAACCTTAAGCTAAAACCAAATATTTGTATGCACAACAATACTAAAAGATGTAATTTACCAACCCATTAACTAGTCTTCGACTTAAAAAAATTATTGATATTAAATTCTTTTCTTCCTCAAATTATGAAAATAAAAAACATAGTCTACGCTTTATTAATTATTGGGTTTGGTGCGTTTATCACTTATCGGGTGATTGAAAACAAAAAGAAATCTGAAAACTCCAAAGACAAATCAGATAAAAAAAGTTCGATTGCAGTAAGCGGAATTGTAATAAAACCACAAACTTTTGATAATAATCTTTCGTTATCGGGTTCTGTTGAAGCTAATGAACAAGTAGAAATTCGTTCGGAAGTTTCAGGAATTGTAGAAAGCATCAATTTTAAAGAAGGAAGCAATGTGAGCAAAGGACAACTGCTTTTTAAAGTCAATGATGCCGAGCTAAGAGCACAATTAAGCCAGACATCAACCAAAGAAAAATTGGCTGGTGAAAACGAAAGAAGAGCAAATCTTCTATTGCAAAAAGAAGCCATAAGTCAAGAAGAATATGATATTTCCCGAGCAGAATATGCTTCGGCTAAAGCTCAAAGTCAGTTAATTAAAGCTCAAATTGCCAAAACTTCGGTAAGAGCTCCTTTTTCTGGAAAAATTGGATTGCGTTCCATTTCTCAAGGAACTTACATTACTCCTACCGTTTTAGTTGCTAAATTAGTCAACATCGAAAAAGTAAAAATCAGTTTTTCAATTCCTGAAAAATATGCTGCACAAGTAAAAATGGGTGCTATAATCGAAATTAATGTTTCGGGGTCTACAAAAAAATATACAGCAAAAGTATACGCTATTGAACCTGAAGTAGAAATTACCACACGTACTTTGAAAATTCGGGCTATTGCTGACAATATTGATGGAAAACTATTTCCTGGGACTTTTGCTGATGTAAAACTACCGCTAAGCACCATTAAAGATGCCATTGTTGTCCCTACAGAAGCTATTGTTCCCGTACAAGATGGTAAAAAAGTTTTTATTTCAAATATGGGCAAAGCCAAAGAAATAATGGTTGAAGCAACCACTAGAACTGATGCTTCCATTTTGATTCTTTCGGGATTAAAAGCGGGAGATACGTTAATAACCAGTGGTGTAATGTCTTTAAAAAACGATACTCCTGTAAAAGTGAAAATAAAGTTATAAGTTATGAATTATAAGTTATAAGTTTTTAAATCTTTTGAAACTCATAATTCGTAACTCCTAATTCATAACTCATAATTTATAATTCAAAAAAAAAATGAGTTTATCCACCACAAGTATAAGAAGGCCGGTTTTAACCATAGTACTTAACCTTTTAATCATATTATTTGGTTTAATTGGGTACAGCTTTTTAGGAGTTCGAGAATTTCCTTCGATAGATCCTGCACAAGTTTCCATTCGTACCAATTATACTGGTGCTAATGCGGATATTATTGAATCCCAAATTACCGAACCACTCGAAAAAGCCGTAAATGCTATTGATGGGATTCGAAACATTACTTCTTCAAGTAATCAGGGAAGCAGTAACATTACCATTGAATTTAACTTAGACAAAGACCTTGAAAGTGCTGCCAATGATGTACGTGACAAGGTTTCGCAAGCGGTTCGTAATTTACCTAAAGATATTGACGCCGCTCCTGTAGTTTCTAAGGCGGATGCTGATAGTGAATCTATTATTTCGATGACACTTCAAAGTGATAGCAGAACCTCATTAGAACTAAGCGATTATGCCGAAAACGTCATTTCGCAACGATTAGAAACCATTCCTGGCGTAAGTGGTGTCCAAATTTGGGGACAAAAACGTTATGCAATGCGTTTATGGATTGATCCTATAAAATTAGCCGCTTATGGGTGTACCGTTGCTGAAGTTCGTGATGCTTTAAATGCTCAAAACGTAGAATTACCATCAGGAAAATTAACGGGTAATAATACCGAATTGACCGTAAAAACTATCGGGAATTTATCCACTGCCGAAGAATTCAACAATATTATTATTCGTACCGAAGGAGATAAAATTGTTCGTTTTAGCGATGTGGGAACGGCTAGTTTAGATGCTGAAAATATGGAAACCCAGATGACTGAATCTGGACTTCCAATGATAGGTTTAGCTATTGTTCCAATGCCGGGAGCCAATTATTTAGATATTTCGAAAGAATTCTATAAAAAATACGAAGCCTTAAAAAAGGATTTACCAAAGGACATGAAAGTCAATATAGCACTTGACAATACAGCTTTTGTAAAAAAATCAGTCTTGGAAGTTGCCGAAACTTTAGGGATTTCTATAGTTCTTGTTATCATTATCATCTACTTATTTTTTAGAGACTGGGCTATTGCTTTTAGACCTTTAATTGATATTCCTGTTTCATTAATTGCTACGTTTTTTATCATGTGGCTTTTTGGGTTTTCAATTAATGTATTAACACTTTTAGCCATTGTTTTAGCTACAGGTTTAGTGGTTGATGACGGAATTGTAGTTACCGAAAACATCTATAAAAAAGTCGAAGAAGGAATGTCGCCTATTGAAGCAGCAATAAAAGGTTCAAACGAAATTTTCTATGCGGTAATTTCTATTTCGGTAACATTAGCGGCTGTATTTTTACCTGTTATTTTCTTAGAAGGTTTTGTTGGGCGATTGTTCAGGGAATTTGGCGTCGTCATTGGTGCTGCTGTGTTGATTTCAGCTTTTGTATCCCTGACTTTAACACCAATGTTGAATGCATATTTAATGAAAGGTGGCGAACAGAAAAAATCTAAATTCTACATTAAAACCGAACCTTTTTTCGAAAAATTAAATAGCGGTTATGCTGATTCTTTGAAAAGTTTTATGGCTAAAAAATGGATTAGTTTTCCTATTTTGATTGCGTGCTTTGGAATCATCTACTTGTTTTTTACGATACTTCCAAAAGAAACTGCTCCTTATGACGACCGAGGTTCCGTAACCATGCGTATGGCTACTCCTGAAGGCTCTACTTTTGAATATACGGATCGCTTTATGCAGGAAATTTCAAAATTAGTTGATGATTCAATTCCAGAGAAAAAAGTAAGTTTAATTATTTCTTCGCCAGGTTTTGGTTCTTCTTCTATCAATAGTGGAATGGTTCGATTGTCTTTAAAAGATGCCAGCGAAAGAGAAGCGTCTCAGAAAGATATTGCTGATAAATTATCAAAATGGACCAAACAATATCCAAATGCCAAAACATCGGTGATTCAACAACCTACAATTGCCGTAAATAGACGTGGTGGTTTGCCAATTCAATACATTATCCAGGCTCCAACATTCGAAAAACTGCGTGAAAAAATTCCCGTTTTTATGGAAGAAGTGGGCAAAAGCGATGTTTTTTCAATTACCGATGTGAATTTAAAATTCAATAAACCCGAAATCAATGTAACCATCGACCGTGCAAAAGCCGAAAGTTTAGGAATTTCTATTCTGGACATTGCCCAAACTTTACAACTTTCTTTAAGTGGTCAACGTTTTGGCTATTTTATTCGAAATGGAAAACAATATCAGGTTATTGGACAATTTGATCAGGAAGACCGTTCAAAACCGCTGGATTTAACTTCGATTTTTGTTAAAAATAACAAAGGCGAATTAATTCAAATGGACAATGTGGTACATATTGAAGAACAAAGTAATCCACCGCAATTGTACCACAATAACCGCTACATGTCGGCAACGGTTTCGGCTGGTTTGGCTCCTGGAAAAAGCATCAGTGACGGAATCAATACAATGAACGAAATAAAAGCAAAAGTTCTTGACGATACTTTCACTACTGATTTAGGTGGAGAATCAAGAGATTTTGTCGAAAGTAGTTCTAATACTTCTTTTGCATTTGGACTGGCTCTATTATTAATATTTTTGATTTTAGCGGCTCAATTTGAAAGTTTTATCGATCCATTAATTATCATTCTTACAGTACCAATGGCGGTAGCCGGAGCCTTATTTTCGTTGTGGTTGTTCAACCAAACCTGGAATATTTTCAGCCAAATTGGAACCGTAATGCTTATTGGTTTAGTGACCAAAAACGGAATTTTAATTGTCGAATTTGCCAATCAATTGCGAGAACAAGGAAAACCAAAATATGAGGCGATTATGGAAGCTTCAGAAGCGCGTTTGCGACCTATTTTGATGACCAGTTTAGCCATTGCATTAGGTGCTTTACCCATTGCTATGTCACTTGGAGCAGCTTCTACCAGTAGAATTGGAATGGGAGTAGTTATTGTAGGAGGAACTATTTTCTCTTTAATATTGACTTTATTTGTGATTCCTGCGCTGTATTTTATGTGGTCCAGAGCTAAAAAACATTATCCTGAATTTGATCGTATTGAGGAATACGAAAAAGCTAGTAAATAATTTATTGGTCACAAATTCAAAGATTTGTGGCAAACTGAAAATAGATATGAATACAAAAATAGTCATCCGTACTCTGCTTTTATTCTTGTTTTGCATTGCAAAAACAAATGCGCAACAATCTTTATCGATTGAAGAGGCTATAAAAATTGCATTGGAAAACAATTACGAAATTAAAATTGCTTCCAACGATTTAAAAGTAGACCAAATCAATAATGCCGTTGGAAACGCCGGAATGCTGCCAACCTTAACCGCGAATGTTGTCGACAACAATAATATTCAAAATTTATCCCAAATACGTTTAGACGGAACCGAAAATAGTTTGAACAATGCCAAAAATAATAGTTTAACTTATGGTGCTAGTTTAAGCTGGACAATCTTTGACGGAATGAGTATGTTTGCCAGAAAAGACCAATTAGAAGAACTTCAAAAATTAGGAGAATCAGAATTAAAACTGAGTATCCTGACTAAAATTTCAGATGTTTATACTACTTATTATGATTTAGTACAGCAACAGCAACAATTAAACGCATTAGATTCTACACTTGTTATTTCTGAACAAAGAGTGGCTTTGGCAGAAAATAGATTTAGCATTGGTAAAGCATCTAAACTCGAGGTTTTAAACGCTCAGGTAGATTTGAATACGGATAAAGTGAACTTGCTAAGACAAAAAGAATTGTTTGCAAACACTAAAATTTTATTGAATCAGCTACTCGCTCGCAATACTAAAATTGATTTTAAAGTCAATACTATTTTTAAAGTTGATACTGATTTGCAACTTGACGAATTGAACGCCTGGGCACAAAAACAAAATCCGCAACTGGAAGCGCAAATTATCAATAAAAGAGTTGCCGAATTACAATTAAAACAAGCAAAAGCAACCAGATACCCAACAATAAGAGTCAGCACTGGTTATAATTTTACAGAAACTGAATCCAGTTTAGGCTTTGTAACCCAATCTTCATCAAGAGGATTAAATTATGGATTTACAGCTTCCTTAAATTTATTTGATGGTTTTAGACAGCATCGAAACGAAAAAATAGCACATTTAGCGATTGAAAATGCCAAATTGTTAATTGAACAACAAAATTTAAGCATTGAAACAGAATTAGCCACAGCTTATCAAACCTATTTAACGAATTTAGAACTCATTGAATTAGAAAAAAATAACGAAACAATTGCCAAGCAAAATCTAGCAATTACGTTGGATAAATTTCACATTGGAACCATCACCACATTAGAATTTAGAACCGCACAATTGAATTACGTAAACGCCACCGTACGTTATACCAACGCACAATTTCAAGCTAAGATATCCGAAATTGGATTAAAAGAATTAGCAGGAAAACTGGATTATTAATCTCCAATAATTAAACCTCAAATAACTACTTAATTTGTAGCATTTGAGGTTTAATTATTTTTAATAGAGTTGATAAAGATTTCAATTTAAAAATTACATTTACTCCAAATTTAATTTTATGATTTCATATAATCCAAAAGGCTGGACTAGCTTTATTTTTCGTTTTCACAAAGCCGATACTTTTAGACAATTATTTCCATTAATTCTATTAATTTCTGTTTATTCAGCGGCTATAGCCTATCTCGAACTCGAATATTGGGATTTACCCGATGATAGTCCCGTTAAAAACATTTCTATGATGCATGGAATGTTAGGATTTGTTATTTCACTTTTATTGGTTTTTAGAACTAATACCGCTTACGATCGCTGGTGGGAAGGACGAAAATTATGGGGTTCCTTAGTAAACAACAGTCGTAATTTAGCGTTGAAACTCAATGCAATTATTGAAGATGAAAAAGACCGCGCTTTTTTTAGAAAAATCATCCCTGCTTATGCATCTATTTTAGACAAACATTTAAAAGACGAAGAGACGAGTAAACAATTAGCGGAAAATATCACATTACCAAATGATCCTCATACGCATCGACCAAATCAAGTGGCTAAAATGCTGTTTATGAAAATTAACGAACTGTATAAACACCAAAAAATTACAGGTGATCAATTGATTATTTTAAATAGTGAAATTCAATCTTTTACTGATATTTGTGGTGCTTGCGAGCGTATTAAAAACACACCTATCCCCTATTCTTACAGTGTTTTCCTGAAGAAATTTATCTTTTTCTACGTGATGACTTTGCCTTTTGGTTATGTATTTAACCTAGGGTATTTTGTAATTCCGGTGGTTGTTTTTATTTTTTATGTCTTGGCCAGTTTAGAATTAATTGCCGAGGAAATTGAAGAACCTTTTGGCTATGACGCTAATGATTTACCTACCACTAAAATTTCCGAAAACATTAAAAAACACATTGAAGAAATAATTTAAAAATTATAACATAACCTTATTAATTACTATTAATTATTTTCATTAAATTTAAAACTCACTTGAAAAGTTTTAAACTTATGAATACAAATCGTGCTTTAATTAATCCTCCTAAATTATCGAATGAAAAATCATTGAAAACTTTGATTGAAAACAGAACCGTTTACAATTTAAATCACTGTGAATTAAATCTATTCGAAACCTACAAATCCTCTGAATTAGTTCCTTTAAAATTTAATGATTTAGTGGTTACAAGTATGTTGAGAGGGAAGAAAGTAATGCATCTTTTTGATGATCCTGGTTTTGAATATTTACCTGGTGAAACAGTTATTATTCCATCTAATGTAGAAATGAAAATTGATTTTCCAGAAGCTTCTAAAAACAATCCTACACAATGTCTGGCTTTAGCCATTGACCAGACTAAAATTAACAGCACTTTACAATTCTTGAACGAACGTTATCCGAAAGAAGGAAACGATCAATTTTGGCATTTAAACTACCAAAACTATTATTTTTATAACAATACTGAATTAGCCGCAACGATGAATAAACTCATCAAAGAATGCATGAGTACATCCGTTACAAAAGACGTTCTTGCCGACTTAACTTTGCAAGAATTATTAATTCGAATTATTCAAACACAAACAGCAAAATCAATAGATAATGGTGTTTTTTCTAACCCAAATTCGCCTATTAATGAAGTTTTAGAATACATTAGACTGAATATTAGAGAAAACATAAATCTTAAAAAATTAAGCGATACAGCCTGTATGAGTACCACTTCTTTTTCTCGGTTTTTCAAAAGAGAATTAGGTATAAGCCCCATTGAATTTGTAATTAATGAGAAATTAAAACATGCTAAACAATTACTTAAAAATCCAACAATACAAATAAATGAAGTGTGCTATATGACGGGATTTGAAGACAGTAATTATTTTATTCGTTTGTTCAAAAAACATGAAGGCATTACTCCAAAACAATACCAACTGCTATATGTAAACTAGCTTATTCAATATATTTTACGGGTTCTAAATCCTGCTCTTCTTCTGGCGTAAAAATACGATATTCAATTTGGAATGTTTTTTTTAAAGGGGTTTCTAATGAAAATCCGCCTACACCAAAAGCGTCAATCACTTTCAAAGTAAAATGAGCGTGTTTCCAATATTCGAATAAATCTTTATCAACCCAAAATTCAGTATCTTCAACTGTTCCAATGCACACATCACCCATCCGTTGATAAAAACCTCCTTTTTCAAAACATTGGGGTTGCGTACCTTCACAACAACCTCCTGCCTGATAAAACATAAGTTCTCCATGTTTCTCTTTTAGCGTTTGGATTAATGCAATAGCTTCTTGGGTAGCGTCAATTCGTTTTATCATGGTAAGTATTTTTTATAAAAAAAGGCAAGTTCGAAAACTCACCTTTTTCCAATTAACAACTATTATTAAAAAAATCCTAGTTTATTTTTATCGTATGAAATCAACATGTTTTTAGTTTGTCGATAATGACCTAACATCATTTTATGATTCTCACGACCTATTCCTGATTGTTTGTATCCTCCAAACGGAGCTCCGGCTGGATAAGAATGGTATTGATTAATCCAAACACGACCCGCTTGAATTGCTCTTGGAACCTGATAAATTTCGTGTGCATCACGTGTCCATAAACCAGCTCCTAAACCATACATGGTATCATTTGCAATTTCAATAGCTTCTTCGGTAGTTTTAAAAGTAGTCACCGCTAATACTGGCCCAAAAATTTCTTCTTGGAAAATGCGCATTTTGTTATGTCCTTTAAAAATAGTTGGCTGAATGTAATAACCACCTTCAAGGTCTCCTCCCAATTTATTTTCATCACCACCTGTCAGTAATTCCGCTCCTTCTTCTTTCCCTAATTTAAGGTAAGACATAATTTTTTCTTTTTGTACCAATGAGGCTTGGGCTCCCATCATAGTGCTTTTATCTAATGGATTACCCACTTTTATAGCTTTAGTTCTTTCGATTACTTTAGCAATAAATTTATCGTAAATATCCTCATGAACTAATAAACGAGAAGGACAGGTACATATTTCTCCCTGATTCAATGCAAATAAAACAGCACCTTCAATGGCTTTATCAAAAAAAGCATCGTCAGCATCAGCTACTGATTTCATGAAGATATTAGGCGATTTCCCTCCTAATTCTAAGGTTACAGGAATAATATTTTCGGTAGCGTATTGCATTACCAAACGTCCTGTTGTAGTTGAACCTGTAAATGCAGCCTTAGAAACTTTTTTATTGGTTACCAAAGCTCTTCCTAATTCAGCTCCAAAACCATTCACAATATTTACTACACCTGGAGGAAGAATATCTCCTATTAACTCCATTAAAACTAATATCGAAACTGGCGTACTCTCTGCTGGTTTTAAAACAACAGTATTCCCTGCTGCCAGTGCGGGTGCTAATTTCCAAACCGCCATTAAAATTGGGAAATTCCAAGGAATAATTTGAGCAATGACTCCTAAAGGTTCGCTTAAAGCAATGGAAACGGTTTGTGAATCTAATTCGGTTATCGAACTTTCTTCTGCTCTAATTACAGAAGCAAAATATCTAAAATGGTCTACCACTAATGGAATATCAGCAGCCAGAGTTTCTCTGATGGCTTTTCCATTATCAATAGTTTCAACGGTAGCAATATATTCTAAATTGTCTTCTATAACCTGAGCAATTTTATTTAATAAATTACTACGTTCTGTAGATGATGTTTTTCCCCAGGTTTTAAAAGCTTCATGTGCAGCATTAACAGCTATTTCTAAGTCTTCCTTAGTAGAATGGGCTGCTTGTGTAAATACTTTTCCATCTATTGGCGAAACCACATCAAAATAAGCACCATTGACAGGAGCTACAAATTTTCCTGCAATATAATTATCATACTTTGCCTTAAATTCAGGTCTTTGTGCTATATCACTCATAATTTTTATATTTTTTAATTCTCTCAAATTTACTTTTATACAAATCATAAGAGTAGCACAATCCGTTCAACTAACAGCACAAAACCAACATATATTCTTTTTTAACTTAATTTTATTATACAATTCACAAAATATTAAACTTAAAAAAATCAATTACACAAATACACACCCAAATACAACAGCCACAAATAACATTAAAAAACCAAAAAAATTGTTTCTTTCTCCAAACTGCAATCCTTATATTTGCACCTCATTAAAATTCACAAATGAAAATATCATACAACTGGTTAAAACAATTCATTAAAACCGATTGGAATTCAGAAGAAACAGCAGCATTACTTACTGATTTAGGACTTGAAGTAGAAGTTGTTGAAAAATATCAATCTATAAAAGGAGGATTAGAAGGTGTTGTAGTAGGACATGTATTGACTTGCGAACAACATCCTGATGCCGACAGACTAAAAGTAACAACTGTTGATGTTGGAACTGGAACTCCAATACAAGTAGTATGTGGAGCTTCTAATGTTGCAGCAGGACAAAAAGTACCTGTAGCGACAATTGGTACAGTACTATATGATAAAGAAGGAGGTTCATTTAGCATAAAAAAAGGAAAAATTCGCGGGCAGGAAAGCCACGGAATGATTTGTGCTGAAGACGAATTAGGTCTTGGAACTGGTCATGACGGAATTATGGTTTTAGACCAGGATTTGGCACCTGGAACTCCAGCTGCTAAAGTTTTCAAAATAGAAAATGACGAAGTTTTTGAAATAGGCTTAACGCCAAATCGTGCCGATGCCATGAGTCATTTAGGTACAGCAAGAGATTTAAGAGCAGGATTATTACAAAATGGTGTTAGTGTTGAATTGATTACGCCATCCGTAAGTAATTTTAGAGTAGACATGCGTACTTTAAAAATTGACGTTAAAGTTGATGCGCCGCTTTTAGCACCTCGCTATTGTGGAGTTACTATTTCTGGAATTAGTGTAAAACCTTCACCAGCCTGGTTACAAGATCGTTTAAAAGCTATTGGAATCAATCCAAAAAACAATATTGTCGATGTTACTAATTATGTTTTGCATGATTTAGGACAACCCTTACACGCTTTTGACGCTGCAAAAATCAATGGAAAAATTCATGTAAAAACAGTTGAAGCAGGAACAAAATTCACCACTTTAGATGATGTTGAAAGAACATTACACGAAGAAGATTTGATGATTTGTGACGAAAAAGGCCCAATGTGTATTGCAGGAGTTTTTGGAGGACAAAATTCTGGGGTAAGTAACAACACTACTTCTATTTTCTTGGAAAGTGCTTATTTTAATCCTGTAAGTGTTAGAAAAACAGCTAAAAGACACCAATTAAATACCGATGCTTCTTTTAGATTTGAAAGAGGAATTGACCCAACAATTACAGCATATGCTTTAAAACGTGCGGCTTTATTGATTCAGGAAGTAGCTGGTGGAAACATCACTTCTGAAATTATCGATATTTATACTAAAAAGATTGAGGATTTCTCCGTGTTTTTAAATTTTGATAAAGTGACTAAAATCATTGGGCAAAAAATCCCAAAAGACACTATCAAACAAATCTTAGTTTCATTAGACATTAAAGTAAATAGTGTTTCTGATGCTGGTTTAGGATTAACTATTCCTGCTTATCGCGTTGATGTTCAAAGAGAAATTGATGTTATTGAAGAAATCCTAAGAGTGTATGGCTACAATAAAATTGATTTTTCGAATAAATTAAACGCTACGGTTTTTAATGCACCAAGAAACGAAGATTACAAATTACAGAATATTGTTGGAACACAGTTGAATTCACAAGGATTCCACGAAATGATGGCCAATTCATTGACTACAGCTTCATATATTCAGCTTTCTGAAATGTTGAAAGAAGAGCACAATGTAACGATGTTAAATCCTTTGAGTAATGATTTAGCAACCATGCGCCAATCGTTATTATTTTCTGGATTAGAAGCCATTGCTTACAATATCAATCGTAAAAATTCCGATTTAAGATTGTTCGAATTTGGGAAAACCTACCATAAATTCCTTTCAGGATACGAAGAGCACAAACACCTGACATTATTTTTAACAGGAAACAAAAATCAGGAAAACTGGACTAATCCACAAAAACCTTCTGATTTCTTTTTATTCAAAGGTTATGTAGATGGATTATTTTCGAGATTAGGAATCCAAAAAACACAAAGCAGTCCAGTAAAATCTGATGTTTTCTCTGAAGGAATTGCTATTGGAACAGGACATAATGTTTTGGTTGAATTTGGTGTAGTAAAAAAATCAATCCTGAAACATTTTGGAATCAAGCAGGAAGTTTTTTATGCTGATTTTAATTGGGATACTATTTTAAAAACTATTCCTAGCAAAATTAAATACAGCGAAATCACTAAATATCCTGAAGTAAGAAGAGATTTAGCTTTACTGATTGATCAAAATGTAAGCTACGATAGCATTTATGCCATTGCCAGACAAACAGAGAAAAGCTTATTGAAAGACATCAATCTTTTTGATGTTTACGAAGGGAATAATTTACCTGAAGGTAAAAAATCCTATGCTTTAAGCTTTATCCTTCAAGATGATTCAAAAACACTTACTGATGCTCAAATTGACAAAATTATGGGCAAATTGCAAAAGAATTTTGAAACTGAACTTGGAGCAAGTTTAAGATAGAAATAAAAAAATAGATTTATAAAAAAACCCATTCGCCGCGGCGAATGGGTTTTTCATTTTTAACAATCTAAATTAACAAACAACTATGCTTTTGGCAATAAAACTGTATTTACTACGTGAATTACACCATTTGATTGGTTTACATCAGCAATAGTAACTTCAGAATTTGAACCTTTCTCATCCGTGATGTATAATTTTTTTCCTTTCATCCAAGCTGTCAAAGTACCACCGCTAACTGTTTTTAAAGTAGCTTTTCCTTTTCCTTCTTTGATTGCTTTTGCAATATCAGCTGCATTCCATTTTCCTGCAACCACATGATAAGTCAAAACAGTTTGTAATGTTTTTTTGTTTTCTGGTTTCAATAAATTATCAACTGTTCCTTTTGGTAATTTATTAAAAGCCGCATTGGTTGGTGCAAAAACAGTGAATGGCCCTTTTCCTTGCAAAGTTTCTACTAATCCTGCTGCTTTTACTGCCGCTACCAATGTAGTATGATCTTTAGAATTCACTGCATTTTCGATAATATTTTTAGTAGGATACATTGGCGCTCCACCTACTGTTACTGCTTTTTGAGCATAAGAAGTTGCTCCCAATACTAATGCAAAAAATGCTACTGATAAAAATTTTGTAGTTTTCATAAATGTACTTTTTTAAGTTATATAAAAGCATTTACGACAATGGATTTACTTTGGTTTTAAAAAAATGAAAAATCTACAAACAAAAAACATAACACACTCAATATCTAATACTTAAAAACATTTATTTTTTCAACTAAAGCTTTTCTATTAACAACTTAACTTCTGTTAGTCCTGAAGGTTCCAATTTATCAGAAGGTGTAGCAATCATTGGATAAGAAAAAGTTACTCTTTCTTTTTCGGGAAGCTGAGAATCATATATCATTCTGTTCATCAAGGAATTTGCAACACGCATTTCTATGTTATTTTCACCATCTTTAAGATATTTTGTAATATCAAGCTGCCATGGAGAACACCATACTATTCCTGCATCTTCTCCATTTACTAATATTTGAGCAATGAATTTTGGGTTTCCAATATCAATCTTGATTTTTTTATCTCTAGGATTGACAGATATATTCTTTTTATA
>Ga0247814_10000425_pt1 | contig 34188 bp, 27 predicted proteins | sample UWRJL179409R1_FD_179947 | JGI IMG/M metagenome (GOLD analysis project Ga0247814, IMG submission 179947) | Plant litter microbial communities from Arlington Agricultural Research Station in Wisconsin, United States - UWRJ-L179-409R-1 | ecosystem: Environmental > Terrestrial > Plant litter >... | reverse complement strand
CCAATTGTTATTTAGCACACGAATCTCTAACAACATTCGGTCTCCTGTAATTTCGCCTATTTGCAAAACGCGCTGTTCAAAAACACCATTGCTTTCGGGTTTAAAAATCATCTCGACAGTAAAAGATTTTAAACCTTTTAGCGGCATTTCCTTTAGAAACAAGGCATCGTCAATTCCATCAAAAGCAACTGCATTCCCGTAAGGAGATTGAACCATTGTTGGGTTTCCTAAAATTGTAGTTTGCTCTGTTTTGTTTTGAAGCAAAGATGCAGCCAACCATTCTGTCTTTTTATTCGATAAAGCATCTGTACTTTGAGCTTTCGAAACAAAAGAAAAAACCATAAAAAGCAAGACTGTAAATACCGAAGTTATTTTCATTTTTTAAGGTTTAAGAAGGAGTAGTAAAAGTGATTTTTTCTAAATGAAATCAGGGATAAAAAAATCTCCAGAATTAGCTAACTCTGGAGATCTTAATTGGTTTACTTTATGTTTAGAATTTTACAGCGCCTTTAGGAACTGATTTTCCAATGAATGTTTTCTTAGATAAATTAGTATTTGCCGAAGAAATCAACTCAATTTTAGCAGAAGCTTCACCGTTGATACTAATTGCTTTTGGCGATGTTGAATTAAAATCAACATTTTTAACTGACATGTTTTTCACATTAAAGACATCAAATATCGCGCTGTCTTTAATATCTAAAGTGGCATTTGTAATTTTGATTCCATTAGCATCAACAATTGTAAAACCTTTATCAGCCTTAGCTTTCAAGTTAGTAATTTCGATGTTTTCCAAATTCATTTCTGGCAAACCTTGTAAAAATACTGCCTGATTTGCTCCTGCAATCGTGATATTTTTCATCGAAATATTCTTGAACTGTGGTGTTTTTTCATCAACAGGAACACTCTTGTTTACCACTGGAGTTCCACCTTCTTCCAAAGTTTCAGCAATCGATTTTCCACCATAATACAAATTGAAAGAAATAGCCTGAGAAGGAATATCAGTCATGAAAATATCCGAAATAAAGATGTTTTCAACAACTCCTCCACGACCACGATTACTTTTAAAACGCAACCCAACGTCAGTTCCCATAAAAGTACAATTAGAAACGTGCATATTTTTTACACCGCTGGACATTTCGCTACCTACAGTAACTCCACCATGACCGTGATACACAATATTGTTTCTTATGATAATATTTTCGCAAGGAACAGCACGATCACGACCGTCCTGATCTTTTCCTGATTTGATACAAATGGCATCGTCGCCTACATCAAAACTAGAATTTTCTACTAAAACATTTTTACAAGATTCTACATCAAGTCCGTCTCCGTTTTGAGAAAACCAAGGATTACGAACCGATACATTTCGAACAATTAAATCCTCCACCATTAATGGGTGAATATTCCAGGCTGGAGAATTTTGGAACACAGGTCCGTCAAACAAAACTCTTTTACTGTTTTGAATACTTACCAATACCGGACGAAGAAAATCATGAATTTTTTCGAAATCTTCTTTAGTTTTTAAATCCAAACGCACATTCTGATCCGCACCTTTAGAAGCATTCATAAAAACTTCTGATGGATACCAGCTTGTTTTAGATTCGTTAAGAACACCACCTGAAGCAATAACTTTTTTCCATTGACTTTCTGTCATCTTGCTTTTTTTAACTTGTCTCCAAACTTCGCCTGAACCATCCCAAACTCCTTTTCCTGTAAAAGCAACGTTTTCTAAATTCTTACCATAAAGCGGCGAAATACAACGCCAGGTATTTAATCCTTCAAAACTAGTTTCTACTAATGGATACAAACTTTTATCTGGTGAAAATTTGATTAATGCACCTGTCTGTGCATGCAATTCAAGATTACTTTTTAGAATAATTGGCCCTGTTAACCAAATTCCGGGAGGGATAATTACTTTTCCACCGCCTTTTTTAGAAACAGCTTCAATAGCTTTAGCAAAGGCTTCTGTATTTAAAACATCACCACCACTTACAGCGCCAAAATCTTTGATGTTTACTGAATTATTAGGAATTACAGGTTCCTTAACAATAGCCATTTTAAATTCAATTCCTTCGTAGTTTGCATTCGAATTTGAATTTTGAGCTACACTATTTTGAGACCAGCTGGATAGCATGACAACAAAAGCAGCAAACAATAAATTTCTTAATTTATTTTTCATTCTTCTTTTTTTATGTGTTATTTTTTGAATTTAATGACGAATGTAATCGATTATCCCACAAATATATTTAAAATTAATTGATTTATGTCCAATAAGCATACCACTCTTTTCGATACTTTAATGTTAAAATTTATATTCGAAAGAAAACGGCTATTTTGATAACAAAAATTCGAGAACACATTTAGAAATTCGATAAACAAAAAAAGCCCTCTTTCCATTTCTGAAAAGAGGGCTTCGTGTTTTTAATAGTAATTCTTAATTGGTAGAATTTATATTTAATGTTGCGGTTTTTAAACCTTTTCCAGTAACAGTCAATTCCATGTTTCCAGCTTCTTTAAGGGATTGTACTGTAACTACTAACTTTCCACTAAACAGTTTCATTGTTGGTAAATGAAATTGCTCTAAAGAAGTTGCGTCGCCATTACAAGCTGCTTTATACTTTCCTTTTCCTTTTACCTTAAATTGCAATTGATTAGTAAGTGTAGGACACGGAACTCCATTTTCATCCACTACCGAAACAGTAACATAAGACAAATCTTTTCCGTCTGCTTTTATCGTTTTTCTATCAGCATTCAATACAATTTGGTATCCTTTTCCAGCGGTATGAATTTCCTCTTCGGCAACTGCTTTTCCAGCTTTATCAAAAGCAACTACTTTTACCGTTCCTGGTTCGTATTTGACATCCATCCACATCAAACGGTATCTGTTTTGCGGTGTTGCATTGCTCTTTTTTTGAATCCCCATGCTTTTTCCATTTACAAAAAGCTCTGCACTATCATAATTGGTATACACAAATACTGGTGTTAGCTGACCTTCACGTCCTTCCCAATTCCAGTGTGGTAAAATATGTAAGGTTTCTTTTTCGGTGTTCCAACGGCTTCTGTACAAATAGAATCTATCTTTAGGCAAACCTGCCAAATCACTGATTCCAAAATAAGAACTGCGAGATGGCCAACTTTCATCATAAGGCGTAGGTTCGCCCAAATAATCAAAACCAGTCCAAACAAATTCTCCTATAACCCAAGGTTTATCATCTTGCAAAACAAAATCTTCATCAGGCACATTCGACCAGCTACAAGCTTCTAAATCATAAGAAGAACTTTGAAAATCAGGATATTGCTTGTTTTTTTCTTTTACTACAGGAAATTTATAAATTCCTCTTGAACTTACGGTAGATGCCGTTTCAGAACCTAAAATAAACCCTTGTGGGAATTTTTTAAAAGCTTCTTCATACAAATGCACACGATAATTCAATCCCGGAATGTCTAACAAGGCTCCAAAACCAGATTCCATAGTGGCTTTTACCTGATCCATACCAACTGTTACAGGTCGTGTAGGATCTTCTCTGTGAAAAATTTCCTGTAACCATTTGGCACGTTTTACTCCCGCTTCACCGTGTTGATCCGGAACTTCATTTCCAGAACTCCACATTACAATAGAAGGATGATTTCTGGTAGCGTGAACCAAATTAATGATATCTTTTTCAGCATAAGCTTCAAAAAATCGGTTGTATCCATTTTTCACTTTTGGCTTTGCCCATTCATCAAAACTTTCAGCTAAAAACATAAAGCCCATTTCGTCACATAATTCCAGTTGTTCCAATGACGGCATGTTGTGAGAGCTTCGAATAGCATTACAACCCATGTCTTTTAAAATAGTCAATTGACGGCGTAAAGCTGCCACATTTATTGCTGTTCCCAAAGGTCCTAAATCATGATGCAGGCAAACTCCTTTAAATTTTCGAACCTCGCCATTTAAACTAAATCCTTTATTGGCTTCGTATTTTATATCCCGAATTCCAAAACGAGTCGTAACCTCATCTTTTAATTCGTCTCCAACAAACCATTGCGAAACGGCTTTATACAAATAAGGACTTTCAGGACTCCACAAATTCGGATTGTCAACTTTGATGTTTTGGTCGAATTCTTTTCCAAATTTTGTAGTTGCTTTGTCTGAGCTTAATTTTTGTCCATTGGCATCAAAAACAGTCGTAACCAAATAACCATTTTCGCCAGTAGCTTTTGTTTTTACATTTACTTTAGCTACTTCTTTACTAATAAATGGTGTTGTAATAAAAGTTCCCCATTGATCAATGCTTTCTTTGTTTTTTATAATCAGGCTTACTTTTCTGTACAAACCAGCACCTGGATACCAGCGTGAAGCAAAATCTTTGTTGGTTAACTTTACAGCCAAAGTATTATCTCCTGCGTTGATGAAATCAGTTATATCAAAATAAAAATAGCTGTAGCCATAGGCCCATTCGCCTACCTTTTTTCCGTTTAGATAGATTTGTGGTTCGCTCATAGCACCTTCAAAAAGCAGAATTACTTTCTTTCCTTTCTCAGCAGCCGAAATCGAAAACTTGTTTCTGTACCAAGCCGAACCAACATGAGGTAAAGATCCTGTTCTTCCTGTTTTTTCGGAAGCTACTTTTTCACCATTTTGAACAATGGCTACTTTTTGTTTGTCAATCTCTTTATCAAAAGGACCGTAAATGGCCCAATCATGAGGAACTGTTACTTTTTCCCATTTTGAATCATTAAAATTAGATTGAAAAGCATTCTCAAAATCTCCTTTTTGAAACTTCCAGTTGCTATCCAATTCTCTTACTGTTCGCACCTGAGCAATGGAAATTTGTGTTATAATAAAAAAACTGAGGAGGAAAACTCTAAATTGTGTCATCTTATGTTTTTATGATTGGTAATTGTTAAACTATAAAGTTTATAAAAGTACCTACTTTCTAATTGTAAATCAGAATATACAATATAAGATATTTAAAAAACCCGACCACTTTTTATAGTGGTCGGGTTTGAATAATTTATTTATAAAAATATGATTAAGCTACTTTTTCACCTTATGTCCAAAAACACCAAAATAAAGAATAATCAAAAAGCATACTAACGGAATCAAATAACCTGATTGAATGTCGTCATGATTCATATCAATCAAAGTTCCCATTCCATAAGGTAAAATAGCACCTCCCACGATGGCCATTACTAACCAGGAAGAACCTGTTTCGGTATTATTTTTTAAACCAACGATTCCTAAAGAGAAAATTGTTGGGAACATAATTGACATAAAGAACCCGATAGCTCCAAGCGCATAAATTACATAAATTCCTGTTCCATAAATTGCCACAGCACAAAGAATAGTACTCAATGCAGCATAAATGGAAAGCAACACATAATCTTTTACATATTTCAAGAAGAAAGTTCCAATGAATCTTCCCGCTGTAAACAATGCACCATAAACTCCTAAATAGTAAGCTGCTGTTTTTTCGTCCATATTAGCACCTTGCTCAGCCATTCTAATAAAGAAACTTGTTACACAAACCTGTGCTCCTACATAGAAAAACTGTGCAACTACAGCCCAGCTCAAATGACGGTGTTTTAGAACTGAGAAAAAACCAGGTTTTACCTCAACTTCGGTATGCTCAGGTTTCATCGATGGCAAATGCATGAAATAAAACAAAATGGCCACCAATACTAATATAGTTCCTAAAACAATATAAGGCATTTTTACTGCTGCTGCTTCCTCCGCTAAATAAGATAATTTTTCTGCTTCAGGCATAGCTGCCATTTGCTCTGGAGTAAAACTTTTTCCCGAGAGGATAAAAAGCGAACCTACAATTGGAGCTACCATTGCTGCCAAACCATTAAAAGAAGCTGCCAAATTCAATCGTTTTGAAGCCGATTCTGGTGGTCCTAAAATTGCCGCATACGGATTTGCACTCGTTTCTAAGATTGTTAATCCACAACCAATGATAAATAATGCAATCAAAAACAATTCATAAGCTTGTGAATTTGCTGCTGGAACAAACAAAAAAGCGCCTGCTGCAAATACTACAAGTCCAATGATAATACTGTTTTTATAACCTACTTTTTTAATAATCATTCCCGCTGGAATAGCCATTAGAAAATAAGCCAAGAATACTGACGTATCAATCAGAGTCGATTGTCTGTTGTTTAATTGGCAGGCTTTTTTAAGATGTGGAATCAAAATTGAATCCAGGTTGTGAGCCATTCCCCAAAGGAAAAATAAACTCGTAATTAAAATAAAAGGAAGTACATAATTTGGTCCTTTTCCTTTTTCGGTTGGCACAGCGTGTTGATCACCCAGCTGATTGGTTACTTGCATAATTTATATGTATTGGTTGGTTAATTTTTCTTTTTTACCAGTAACAAATGGTCACAAACCATCACTACTTCGCCTCTTTGGTTGATAATTTCTACGTGCTCTGTCACCGTTCCCATCTCTGGTCTTTTTGCTTCTCCTTTTTCTGAAATTGTAATTTCGGAATGAATTGTATCGCCAATATGAACCGGCTTTACAAAACGCATTCTATCATAACCTTTTGAAAAAGCTTCCGGATTAATTTCTGATGCTGTTAGTCCAATTCCAATTGCAAATACCATTGTCCCATGAGCAATACGTTGACCAAAAGGCTGAGTTTTGCACCATTCTTCATCCATATGATGCGGAAAAAAATCGCCTGTATGCCCAGCATGCACTACAAAATCCGTTTCTGTAATGGTTCTTCCCAGCGTCACACGCTTTTCATCTAATTGGTACTCTTCAAAAAAAGTTGATTTGAAATACATGTTTTTTAGTTTTTTAGTCCTTAGTCCTTAGTGATTAGCCAAAATACTAAGGACTAATTGCTAAGGACTAGAGACTGTATTAATAATTTTAAATAAGTGAGTCTTTAGCTTCCCTCTTCTAAGCGCTAGGGACTAAGGACTTTTTATGCGTTTTCCGTTTCTATAATTCGTTTATTGGAATTCCACCATTTTTGTTGCTAATATAGCAAGCTTCTACCACTTTCATAGTACCCAACACATTTTCTACGCTGGCATGCAATTCATTATCCGAACCTTCTTTATAGCGCATCAGGTTAGCCATGGTACCCACAAAAGCTTCCGGAAACCAGGAACCTTCCAGTTGTACTTTCTTCCATTCGTATTTTCCGGCTTCATTTTGAACCGAATATTCAAAAACATCTTCTAATCCGGTAGGATAGTTCATCAACAAGCCCATTTTAGCCTTGATTGCACCTTTAGTTCCTTCCCATTTAATGTAACTTTCTTCGTGTTCTGGTCCAAAATGATGATCGTGATTCGTATTAATTACGGCACGCATAGTATCTCCATAATCCAGAATAATTGTCGAACGCGAAGACGATAAATCTTTCAACGGATGTCTCCAGGTTTTTGCTAAAACACTTTTTGGATCTCCAATAAACGAACGAATACAATCCACATAATGCACACTGTGGAATAAAATCTCTAATCGTGGATGTACTTTAATTAATGGGAACAATTCCCAAGGTGTGTTCACAGTGACTTTGAATTCTATGTCATACAATTCGCCAATAATTCCTTGATTAATTAAATGACGTGCCGCCGACACAAAAGGAGCAAAACGCAATTGGAAATTAATAGCTCCTACCAGGTTTTTTCTTTCGCAAACTTCTAGAATTCCTTTGGCTTCAGCCAGATCATTTCCCATTGGTTTCTGAATCAAAACCGCAGCGCCATCAGGCAATTGTTCTAATATTTCAATATATTGTTCTGGTAAAACCGTAATGTCGTAAACAGCATTTGCTGGAGCATGTTGAACTGCATCTGCTACTGATTCAAAAGCATGAGGAATTCCAAACTCTGCTGCCATTGCCTGAGCTTTGGCAAACGTTCTGTTGGTAATCCCAAAAACCTCAAATCCTGCCATTTTATAAGCAGGCAAATGCGCATCTTTTACAATTCCGCTCGCTCCAATAATTATTATAGGTTGTTTTGTTTTTGGCAATTCTGGCTTATAAAGAATTTGCATAATTATAGTATTTTTTCAATTTCAATTTGTGTGTTTTTCAATAAATCTGCCGATGAAATATTGGTCTTTAATGCCTGTAAAACCATCTGGTCTATCAATATGGCAATGTCTGGCCAAACTGCTATTTGAGGCAAAGTCAACGCATTTTCGTGCAAACTTTCTAACTTGTGGTAATAAGGAATGGTGGCATTAATTTCGGGATCCGTCCATGTCGATTTTCTACAGCCTATTCCGCCTTCATTCGTCAATAATTTATCACTTTCGGCAGTAGTAGCAAATCGTAAAAAATCATAGGCCAATTTCTTATTTTGGCTTCCCGACCCTATGGTGTACAACCAATAGACATTCAACGAAGCCGTTTTTCCACCCACAGCAAAAGGCAAAGTGGTTACATCTACTTTTCCTTTTACTTTCGATTGCGCAATAACTTCGCACATTGAAGCAAAACCAAACCAGTTAATAGTCATTGCTGCTTCTCCATTGGCGAAAGCCATTCCTGCTTCGACCGAACCAAAATCGGCAGAACCCGGATGAACAGCAGCGGTGTTTTTAACAATATAACGGTAATAATCTAAGGTGTCAATGGCAGCCTGTGTGTTAATATCCATTTGGTTTTCGGCATTCAATAATGAACCACCACGGGTCCACAAATGCAGACAAAAGTCGAAAACCATGTTGTGTCCGTCAGGATAATTGGCAAAAACGCAGCCATATAAATTTTCGCCTGGACGATTAAAAAAAGTAGCAATTTGCTCGAATTCTGCCCAGGTTTTAGGTGGCGCTAATTCGTAACCAAACTGCTTTTTAAAAATCTCTTTTTCTACCGAATTTTCGAATAAATCTTTTCTATAAATCAAACATTCAGGGCCGTCGTGAAAAGGCAATCCATAAATCCCTCCGTCAATTTCCTGCAAATGCAACAACGAATTGTGCCAGCCTCCGGGAAAATCTTGTGGTGCTTTTTTAGCAATAAAAGGCGTTAAATCCAAAACTGCATTGGCATGAGCCGCATCAAAAATCCAGTCGGTATTGATGTGCGCAATATCCCAATCACCTTTTTTCAAGCCGCCTTCACTGATGGTTTGTTCGTACAAATCATGCAATTCCATTGGCACCATTTCGACCGCAATACTAATATCATTTTTTAAACAAAATGCATCCCAAAGTTGCTGTAAAGCACTTTCAAAAGGGCCAAATTTCCTAACCGCGATTCTAAATGTTGAGTTTTTCATTAGCAAAGATTAAATTCTTTTATGATGCTTTCATTGTCCTGACCTAATTTTGGCGAACCTTTACCTGAAGTAAATAATTCTCCATCAATTCTAATAGGACATCTGGTAGTTTTATAACTGTAGCCATCAAGCATTTCCACTTGTTGTACAAAGTCTAAAACCTGAAATCCTTCCTGAGCAAAAAGCTGCTCGTAGTTCAATACATTGGCACACCAAATATCAGCCGGTTCTAGAATATTCAACCAATATTCTGAATCCTGCGTTAATAAATGTGCTGCCAAAATCGATTTGATATCGTCTCTTAAAGTAAATTTATTTTCTGGAAATTGTTTCAAATCGTCACAGGATAACAATTCGGCTAAAACAGGAATCGATCCCATAGCCAAACTCATGTATCCATTTTTAGTCTGGTAAATTCCGTAAGGCGCACCTAAATAAGCATTAGCATTGTTGGTTTTTGTTCGAACAGGCAATTCGCCACCATCATTAAAGAAAGTCGTAATGGTTTCAAACTGAAAATCAAAAGCCGATTCCAGCATACTTACTTCTACCAAAGCGCCTACATTTTGAGTCACTTTTCGATACAAAGCCGCTAAAATTCCCTGTGCCAAATGTGCTCCTGCTAACATATCGACAATAGACAATCCCATAGGAACGGGTCCATCGCTTTCGTTTCCTGTTAACCAAGTCAAAGCCGTTAACGATTGCAATAACAAATCCTGTCCCGGCAAATCTTTAAAAGGACCTTTTGAACCGTAACCACTTATTGAGGCATAAATCACATTCGGATTTATCTTTTGTACTTCTTCATAACTTAACCCAATGCGTTCCATAACACCTGGTCTGAAATTGTGCATTACCACATCAGCTTTTGCTAATAACTTCTTCAGTTTTACTAATTCCTCAGCTTGTTTGAAATCAATTGCAAAAGATTCTTTGTTTCTATTTATGGTATGAAAAACGGAAGATTCTCCGTTCATAATCAAATCCGAAGTATATAAGGTTCTGCAAATATCACCTGTTCCCGGTTTCTCAATTTTAATAACACGTGCACCCATATCGGCCAGACGTAAACTGGCTGAAGGTCCCGAAAGAAACTGGCTGAAATCTATTATTAAATAATCTTCTAATGGTTTCATCTTCTAATTTAAAATAGTTTCCTGTATTATTTTATTCTGTTCTCCTACTTTTGGTGCTGCTTTAGAACTAGTCAAAATTTGACCGTCTAACTGAATCGGACTTCTGGTAGTAACTATCTTTTTATTTTCTGAATTTTCGATAGTTTGTTTCATTGGCATACCAAAATCAATTTGATCCAAATCCTGATAATTCAATACTTTTCCACACCAAACGCCTTTTTCCTGCAACAATTGCAACCAATGGTCAGTCGTTTTTTGTGCCAATCTTTCGCTCAAAAGCGTTCTGATTTCATCACGGAATTCAAACCACAAATGTTTTTCCTGGTATTTTTTAAGATTTACTTCCAGCAATTCGCTAATGTACATTAAATCGCCCATAGCTAACGAAAGATAGCCATCCTGAGTTTTATACACTCCATAAGGCGCACTTAAAAAAGCATGTGCACTTCCAGCAACATCACCTCTTTCCTGCAATTTTCCACCATCATTCAAGTATGAAGTAATGGCTTCAAACTGTACATCTAAAATCGATTCGATTAAAGAAACCTCAACCAAAACTCCTTTATCGGTTTTCGCTCTTTTTAATAAGGCTGCCAAAAGTCCTTGTACCAAATGATTTCCACACATGATATCAGCTGTAGATAAACCAAAAGGAACGGGACCCTGACTATTTCGTCCGCTTAACCAGGTTAAACCGGATAATGATTGTACTAATAAATCCTGTCCTGGCTTTTTAGACCAAGGTCCTGTTTCGCCATAACCAGAAACTACTCCATAAATAATTTTTGGATTGATGGCAATGGCATCGGCGAAAGCCAAACCAATTTTATCCATTACACCCGGTCTGAAATTATGCGTCATAATATCAGCCTTGGTTATTAGTTTTTTAACCAATTCTAAATCGTCCGGATTTTTAAGATCGGCTGCAAAAGAATCTTTATTTCTGTTAATGGTATGAAATAACAAGCTGCTTTCGTCTACAAATAAGTCTTTGATACTCAATTGGCGACAAGCTTCTCCTTTTACAGGTCTTTCAATTTTGATTACTCTGGCTCCCAAATCGGCGAGCTTTAGTCCTGCTGAAGGTCCTGCCAAAAACTGGCAAAACTCTAAAACAACTACACCTTCTAAAGGTCTCATACTGTTGCTGCATTAAGCGATTTTACATACAAGGCATCCATTGCTTCAAGTACTGCCACCTCATCGCCACCATTCATCAAATAATCACGTACTAAGTCTCCCGCATGATCCTGGAAATACATGTGTCCAGAATATCTTGGACGCAAGAAAGCACGCTCTAAAGCTGGCAAAGTATTTTTGAAATAATCGTGAGTGATTTGGTTGATTCTTTCGTTTTTCCAGGCTTGTAAATGTCCTGGTTGTCCACCATTGTCAGCAAAAATATTTTGTTGAACATGTGAAGAACCTGTAAATTCAGCATATTTCAAAGCTTCCGGAAGGTTTTGACTGAAAGCAGAAACAGCTAATCCTGTTCCTCCTAATGAACTAATCATAGGTTGATCGTTCAACTTTACTAAGTCGTAAAAATGAAGTAGATGTTTGCTGTAGCCCATTCGTGAATAATTAGAATATCCATAAGCAAATGGGCAATAAGCAATCTCATCCGTATTTACCATCGCCTCATACACCTGAATTGGGTTTCTGTTAAAATTAGCCGGATCCATCAACTGCGCTAATTCTCGGTGCATTTGCAAGGCTTTAATTCCTGTTTCATTTGAAATTACTTTCTCCTGAGACAAAAATGGAGCTTCGCCCAAACTACAACAAAACGAATAAAAACTCATTAATGAATCAACCGGAATTCCGGCAAAAGCAACCAATCCTTTTTTGGCCAAAGCCAATAAATCTTCATAAATTTCAGGAACTTTTAATCCTTTACTTTCTAAAATATCCAAACGAGCTGCCGCCACTGGCGTAGCCGCATCGATAGGCAAAGCCCAAAGTTTGTTGTTAAAAACATAACTTTTGTATGATTTCCCTACGGTATTTACTTCCTGATCTTTTATATATTCGCTTGAAAAATAATCTGACAAAGGAATAATAGTATTAGTAGCAGCACCAAAACCTGTCCATGGATGATCAATTACTAATAAATCAAATCTTTTAGCTAAATCCTCTATTGAGGCATCAGCAAATTCTTGTAAACTTCTTTTTTCCCAACTAATTTCTACATCTGGATAAAGCTCTGTAAAACGCTGAGCAGTAGCAACCATAGGCAAAAGGCCTCTTGTATGGTTCCATGTAATCCCTTTCAATTTCTTCATTTTTTGACTTTTCAATTTTTTATTTTAGAACACACATTTCCAAAAAATAAAATTAATAAAACTATTTTATTCTTTTTTATCCGTTATTATCTGTGTTCTATCTATTTTTTTCATTTAAAAACAACGATAAATGTAATTATAAATCATCATTTCGAATATTTTTATTTATCACTCTCTTTTTAATGTTATTCGAAATGATAAAAAACAAAAACGTATCGAGAACCTTTTTAATGAAATCTTTCATGTTCTCGATACGTTTTTCTGTCAAAAGTAACTCAATCTAGCGCTTTGTAACAGTTATAATAAACGTTTTATTGCAAATCTACATCTCCACAAAAATGAACCTGAATTCCTAGTTCTTGTAAGGCTGCGGCTTTAATTCGGCAACATTTGTTTGCTTCGGCTTCATTTTCAGTATATACCACTTGAATGTGATTGGCTTTATGACGTCCCATCAATTGGTCACGACTCACCCCTTTTAAAGTAGCATTCATAATAGGCCATTGCGGTGTAGTCATATTCCATCTTCTGTCTAATTCTTCTTTTGGCAAATCTACCGATTCTCCAATTCCCAAATCACAATGCAAAGCATCATCCATTACATAAATACGACTCCAAACTATCGAACCTGGTTTACTCACTCCTTTCACACTTCCTCCACCTAATCTGAAATACATTTCAGGCTGTCTTTCGCTGGAAGTTCCTTCATAACCACCCACAAAATGTTCTGGCGGAGCAGCTCCACTAATTAAGAAAACCCAAACAAAATCATCAATATTTTCATTTTTAAAATGCTCTCCATAACGCAAATCATGCAAAGTATTCTCGCCTTTTAATCCCATAGAACGCCATAAATTATAGGTTACTAAGGCATCAATTCCGGCACATTCATCTACTTCATTAAAATGTGGTAAGGCTTCACCAGCGTATAATTCATTGCCTTCTTCGTCAAAAACGGGAGGACGGTTTTGATTGTTTAACAAACCTTCCACCAAATCACTGGCAGGAACTAAATCCTTCAAACCTTGCTGGTATTGGATTCCGATAGTATCACAACCAAATTCTGCTGCAATTCGGACAGCTGCAATATACATTTTGCATTGCAACAATGTTTGGCTTCTGGTTAATTCAGTCACTTCATTGGTTCCCCAATTGAATTTCATTCCTTTATCCAGCAACCATTGTAAAACAGTTTCTGCTTCTTCATCTTTCACCGTTAGCATTTTGGCGTAAAGCGAGGACTGAGATAATCTTTCTTTATAAATTCCTGTTGGATGTAACAAATGATCCGGAACAATAGCATTGAACATTCCCATACAACCTTCGTCAAAAACACCCATGATGGCTTTTTCATTTCTAAAAGCTTTCGCAAAAGCAACTCCTTTAGCCAATTCATCCGCAGGGATACGTGTTTTATCAAATGCTTTTACGTGACTAAAATCAGGTTCAACTGTAGCTGTTTGTAACCAGTTTTTCAAATTACTTTTGAAAAAATCATCACTAAAATCAATACTCCAAAGCGTGCTGTATTCCACTCCCGCCTTAGTTAAAGAACCATTTAAATTTAACATTCCCACTAAACCTGGCCATTCGCCACTCCAGTTAGCAACGGTTAAAATAGGTCCTTTGTGTGTAATTAAACCCGCTAGAACATGGTGCGAATATTGCCAAACACTTTCAGCAACAATCAGTGGTGCGGTTGGGTCAATGTTTTTAAAAACCTGCATTCCCATTTTTTGGCTATCAATAAAACCGTGTTGCTTTTTCTCATCATAGGCGTGCGCTCTGATGATTTTTCCGCCTGCTTCTGCAACAGTTTCTGATAATAATTGTTCCATTTGGGCTTGTGCTTCCCAACATACTTGATTTGCTGACAAACGCAAATCACCACTTGCTACTAAATAGATGTTCATTTTTTAATTTATTTATAAGCAATAAAACACAAAGACAATTTGAATTGCTTTCAAACTGTTTTGTGATATGCTATTAAGGTTTATTTATTTGCTTCAAACTACCACCAGCACCTAATTAAGCGGTTCTAGCGTATTTTCAAATATGCTAAAAATTAGACTTTAAGTCTTATTATTTATTTGCATCTATTTATAGGATATTATCATAAAAACATTTGTAATTGTAAAAATTACACTAATTTAGCATAATCAATCCAAAAGCATTGTTTATGAAGCCTTTATTTCACAAAGTTCCTACCAGCATTCAAAGTTCTTTTGAAGTGAGACACAACAAAGAACCTAATTTTGGTAAGATTTGGCACTACCATCCTGAACTGGAATTGCATTATGTAATCAAAGGCGAAGGGGTGCGTTTTATTGGCGACAACATCAGTAATTTCGGATCAGGAGAGCTTATTTTGTTAGGCGAAAACTTGCCTCATACCTGGCGTTGTCATGAAGAATATTATCAGAATAAAAAGGAATTAGATGTCGAAGCCATTGTAATTCAGTTTTTACCAGATTGTTTAGGCAAAGATTTCATACACTTACCTGAATCTTTCCAGATTCCGAAGCTTTTTGAAAAGGCAAAAAAAGGCATGATTATTCATGGTAAAACCAAAGAAATGGTGATGGAGCAAATGAAAAAAGCGCCCAATGCCAATCATATTGACAAGCTGATTATCTTATTAAATATCCTGAAATTTCTATCGGAAACAGAAGAATATACCGAAATCACAGCTTCCCATGCCTTTTATCAATCTAATGAATCAGACTCGATTCGACTGAATAAAATATGCAGTTATACCCTTTCGAATTATAAAAAAGAGATCACCCTAAAAGAAATTGCAGCTTTTAGTAACTTAAGCGTTACTTCTTTTTGTCGCTATTTTAAACTAATGACGAAGAAAACCTATTATGATTTTCTAATAGAAATTCGCATCAGTCATGCGTGTAGATTATTGATTGAAAACAAAGTTCCTACCGAAATGATTTGTTTTGAATGTGGTTTTAATAATGTGTCTAATTTTTACCGCCATTTTAAAAAAGTAGCTGGAATTACTCCTATGGAATATAAGAAAAGGTATTTGTCGAATTAAGTTTAGCTCGTTTTTAACCGCAAAGAGCATAAAGGTTTTCGCAAAGTTCACAAAGAAATTTTCACCATATAAGGCATATAAGTTTTTGGTTTCTAAAAAGTGTTTAAAAGTTCAAATAAGTTATTTTCATAAATGAAAATTAAAATCTGTGGTAATTCTTAAACACAAAGATTTGAAAAAATTAATTCGTGAATTAGTGGCTATTTTAACCATATAAGCCATATAAGTTTTTATCTCCTAAAAGTTATTTAGAAGTTCACATAAGCTATTTTTCATTTATGAAAATGGAAATCTGTAAAATCTGTGGTGAATTTTAACTCAAAGATTAGAAAAAAATTAGTGAATTCGTGGCAAAAAAAATCAATTATTAATCCGTCTGTCCAAAAAACTTCCATTGGAAATCGTATTCAGAACCAAAATTATGGTCAAAAAAGGCTCTCAACATTTTTATACAATGACCAAAATTGGGAGGAGCGGCCATTTAAAAAACAATCGAACAGACGAGTTAATAATCACTAACACTAACCAAAATATATAAACTAGAATGATAATTCACTCTGGAGAATATCGTACTCATTTTGCAGTTGATCTACTGCGTTTTTTACAATTGGAGTAAAATTGCCTACTTCTCTACGGGTAAAATTAGAGATAGACAATCCTCTTTTTTGTAAAGCATATTTAGCCACAATAGGATACACATCGTGCATAACTCCCATATTAGACTCTAAAAATTGTTGCACTGCTGCTAATTCATCCGCTTTAGAAGCATCATTGTAATTATCGCAAATCCAAACAATCAATTCAGGAAAGAAATTCCCCTGAATACAAGACAATCCTGCCGAACCTGCTTTTAAAGATTCGATTGCATGTACCATGTAAGCATCATACAAACCAAAATCAGGATTTTTTACCACACTCAATTTCGCCTTAATCTGATTGATATCTAAGCTGGTGTCTTTATGATAAACCACTCTTCCTGTATTTACAAAATCTTCTAATTGCGAAGCCGTCAACACTCTTTTATAAGGAACCGGACATTCGTAAAAACCCGTTGGAACACCTGGCGTTAAATTCAATAACTGATGTACATTGTCAACAAAAACAGCATCCGAATCGTTTTCTTTAGCCAATAATCCCGAAATTAAAATCACGGCTTCAATTCCTGTTCCGTAAATTTTATTGGTAAAATCCGCTTGTTGCTGAATTGTTCCTTCAAAAGTTCCTGTAGCAACAATTGGCACCTGACCTGCTACTACATCCACAACGTGTTTCGTTAGCTGAAGACGTTCGGCTTCGGATAATTCAAACATTTCGCTAGACAAACAATTGGCAAATAAACCAGTAACTCCCGACTTTAAATAAAGTTCCGTAAGAGCTGTTAATGTTTTGTAATCAATGCTACCATCATTATTAAATGGCGTTAACATTACCGGAATAAATCCTTTTTTTGAATTGTTCATCGTTATTCTATTTTCTCTTTTTTTATTTTATTAAGCTTTTACACTTCTAAATTTTGCTATTGTTGCTCCCGTTAGATAAATAGCAAGTGTTCCTATCACAATTACCATATTAGCATGAAGAGGGTTTCTTAAAAAGTCATATTCATCAGGAATCAGATAAGAAAGTGACAACCAAAGAATAACCATAATACCTACAATAGTTGCAGCAATAGCCTCTGTATTTCCTGATTTTCTACTGATAATTCCAAGAAGAAAAAGCCCAAGCATTCCTCCTGCAAAAATCCCCGATAGTTGCCACCAGATATCCAGGATACTTTTGACTCCTATCATTGCAATTCCGCACAACATTCCGCCTAGTCCAAATAAAACTGTGGCGATGTATAACAAACGCATGTTTTGTTTGTCGCTGATTTTTGTTTTCCAATAACGCTTGTAGATATCTTCTGAAAACACTGTTGCCGAAGCATTCATTCCTGAACTAATGGTACTCATAGCTGCCGAAAGTATCGCCGAAACGATTAATCCCAACAAACCAGTAGGAATCATATTTACCATAAAATGCGGCATTACTTTATCTCCATAATCGGATGGTTGTAATGTTTTTGCATAGTTGGCAATATCGGTTTGAGAAGCCATGGCTCCAAGATGTTCTGCAGCTGCTTGTAATTTTATTGGCTCTATTAAGCCTGGCGTCATTTGGTAATAAGCAAACAAACAAGAACCAATCATAAAGAAAACCAAAGAAACAGGAACAAACATCCACACGCACAACCAGATTGACTTTGAAGCTTCTTTTGCCGAAGATGAGGCATGATAACGTTGTACATAATTTTGGTCCATTCCAAAATTATTCAGGTTGATAAAAAAACCATATAGCAATACTACCCAAAAAGTAGATGTGGTAAAATCGAGTGAAAAACTACCCAGACTAAATTTATCATTTTGCTGGCCAATTTCTATTATTTTCGAAACACCGCCTGGCATTTTTGAAATAATCAAATACATAATCAACAAAGCTCCTCCGGTTTTTAAAACGGCTTGAACTACCTCTGTCCAAATCACCGCTTCAATGCCTCCTAAAACCGTATAAATAACAATACAAATTCCTGTAACCAGCATAATGGTTTCCATACTAAAACCTGTTAAGGCTTGTAACGTAAGGGAAATTCCAAAAAACACCGACCCCATTCTGGTAATTTGTGTTAGCAAAAAGCAAACCACAGCATAAGTTCTTGCCCAGGGACCAAAACGTTTTTCTAAATTAGTATAAGCCGAAACTTCTCCTGTACTGCGATAAAACGGTACAAAATATTTAGCCGCTACCCAGGCCGCAAATGGCATCGAAATACTAAATACAAAAGCATTCCAGTTTCCTCCAAATGCTTTTCCCGGAACTCCTAAAAAAGTATTACTGCTTAAAAATGTAGCATATATTGACAATCCAATTGCCCAGCCTGGAATAGATCCCGAAGCCTTTGTATATTGCTCTGAACTCTTGTTTTTTCTAGAGAAGTAAACTCCCACACCCACCATTGCAATCAAATAAATTACAATAATAGCGATATCTAATAATGGTAAATTTTTCATTTATTAAAGATGGGATTTTTAATTCAATTTTTTATTATCAATAAACATATCGTACAACTTATTGATGATTTTACAAATTTATCCGAAAACTACAACGATTTAATATAAAATTTTCTCAAAAAATTATAGGATGTTACCAAAAAGTGTCAAAAACACCCTTATATGGTGTTAGAAAACGACCATCCATGAATAAAACAGAAACCAGAAGAAGATAAATAACTATAAATAAACATTTTATAATTATTAAATATCAATATAAACTAGGGTCAATCCAGCGTTTTAAAAAAGCTATTTAAACTTTTTTACTATCTTTAAAAAACAAAGTTTAATATTCCAGCTATGAAAACATTTTCACTATTGTTCTTTTCCATTTTTATTTTAAGTTGTCAGGCACAATTAAAAAACAACGATGAAATTCCGTTAAAAGAAGAAGTAAAAAATTACCGTTTTGAAACCGTAGTAGATGGTATTAACAATCCTTGGGGAATGGCTTTTCTTCCTGATGGTTCAATACTAGTTACGGAAAAAAGCGGTATTTTATTTCATGTTATAAAAGGCAAAAAGACCGAAGTTAAAAATGTTCCAGCAGTTTATAATCGAGGTCAAGGCGGCTTACTGGATATTGTTTTGCATCCTGATTATGCTAAAAACGGCTGGATTTACATTACGTATTCTTCTACCGAAGGCGAAGGCACTGGCGGAAATACCCAACTTATTAGAGCCAAACTGGAAAACGAAAGCTTAACCCAAATAGAATATTTATACAAATGCGGACCGAATACTACCAAAGGACAGCATTTTGGTTCCCGAATTGTTTTTGACAAGCAAGGTTATTTGTATTTCTCGGCAGGAGAACGCGGCAATCATTTTGTAAATCCACAAGATATTACCCGCGATAATGGAAAAATCTACCGTCTAAATGATGATGGAAGTATTCCAAAAGACAATCCGTTTGTGGGAAAAGAAAATGCTAAAACTGCCATTTATTCTTATGGGCATCGCAATCCACAAGGACTGGCTATTCATCCAAAAACAGGCGCTATCTGGGAACATGAACACGGTCCGCAAGGTGGTGACGAAATTAATATTATCAAAAAAGCAGCTAATTACGGCTGGCCTGTGGTAACTTACGGCATTGATTATGACAACAGCATTATTAGCAACCAACAAAAAAAAGAAGGAATCGAAAATCCTATTTATTATTGGGCGCCTTCTATTGCTCCTAGCGGTATGACTTTTGTAACCAGTGATAAATATCCCGACTGGAAAGGACATTTACTAGTAGGTGCGCTAAAATTTCAATATTTAGAATTGGTGAAATTAGAAGGCGAAAAAGTCATTGGAAGACAAAAAATTGCTACTAATATTGGTCGTTTACGCAGTGTAACACAAGGGCCTGATGGCTACGTTTACATGGGTGTGGAAGGAAAAGGAATTCTAAAAATTATTCCGAATTAAAAACTATAAAAAATCAAATTGATGGTTACTAAATTGACTTTCGGATTTACTTTACTGGCATCCGCTTTTTTCTATTTTTCGAATACTAATTCTGATTTTAGTTCGAAAACAAATTACATTACAAGAATAAAACAACAACAAACACCTTTGCATAAAAGCATGGCCCGAGGCAAAGAAGTCTATACTGATTTTTGCATCCAATGCCATTTGGCTAATGGAAAAGGAAACGGAACTACTTTTCCGCCTTTGGATGGATCCAATTGGCTAAAAAGTAAAATAACCGAAAGTATTCATGCGGTAAAATACGGTCAGAAAGGCGAAATTGTTGTCAATCAGAAAAAATTTAACAGCATTATGCCGCCCATGGGATTAAGCGATGAAGAAATTGCCGATGTAATGAACTATGTGCTAAATTCCTGGAGCAATAAGAGTACCAAAATGATTACAACCAAAGATGTTGCTTTAGTAAAACCTTAAAAAAATCCAACAAACTTTAACAGCATAATAGTATTCCAAATTCAGGAAGTACGGTATAAAATACGCTACATTTGTATCAAATACCCCGACTTTTTTATGAAAAAATATGCTTTAGCACTATTGATTAGCCCCTTTTTATTTTTCCTTTTTACCAATTGCAACAAAGACAAATCCAACACTGAAGAAACTCCCATAAAAGACACTATTGTAGTAAAAATAGACTCGGTTGAAAAGAAACCAGTTACTACAATTGACACTGTGGATTTCAACCAAAGAATGATTGCGTTAAGCAACAAAGATACTACAGGCAGATGGCCGGTAAAAGCGCCTTATCCTTTGCCAGGTGCTTTATTGCCTTATAACCGAATTATTGCTTTTTACGGAAATTTATATTCAAAAAGAATGGGGGTTTTAGGCGAATATCCCAGAACCGAAATGATTGAGAAATTACAAGAAGAAGTAGCCAAATGGCAGGCTGCCGATTCCACTGTAAACACAATTCCAGCCTTGCACTACATTGCCGTTTCTGCTCAGGCAGCTCCTGGAAAAGCAAATAGACACAATATGCGAATGCCGTTCAAACAAATTGATACCCTTTTAAGTTGGGCAAAACCCATAAATGCTTTGGTTTTTCTGGATATTCAGGTGGGACATAGCACGGTGAAGGAAGAAGTAACGCAACTCGAAGAATACCTGGCTTTGCCAAATGTTCATCTAGGCATTGATCCTGAATTCTCGATGAAAAGTGGTCATGTTCCCGGCAAAAAAATTGGAACTATGTCTGCCGATGATATCAATGATGCGATTGATATTTTAGCCCGAATTGTTCGTGAAAAAAAGTTGACTCCAAAAGTATTAGTCGTGCATCGTTTTACTCAAGGTATGGTGACCAATTACAAAGCCATCAAAACCGTTCCCGAAGTTCAAATCGTAATGGATATGGACGGTTTTGGTAGTCAGGTTTTAAAACGTTCAACTTACCTGAGATATATTTACAGAGAACCGGTTCAGTTTACAGGCTTTAAATTATTTTATAAAAATGATAATTGGAACGACTGGAAAATGTATACTCCAGAACAACTATTAGAATTTTCTCCCAAACCAAGCTACATTCAGTATCAATAATTGTAAGCGTCTATCCAAAATTCTTATCCTCAATAAGATAAATGAGCTGTATTTTTATTTTACAGTTGAGAAATCTAAAAAAAATTTAGTTTTAAAACACTAATTCTCAAAAAACACATCGGCAAAAAAAGAATGCCACATTAATTACATTATTCACAACATATTTTAAAATACTTATCTGTAAAATTATTAAATTAGCCTAAAGACTGATATTTTTTCAATCAAAATTAGTTTTTATTAATTTTTCAATAATTACAGAATGGTAAATTTGACACCTAAATTAAGTCCAAACGGATGGGATGAAATGTTTTCTAAAGACGGAGTAAGAGATTCTTACAAACAGGTCTTGCAAACATTAGAGAGTTTAAATATTGATAAGCTGAATGTAAAACAGAAGCAGGCTTCAGATATTTTTATGAACCAGGGGATTACATTTACTGTCTACAGTGATGACAATCAAGGAATCGAAAGAATATTTCCTTTTGATATTATTCCCAGAATAATTACCAAAAACGAATGGATGGAAGTCGAAACAGGAATTGCTCAAAGATTAAAAGCATTAAACCTGTTTCTGGAAGACATTTACAACGAACAATTAATTATAAAAGAAGGTATTATGCCTGCTTCATTGATTGCTTCTTGTCCACATTATATTCCCGAAGTTCATGGTATTAAAGTCCCGCATGACATTCATGTTCACATTGCCGGAATTGATTTAATCAGAGGCGAAAAAGGAGAATTTTATGTTCTCGAAGATAATTTAAGGTGTCCGAGTGGTGTGAGTTATATGCTGGAAAACAGAGAAATTACTAAGCGAATTTTTCCGGAAATGTTTCGTGCTAACAATGTAAGTATGGTGGCTAATTATCCGATGATTTTCCACAACATTTTAATTTCGCTTTCGCCAAGAAACATCTCAAATCCTAATGTGGTTTTATTAACTCCGGGCGTTTTCAATTCCGCTTATTATGAGCATACTTTTTTAGCCAGACAAATGGGAGTTCCACTGGTAGAAGGACGTGATCTTGTGGTTAACAATCACAAAGTCTATATGAAAACCACTTCGGGCTTGCAACAAGTAGATGTTATTTACCGACGTTTAGACGACGAATATTTAGATCCATTGGTATTCAAACCCGATAGTACACTGGGTGTTCCTGGATTAATCAGTGCATACAAAATGGGAAATGTTGCCTTAGTAAATGCGGTTGGAAATGGCGTTGCCGATGACAAAGCCGTTTATGCTTATGTACCACAAATGATTCGCTATTATCTTAACGAAGAACCGATTCTAAAAAATGTTCCCACATACCAAATGGAAAATAAAGAAGAGCGCGAATTGGTTTTTGCCGATATGGAAAACATGGTAATCAAAGAAACCAATCAGAGTGGCGGTTACGGAATGGTAATGGGAAATAAGGCTACCGAACAAGAATTAGAAGCGGCTAAAGTGGCTATTTTAAACAATCCACGCAATTTTATTGCCCAACCTATCATTCAGCTAAGTACCGTTCCCTGTTACATTGATGGCGAATTAAAACTCCGTCACGTTGATTTACGACCTTATGCTTTGTGCGGTCCTGGCGGAGTAACTATAGTTCCTGGCGGACTCACACGCGTGGCTCTAACCGAAGGATCTTTGGTTGTGAATTCCTCCCAAGGCGGTGGAAGCAAGGATACTTGGATCATGAAATAAATGAAGTCAAAATTGTTTTAAACTTTTAAAAAAATAACTATGGAAGTAAATATGCTCAGTCGTGTAGCCGACGGAATGTTTTGGCTAAACCGATACATGGAAAGAACCGATGGGATGTTGCTTACTCTCAACACGCTTTACATCATGTCTTTTGACCAAGAGACTAATGATTATCAAGGATACAAACCCTTATTAAAATATTACACCGATTTACCTCCAGAATACATTGCCGAATTTCAGCACGACACTAATTTTGTATTGAAATACGTCATTTGTGATAACAAAAACCTGAATTCGGTTAGAAATTTAATTACTAAAGCCAGAGAAAATGCCCGAGGTTCGCAGGATAAAATTACCAAAGAACTTTGGGAACACATCAATTCGATGTATCATTACATTAATTTACCTGATTTACCAAAAAGACTGGAAACACCTGAAGCCATTAGTATTTTAGCAAAACTAAATAAGGATTTCCTGCTTTACAATGGGATTTTTCATGTTACGATGCCAAGAGGATTGGGCTGGTGTTTTTCGAGTATTGGTAAACATATCGAAAGATGTTTGCAAACCATTTCGATGACACAATCCTATTATGCTCCAATTGAATACAATCTGGAAGGAAAAGAAGATTTATTGTATTGGCGAAAATTATTGTTGTCTTTATCAGGTTACGAATTGTATCTAAAAAGTTATAGCAATATTCCGCACAATCGAAAAGTAATCCAACATGTGATTTTCAATCCTGATTTTGCGCATTCAGTAATCTTTACTTTAGGTTTAATCGAAACCTACTTAGAATGTGTTTTTAAAAATAATAATCTAATGGAAGCACGCACGATGCGCAATCAGTTTGGGCGACTAAAAAGCTATGTTGAATACACCGACTACCATCATCTTACCAATCTACAATTAGAGCAGGTTTTAAAAAATACCAAAGATCAGCTGAATGATTTTTCAATGGATTTCTCTAAATTATTCTTTTCATATACCTAAAAAAATGGCAATTTTCAACATCATACATATTACACGATACAAATACAACTTGCCTATCAAAGAGAGTATTAATGAGATTCGTTTGTTTCCGCATAACTTTGAAAATCAAGATGTGTTGCAGTACCAACTCTTGATTTCTCAAAATCCTCATGTCTCTATTACAAACGATTATCACGGCAATAGAGTGGGAAATTTTAATACCTTAGAAGCCCACACCGAAATGACCATTGAATCCCGAATGCTCGTTCGTGTCAATCATTCGCTTAAAATTCCTGAAATAGATGATACTAAGATTGAAGATTTAAACCTTCACAACGATATTTATTTACTGCGTCTTTGTTATCCGGAAACCATTAGTAAACAAGATGAAATCAATGCAATTCTAAAAGAAATTGACTACAGCAACAAATCAATTATTGATATTGCTTTTGATTGCAGCCAATACATTTATACAAATTTTACTTATACCAAAGGAATCACTAATATTGAAACTACAATAGATGAAGTATTAGGGCATAGAAAAGGAGTTTGCCAGGATTTTGCTCATGTGTTATTACAACTTTTAAGAACCGCTGGTATTCCGTCAAGATATGTAAGCGGTTATATTTGCCCCAACGAAAGCGGACTTAGAGGTGAAGGCGCCACACATGCCTGGGTTGAAATTTATACACCTAAACAAGGTTGGCTAGGCATTGATCCTACAAATAATATTTGGACCATGGACAACCACGTTAAGCTATCTGTTGGAGTTAATTTCACGGATTGTACTCCTGTAAAAGGTACTTTTAAAGGTGTTTCTAAACAAACTCTTTCTGTTTTTGTTTCTATTGGATACGAAGATGGGAGGCATTTTGAAGAAATCAATGATGTAGAATTGCAAAAAAACTCCATTGAATTTCAACAACAATTAGTTTATGCTGAACAACAACAGCAATAGTTTTTTCGAAAAATATTTAAAAAGTCCAAAACATAAAAAAAGCGAATCAATTTTGATTCGCTTTTGTATTTTATATAATATTATCTGTTGGACAACCAACTTTGTGGATTGTTATAAGTTGTATTTTGTAGTAACAGGAACTTAATTACTGTTTTACCAGTATCACCATTAGTACGTATTCTACCAATATTTTGTTTAATACTTACCTTATCTCCTTTACTTACCGAAACGGAACTTAAATTTTGATAAATAGTAAAATAATCTCCATGCTGAATCATTACCGCTTTATTTACCGGAGACAAAACCATAACGCTAGAAACTTCTCCACCAAAAACAGCTCTGGCATTGGCCCCATCATTAGTTGTGATTTCTACACCACTATTATGTACCACCAGCGTATTATAAACAGGATGCGGCTGATCGCCATAACCTAATGAGATAAATCCTTTTTCAACTGGCCAGGGAAGGCTTCCTCTATTAGCTCTAAAATTATCAGCAATTAACTTATTCTCAGGTGTCATCTCTATTCTTGATGAAGAAACTGATGCTCTGGAAGTGGTTTCAGCTACTTCTTTTTTAGTAGCAGCTGTTGATTTTTTATCCCCTGAAGCCGCTGCTGCAGCTGCCGCCGCTTTTGCACGTTCTAAAGCCGCTTTTCTATTGGCTTCGGCAATTGCTTCACGAATTAAACGATTAATCTGTGCATCGATTGTTTTAGATTCTCTTTGTTTTTTTCGAATGTCAGAAACAATACGGTTTTTATCTTTTTTAATCGAATTTACTAACTTCTCTTGCTCTTGTTTTTCTTTTACAAGCTCTGTTCTTTCTTTTTGATTTTCAGCCAGTAATTTTTGTTTTGCAATTTTTTGAAGCTTTAATTTTTCATTAATACTAAGCAATTCTGTTGACTTTGCATTAATTTCTTCTCCTTGCGATTTTCTAAAGCTTGTATATTGTTTTAAATATTGTGCTCTTTTATAAGCTTGCAAAAAATTCTCTGAAGAAAGTATAAACATCGCTCTACTTTGTTCTGAACGACTTTTATAAGAATTCACAATTTTCTTTGCGTAATCATCTTTTAAAATGTCTAACTCTCTGTTCAGCTTATTTATTTTAAGCTGATTGCGATACATATCATCCCCTAAAAGTCGGGTTTGCTTTTCGGTAGTATTAATTAAATTCTCTTTCAGTCTAATCTTGTTTTTTTGAATCAAAAAAACATTCATAGCTGATTTTTCCTTTGACTTGACGTTTTGCAACATCTTTTCATTGTCTCTAATCTCTTTTTGAATTTGAGCTTTTCGTTGTTCTAACTTTTCTTGCTGCGATTGGCTCCACATAGTAGAAGTCAAGCAAACAAATAACAGACTAAGGAAATATTTTGGCATCTTAAAAAATATATTTTTGCAAATTTACTTAATTATTATTCTTTTGTAACCATCTGGGACACTATATGGGAAAGAAAGTTCTTCATTAAATGAAACCGAGTTGTAATTTAAATTAATTTCTGATTTTCCTTTAGGTTGTGCCGTTTTAATTTCAATACTCGAAGGTAAATTTGCTTCTTTGTGAGCTACTCTTTCGGGATATGCAATTTGGATGGTTCTGTTTTCAGCAGTTTGTGTTACTTCTTGCTTGTTAACCGTAAAATCATTTGGATTAAAATAATACGTTTTCTTAGTGTTTCCATTATTCGAATCATCTAAACGATACAAATTATCCAGCAAAACCTGCGTATATTTTCCTTTGTTCAAATCGTCCAAAGCTTCACCCACTAACATATTCTGGATTTTGCTATAGTCCAAATCTGTTCCTAACCATTGACTCAAAGCACTAAAATCGCCTTCAAAATACGTTCCTTTTATCTTCTCATAATAACTTACCGAAGTAGGAGTTATAGAAGCTTTTGCCATTGTAATTCCTAAAAAACGAATGCTAACCAGGATTTGTTGGTCTTTTTTTATTTTAATCTCAGCAGTAACATTTTGCGTTTGTTTTTCATCAGAAAATCGCGCATTGGCTTTGATATACAATGAAGAAAAATCGCTTTTATTGCTATAATGATTGTCAACTATTTTACTGGCTTTTATGTTATCGACAGGTTCAGTTACTGTTGTTGACGATGTAACAATTGCTTTGGGTTTACAGGAAACCATAAAAATGACTACTAATAATACTACGAATCTATTCATTTTATTTTTGTTTTTTTAATAATTCATTGGCTTTAGAAAAATAAAACTCTTTTTTGTTTGTATCTCCTAAGCCGTTATACGCTTCTCCCAGCTGAATGTTGTAATTGGTTTCTAATGGAATATCTTCTACTACATAATCTATGCCCATTTCTAACATTTCCTTTGCTTTTTTAAATTGCTTCAATTGATTATAAGCCAAACCTGAAAAATAATAAAATTGCGGTTGTGCCGGATAAGATGCTACCATATCATTGGCAATTTTTACTGATTTTTCAAATTCTCCCTGTTGAATGTAAATATCTAACAAAAGTAAATTAGTTTCAACTTCGGAAAGCTTGTCTTTCTTAAGCGAAAGTTCATAGTATTTTATTGCCTTATCGAATTGTTTTTTATTGTGATAATATTTCCCTATTTCTTTGGCAACATTCACATTAGGATCTTTTTCGAAATAACTAATAGCTTTATCTAAATCAGGCGTAAGCTGTGGATTAGTAGTAACGTAAATTAGAAATTCGTTAAAAATACGATGTTTTATTTTACTGTCAACTTTGGAACTTGCCAAGACAATATTCATTGCATTGATGGCTTTGTCACTTTCATTATTAACCAAATAACTTTTAAACAAACTCACTTGCGCCCACTCTGAACTTGGAATTTGTTTTTCTAATTGGCGAGCAATTTGAAGCACTTTTTCTAAATTGTCTTTTTTAGAATAATAGTAAATCAACGAAATATAATTGGTTTCTTCTTTCGGATTTTTATTGATCTGGTCTACTAAGTTAGCTATTTCGGCATCCTGGTATTGCCCTTGAGATAAAATCTGGAGTTTGTAACCTTCTCTCCTGTCTGATTTACCTGCATTTTCATTCAGTTCATTGATAAGCGTTAAAGCTTTGTCATATTCGCCTGTATTCATGTACAACGAAACCAAATCTTCTTTGAACTTAGAATCAAATGGAATGAGTTTATGAATTACTTTTACTCCATCTTTATAATTCTTGGTTTCATAATCTACATCATACATTCCTATCAAAAACCATTTGTTTGTGGGATCTAAAGTACTGGCTTTTTCAAAGGAAGAATAGGCATTTTTATAATCCTTTAAAGAGAAATAATTTTTGCCTAATTCGTTGTAGATGGTAGCATTGTTGGGATCAATTTTCAAACAACGTTCTAAAGCCACAATAGCTTTATCGTAATTTTCGATTCCCTTTTGTTTTAAAGCTTCAAAAAAATGATCTTTAAATTTATTGTCTTCCAATTTAATTTCTTCGGGTTCCGTTTGTGCCCAAGACAAAGCCGAATTGCATAGCAAAACCAACATTATCAGTAAAGAAACTAACTTTTTCATAAAAGATTAAACGTCAAAGTATTTCATAAATTTACCATTAAAAATTAAGTGTATTGAACCTAATCCATTTAATTTTTAATGGCAAAATAATTTCTTCAGCAGTAACAATTATTCTAATACCGAATAATCGCCAATACTTATACTTGTAAAATTACCATCAAAACTAGCATGATTTCCTATCATAGCATTATCTAAATTGGCATTTTTAATATGTGCGTTAGTTTGTACCAAACTGTTTTTGATACTGCTGTCCACAACATGGCTTCCGTTTCCTAAAGAAACATTTGGACCAACAGTGGCATTAATTAAAACTACATTTTCTCCAATAAAACAAGGTTCAATAATAGTCGAATTTTCAATCTTTACGGTTTTAGAAACCAAATCAACTTTGTCAGCAGCAAGAAAACCAAGCATTCTCGAATTGGTTTCTACAGTAACATTTTTGTTTCCGCAATCCATCCATTCGCTTACTTCACCCGTTTTGAATATTTTTCCGTTAGCCATCATGTTTTTGATACCATCGTTAATTTGGTATTCGCCACCATTTTGGATATTATTATCTAAAACATTTTGTAATTCTTGTTTTAAAACACCAATTTCTTTGAAATAGTAAATTCCAATTACAGCCAAATCACTCACAAATTCCTTTGGTTTTTCAACCAATTCGATGATTTCGTTTTTATCATTCAATTTAACTACTCCAAAGGCTTCTGGATTTTCAATTTGTTTTACCCAAATTACAGCATCAGCAGTTGGATCCAATTCAAAATCGGCTCTAATCAAAGTATCTGCATAAGCAATTACCGCTGGACCAGAAAGTGATTCTTTAGCACACATAATTGCATGACCTGTTCCAAGCGCTTCATTTTGATAGTAAATAGTTCCTTTAGCTCCTAATTTTTCAGCAATAGCAATTAAGTCCTGCTCTACTTTTTCACCAAAACTTTCGTGAATAATAAAAGCTACTTCTTCGATATCCTGATTCAAAACACCAGCAATATCTTCTACTAATCGGTGAACTATTGGTTTTCCTGCAACTGGAATTAATGGTTTAGGAATGGTCAATGTATGTGGGCGTAGACGAGATCCTCTACCTGCCATTGGGACAATTATTTTCATGCTTTTTTAAGTTGGTTTTTAACCGCAAAGTTGCCAAGATTCGCAAAGTTTGCGGAGATTTTATTATATATTTAGTCACAGATTTTGATTATTTACAATACTGATCACTGCAGACTGTTATCTGAATACTATTTTACTCCTGTACTTCCGAAACCGCCTGCTCCTCTTGAAGTTTCTGATAATTCTTCAACTTCAGTCCATTCTGCACGTTCGTGTTTGGCAATGATCAATTGAGCAATACGTTCTCCGTTTTGAATTTCAAAAGCCTGATTGGATAAATTAACTAAAATTACTCCTATTTCTCCACGGTAATCGGCATCAACCGTTCCAGGACTATTCAAAACAGTAATTCCGTTTTTAAAAGCCAGACCGCTTCTTGGTCGCACCTGTGCTTCGTAACCTATCGGTAATTCGATAAAAAGACCTGTTTTAACAATAGTTCTTTCTAAAGGTTGTAATGTTATCGATTCGGTTAAATTTGCTCTTAAATCCATTCCTGCCGAAGCTATGGTTTCATAACTTGGTAAAACGTGTTGCGATTTATTGATAATGTTGATTTTCATTTTTTATTTTTATAATACAGTAAAGATTAGTCAAGGCGTCTTTACTATGATTTATTTTTACGTTTAAGAATATTCAGCAAAGTAGCTTTCTCGTTGTGATAGATGAAATAGAGAAACAAAAGTAACAACGCAATTCCAACAAAATAATTTTCTCTAAAGCGATAAAAAGAAACCGCTGAAAAAAGAATAGACAAACCAAGATAGCCACCTATTTTTTTAAAATCATAAGGAATAGGATAATATTTGTTTCCCAAATAATACGAAATCAACATCATACTTCCATAAGCAGCTAATGTTGCAATGGCCGAACCTACATAACTATGAGATGGAATCAATAAAAAGTTTAGTACCAAAGTGATGATTGCACCCGCAATTGAAATATATGCTCCAATATAAGTCTTGTCAATTAATTTGTACCAAACTGAAAGGTTGGTGTAAATTCCCAAACAGAAATTAGCCAAAATAATCAACGGCACCACTTTCATTGCGACCCAATAAGATTCGTTGATCATTATAAGTTTAAAAAGATCCGCAAACACAATAACGCTTAACATAATAAAGGAACCAAAAATGACAAAATATTTGGTTACCATTGCATAGGTATGAGGTGCATTTTCATTAGAAGCATGACTAAAGAAAAACGGTTCTATTCCAAGAGTATAAGCCGTGCGATACAAAACCATAAACAATCCCAGTTTATAACAAGCCGAATAAACTCCTACTTCTGCATCAGCAATATTCTTTGGTAATAATTTGGACAAAAGAATTTTGTCAAATTGTTCGTTAATGGCAAAGGCAATTCCCGCAACCAAAATAGGCAATGCATAAACCATCATTTTTTTCCATAAACTAAAATCGAACTTCCATTTTAGAAAAACATAATCAGGAGATAAAACCACAAAAGTCAATAAACTGGCAATAATATTAGCCAGGAAAATATATCCTACCTGGAAATTCTCAATATAAAATGTACTAATTATTCCTGTGGGGTGTGATACGGCTAATTTGGGTAAATAAATTAAAAACAGAATGCTTAATAATAAGTTTACCAATACATTCCCAATTTTAATAATGGCATACATAATAGGCCTTTGAAAGGCTCTTAATTTGGAGAAAGGAATAATAACCAAAGCATCCAATGCCAAAATCCAAATACTATAAGTAATATACTGTGAATCAATACCAGACCAATCGGCTAGAGATGTTCTAAATAAAAGCGCTAATACTAAAAATAATAAGGTAGTCCAAAAAATAGAAACCATCGAAGTTTCGACCACTGTTTTTTTATTTTCTTCTTTATTATAGAATCTAAAAAAAGCGGTTTCCATTCCGTAAGCTAAGATTACATTAAAAAAAATCATCCATGAAAATATAATGGTGACTTTTCCGTACTCGTCTTTTGGAAGTAAATTAGTATAAAGTGGTACTAACAAAAAGCTAAACATCCTAGGTATAACCGTAGCAAGTCCGTAAATAGCTGTTTGCTTGAAAAGATTTTTATATAAACCCAAAATGATATATCTTAATACAAATTAAAAGAACAAAAATAACTAAATCTTTTGTTTAATCAGTGTAGCTTTTACACCTATTATAATTTCTTTTTAAAATAAATATAAAAAAATAGCCTCGTAAATACGAGGCTATTTTTTTATATAAGAATTAACTTTTTTCTTATCCATTCAAAGCTTCTGCTCCACCAACAATCTCTAAGATCTCGTTAGTAATAGCAGCCTGACGTGCTTTGTTGTATGTTAATTTCAATTGATTTCTCAATTCAGTAGCGTTATCTGTTGCTTTGTGCATTGCAGTCATACGCGCACCATGTTCTGAAGCAAATGAATCACGGATTCCTTTGTACAATTGTGTTTTCAATGATTTAGGAATCAAAGTTAACACGATTTCTTCTTTTGATGGTTCGAAAATATAATCTGCAGCAGAAACGTTTAAATCAGATTTTACAGGAGCTAATGGTAAAAATTGTTCTGTTTGAACAATTTGAGTAGCAGCATTTTTAAATTGGTTATAAATCAATTCAATTCTGTCATACTCTCCATTAACAAATTTCTGAGTTAATGTATCAGCAATAGCTGCAACATTATCAAAAGTCAAGTCGTCAAAAATAGGACTTTGATTTTCAATTACTGTATTTGTTTTGCTTAAAATATCATTTCCTTTTTTACCTATGGCAAAAATATCAACTTGCTTTCCTGCATAGTATGCCGCACGGTTTTTAGCTTCTTTAATTGCATTAGTATTAAATGCACCTGCTAAACCTCTATTAGAAGTTACTACAACAAGTAATACTTTCTTAATTTCACGTTGAGCAGTATATTCTTCACCAATTCCTCCTTCAAGAGTTGCAGAAAGACTTTGTAATAATTCCGTTAATTTTTCGGCATAAGGGCGCATGGCTGTAATTGCATCCTGAGCTTTTTTAAGCTTGGCTGCAGATACCATTTTCATCGCAGATGTGATTTGCATCGTAGATGAAACGGAAGTAATTCTATTACGGATTTCCTTTAAATTTGCCATTTTTTTGTAAAAGTTTGGAGTTGGAAGATGGAAGTAGGAAGTAAGATTTTAACTTCTTACTTCCAGCTTCTAACTTCTGTCTTAATTATACTTTGCTGAAACTTCTTTCGCTACAGTTTCGATTACATCTGTAATTTCATCTGTTAATTTTCCTGCTTTTAAAGCATCAAGAGTAGCTCTGTGTTTTGTATTCAAGAATGCTAAGAAATCTTTCTCAAATTCTTTTACTTTGTTTACAGGAACATTTCTCAATAAATTTTTAGAACCAGCATAGATAATTGCTACTTGGTCTTCAACAGTATAAGGATCATTCAAACCTTGTTTCAAGATCTCAACGTTTCTTTTTCCTTTTTCAATTACGTTTAAAGTAACTGCATCAAGGTCAGAACCAAATTTAGCAAACGCTTCCAATTCACGGAATTGTGCCTGATCTAATTTTAAAGTTCCAGAAACTTTTTTCATTGATTTAATTTGAGCATTACCTCCAACACGAGATACAGAAATACCTACGTTAATTGCTGGACGAACCCCAGAGTTAAACAAATCTCCATCAAGGAAAATTTGACCATCTGTAATCGAAATTACGTTTGTTGGGATATATGCAGAAACGTCACCTGCCTGAGTTTCGATAATTGGTAAAGCTGTTAATGAACCTCCACCTTTAACGATTCCTTTGATAGATTCAGGTAAATCATTCATGTTTTTAGCAATTCCGTCATCAGCGATAACTTTACAAGCTCTTTCTAATAAACGAGAGTGTAAGTAGAAAACGTCTCCAGGATATGCCTCACGTCCCGGTGGTCTTCTTAATAAAAGAGAAACCTCACGGTAAGCCACAGCTTGTTTAGATAAATCATCATAAACAATAAGAGCTGGACGACCAGAATCTCTAAAATATTCTCCAATTGCAGCACCTGCGAAAGGAGCATAAACTTGCATTGGAGCTGGATCAGAAGCATTAGCTGCAACAATAACTGTATAAGCC
>Ga0247814_10000423_pt1 | contig 34204 bp, 36 predicted proteins | sample UWRJL179409R1_FD_179947 | JGI IMG/M metagenome (GOLD analysis project Ga0247814, IMG submission 179947) | Plant litter microbial communities from Arlington Agricultural Research Station in Wisconsin, United States - UWRJ-L179-409R-1 | ecosystem: Environmental > Terrestrial > Plant litter >... | reverse complement strand
AAAGTTTTACGTGCGCTACAGGAAAATATGATTACACGAGTCGGCGCCGATAAAGACATTAAAGTCAATGTGCGTGTAGTTGCCGCAACCAATAAAAACCTGAAAACAGAAATCGAAGAAGGCCGATTCCGTGAAGATTTATACCACCGGCTTGCTGTAATATTGATAAAAGTACCTTCATTGAATGACCGGCGTGATGATATTCCGCAGCTAATTGAGCATTTTACTGAAAAAATCGCTTCAGAACAGGGCAACACGCCAAAATCTTTTTCGCCGCAAGCGATAACATTGCTGCAGGAATATGATTGGACAGGAAATATCCGTGAATTGCGGAATGTTATAGAAAGACTGATTATCCTCGGTGGAAATGAGATTTCGGAAAATGATGTAAAAATGTTTGCGACAAAATAAAATTTGTTGAAAAACCTGAAATATGAAACTAAAAAAAATAAACGAAAAACTGCAGCAGGCATTAATTGAAAATGATCTGAACGAAGCAAACGACATGCAGCAGGAAACCTTTTCAACATTAAAAAGCGGAGCGGATTGTATCATTATTTCTCCGGAAGGAAGCGGAAAATCAACTACAATTGTAATTAATGTAATCCAGCAATTGGCAGGAACAAATGAGGAATCTCCGCGTGCTTTGATTGTAGTTGAAGATAAGGCGAAAGTACTTGAAATGGAGGAACTTTTTGACAAGTTCGGAAATTACAGCAACCTGAACGTATATGGCGTGCATGACAAGGGTGACATGGAATATGACAAAAATTATATTTCAACTGGAATTGATGTATTAATCGGCACGCCAAACAGGCTCAACGATATGTTTACGACTGCGGGATACAATGTTAACCGACTCCGGATGTTTATTCTCGACGATGCCGATCCTATACTGAAACTGCGACATGAGACTAAAATCATGCGGATTTCCAATAGTATCGCCAAAACACAACGTATCATTTTTGCAGATCAGCTGACGGAACGCATTGAAATTTTAGCAGATAAAATGATGGTAGAACCATATGTCTTTGATTTCGTTGAAGATGAATATGATGAAGATGAATCAGAAGAATAATTAAATAAGAAAAAAAATGGGATATATAAAGATTTTTTCGGGAAGTGACATTTTGGCGAAAGCCTTACAGCAAAAGATTGAAGCAACAGGCATCGCAACAATTATAAAAGACAATATCCAATCGGCACGTTTAGGCGGATTTGGCAATTCTGATCTGGCCGTTGAAATTTTTATTCAGGAAAAAGATTATGGAAAAGTACATTCGATAATCGAAGAATTCAGACTGAGTATTTAAAATTTTTCACGATAACTTAAAAACTATTTCATATCAGCATTAAGCCTATTCGGATTTTTTTAATGAAATAGTTTTTAAGTTATCGTGAATTAGAATTGGGAGAAAAATATAGAAGTTAAAAATCAAAAGATCGTGTATCCAACCACTACACCCAATGTACTGTATTTACCAGACCAACTTATGTAACTCCCTAAAATCTCCCGCGGCGTATTGATTCTGATTTCCGCACTCAATTTCTTGTAAGAAAATCCCGCACCTGCGGCAAAATTGTTCCGGCTTGAAATGGAAACCTGTTTATTGGCGTTTATCTTTTCGGCATTTTTAAACTCAATTTTAGAGTCTCCCACTGAAATATCGATTACATACGCGGCGTTAATGAATATCCTCGAATTGGTATTCAGGAAAAAATATCTTCTCACGCCAATTGGTATTTCTATTGAAGAATAATCGGTAGTTGCAGTATGATTCAAATAGGAATTATTGCTGATTACATCAAATTTTGTATAGGTATTTTCTGATTCAAACTTTTGGTATGTCGGATTAATGAACATACTCCATGTGTTTTTATTAAACGGCAATAGGTATTCTAACTCGGCACCAATTTTAAACACAACACCATTTTGGTCCGTACTAACATTATAAGCTATCGAAGGATCAGTGATAGAAAGTGACGCCGCAGCAACTCCGGGTGTGATCTTCAATAAGAAAGATTTTCGCTTCTTTTTTTCAAAAAAGTCGACTGTAGTCGTGACTGGGCTGTTTTTATTAGCACAGGTATTGTATTTTTTAATTACGTCGGAAAGTCCGTTAGCATTATATTTAAGATTTTTAAAATCTTTTTCAGATAAATCCCCACATTTTAAAGAGTTGAGCAGTTGTTGCCGAAACAAATTGTTTTCGGAAATATTATACCCTTCATTAACAGTATATCTGATATAGATTAATTGCTCAATTGGCAAACTCTTGGTTTCAAAAAAATATTTCACTAAATTATCCCCAGTCCACACATATAAACTGGCATCTCCAATAATTAAGGCTTTTAAAAAAAGTGTCTCTTTTTTAAAGATAGGATTTTTATTGGGTGTAAGTTGTCCGGTTTCATAGGTCGAACGTTCCATATTTAACGTAAATCGTTTGTACATACTAACATTATTGATTCCAAATTCGCGAACGCCTGTGAAATCTTCCTGTTTGGGTTGGTCATTCTCAAGAAGTTTGTAGGTAAATGACTTCGGATTGTTGTTCCAGTCCATATTTTCAATATAACAATTGATTCTGACGTCATTGTTATTGATAAAATATCCTTTTTCGAAAGTGATCTGGGCATAAGAACTTGTAAAATAGAAAAATGCTAAGGCTAATAGAAATTTGTTCATTGCGATTGGTTTTTAAGATTTTGCCAAATATATACAACTTATGCTATAAAATGATAGTCCCAAATATTTATTTTAATAATGTAAATGGCGAACAAAGTAATTAGGCCTTTAATGTATCTTTGCACCTTTAAAATAAACAGGTAAATCAGATAATTTAAATTTAAAATGATTACAGTCAACGATATCTCCGTACAATTTGGCGGAACTACATTATTCAGCGATGTTTCTTTTGCCATCAATGAAAATGATAAAATAGCTCTTATGGGCAAAAATGGGGCGGGAAAATCAACGCTTCTTAAAATTATTGCTGGCCAAAGCAAACCATCTACTGGAAACATTTCGGCTCCTAAAGAGGCTATCATTGCTTACCTTCCACAGCATTTACTCACAACTGATGGTGCCACTGTAATGGAAGAAGCTTCCAAAGCTTTTGGCGAAATTTTTAAAATGAAAGCAGAGATTGACGAAATCAACGAACAGCTCACCATACGAACTGATTACGAAAGTGACGAATACATGAAATTGATTGAAAGAGTTTCTGATCTGAGTGAGAAATTTTACGCAATTGAAGAAATAAATTATGAAGCGGAAGTCGAAAAAATACTAATCGGATTGGGATTCATGCGCGATGATTTCACACGGCAAACGGCTGAGTTTTCCGGAGGATGGCGCATGCGCATTGAATTGGCGAAGATATTATTGCAGAAACCAGACCTGATCTTACTCGATGAGCCAACCAATCATATGGATATTGAAAGCATCCAATGGCTCGAAGAATTTTTGATCAACTCCGCGAAAGCAGTTGTGGTCATTTCGCATGACAGGGCTTTTGTTGACAATATTACCAACCGCACAATTGAGGTGACCATGGGAAGAATCTATGATTATAAAGCAAAGTATTCCCATTATCTGGAACTCCGAAAAGACCGCCGCATTCATCAGCAAAAAGCATATGATGAGCAGCAGAAAATGATTGCCGAAAACCAGGAATTTATCGATCGTTTTAAAGGTACTTTTTCAAAAACATTATCGGTGCAATCACGAGTAAAAATGCTTGAAAAGATTGTTCCTGTTGAAATTGATGAGATCGATAATTCGGCATTGCGGTTAAAATTTCCGCCGTCAATACGTTCAGGACAATATCCGGTAATTGTAAAAGACCTGACAAAATCCTATGACAACCATGTCGTTTTTACAGAGGCCAATATGGTAATTGAACGTGGAGAAAAAGTAGCTTTTGTCGGAAAAAACGGGGAAGGGAAATCAACAATGATCAAAGCCATTATGAAACAAATTGGCATTGACAGCGGAACAGTTGAAATAGGACATAATGCACAAATTGGTTACTTTGCCCAAAATCAGGCTGCATTACTCGATGAAAATGCTACAATTTTTGAAACGATTGATGACATTGCGGTAGGTGATGTGCGTACAAAAATTAAAGATATTCTGGGTGCATTTATGTTCCATGGAGATGATGTAACCAAAAAAGTAAAAGTGCTTTCCGGTGGAGAAAAAACGCGTCTTGCGATGATAAAATTGTTGCTGGAACCGGTAAATCTGCTAATTCTCGATGAGCCGTCTAACCATCTTGATATGAAAACAAAAGATATTATTAAAGATGCACTGCGTGATTTTGATGGAACTTTAATCTTAGTTTCACACGATCGTGACTTTCTTGACGGATTGGCAACTAAGGTTTTTGAATTCGGAAACAAACGCGTTAAAGAGCATTTTGAAGATATTTCCGGGTTTTTGGCTTATAAGAAAATGGAAAACCTTCGGGAAATTGAGAAGTAGTCCTGTAAAATTGGCTATATTGGCTATCTAAATTAATACTATGGATGATAGTAATGGCTTAAAAATTTCAAGAGAGGCTTTACAGGAAGTAGCTGATTTTTTACCTTACCCATTTATTATCGCTGAAGATTTTGGCGATGAGCATCTCAATACTTACCTGAATGAGAAATTTCTGGAAGAAATAGGATACACATTAGAAGAAATTCCCACCATCCAAAGCTGGTACGAGCATGCCTATCCCGATAAAGAATACAGGGACAATGTTATTCGCAATTGGGATCAGGAAGAAAAACAGGCATTCGATCATGGTCTTGTATCTGTAAAACGAAAATCGCTCGTCACCTGTAAAAATGGCAGCAAACGATGGTATGAAATTAAGGCATCCGTAATCAGCAAAATTCATGTTATTGCGTTTGTCGACATTGACAAAGAAATTACATTACTTGACGAATTGAAAAGCATCAATGACAATAAAGACAGGATGTTGTCTATTTTGGGACATGATTTACGAAGTCCGGTTGCCAATTTAATGACCATTTCATCAATGGCGGCGAATACCGAAATCTCCAATGCTGAATTTGTTTCTCTAATTCATCAGATTAATGAGCAGTCAGTTCAGGTTTTGGATTTGTTAGACAGGACACTTACCTGGGCACGGTTAAATTTCAGCAACATCAGCCAGCAAAATACCGACATCGATTTTAAAATTCTAATCGCCAATATTTTAGAAATCTATAAGGCATCTTATGAATCTAAAAACATCATCATAAATACAAACCTGGACAATCAGAGTGTGTATTCAGATTTAGAAATTGTCAATATTATTGTCAGGAACATTATTTCCAATGCGATTAAATTTACGCCTCAAAATGGCATAATCGAGATTCAGTTTCATAAAAATGAACTTATAATCAAAGACAATGGAATTGGGATGACTGCAACAATGTTTGCCGATATTTTGAACAATACTTATGCTTCAAGAAGAGGCACCAATAACGAAATAGGATCCGGAATGGGTTTGCAATTGGTAAAAAGCATGGCCGAAAAAATCAATTGCAAATTATCGATAGAAAGCCAACCCAATAGCGGAACTGCCATACATTTGGGTTTTTAATTTTGAAGCCGCACTTAATCTCTTAAGATCAATTTGTAAATATCGGATTCCAAATGTTCGGTATCGTTGTCTTCGCAAAGCACAAATTGCAATTGCGTCTCAGTTTTTTTATACAATGAAATGCCTTCAAATTTACGTGTATCGGAAATTACTTGTGTTTTTCCTATTTTCATAGTTTGAATATTAATCGTTCCAATAAGACTGCCAAGAACTTCGCCATCGTCATAAGTAGATTTAGTATCTTCGGCTGTAGCAAGGAAATACAATTCTTTATCAATCAGAACCGCGTCGGTAAAACTACTCTGAACGCCTTTTATTTTTGGAAGTTTGTACTGATTAAACAAAATTGTGAAATCATTTTCAAGATTATTTCCCTGAACCGTAAAAACCCCATTCTTACCAGTCTTGCCATTGCCGCGTTGCAAAAAGTACCATGTTTCTCCGGTGAAAGCAACGCCTTCGATATTAAAATCTTCGGGTTTGATGTTGCCAAAACTTTGCATCAAGAGATACAAGTCGGTCAGGTCAATGGTTTTTGAATTTTTTGTAATGGTATTGAATTGCACCATTTTATTCCTGTTTTCAGTAGACCCCGATCCGAAAATATAATAGTCATCACCAAAATTGGCAATCGCCTCAAAATCGGGTTTTAGCTTTTTTGGGATATTTTCAGCAACTGCGCTTTCAAATAACGGAATTTTTGACAGTGATTTTGTCTCCATTCGATACTCGTAAAGATGAGCGCCATTATCTGAAATTAGAAATAATGAATTGCCTTTATAAATCAATCCGGAGGCAGAGCCAATACCGATGATATGAAAAAGTAACTCGAGCTGGAATTTGCGCATGATGTCGTGTTTAGCCCTGATGGAAGCGGCATCCTTTTGCTTTTTTCTTTCAAAAGCAAAAGATATAGCGGACAGCAGGAAATGGCTTCAGATAAATCTTTAAATTTGAAGATATAAATATAAAATTATTTTTCATGAACGCTATCGATCCCGACGATTTTAAAATAGGCAAATCCATTTCACTTGCTAAAATCCCCACACTTCTCAATTGGGAAGCGGATGAAGATGAAAAGGAAGAAGCACTGAAAAAACTGAGCAAAAAGATCAGCGAACGGCAGGACATCATGTATGCCCATAATAAATACAGTGTTTTGATTTGCCTTCAGGGCATGGATACTTCCGGGAAAGACAGCCTGATACGCGAAGTTTTCAAGGAATTTAATCCGCGTGGCGTTGTAGTGCATAGTTTTAAAGTCCCTAATTCGACCGAACTCGAACACGATTACCTGTGGCGGCATTACATCGCTTTGCCCGAAAAAGGAAAATTTGCCGTATTCAATCGTTCACATTATGAAAATGTCCTTGTTACCCGTGTGCATCCGGAATTTTTACTCAGTGAAAATTTGCCGGGCATTGAAAAAACTGAAGATGTTAAGGCCGAATTTTGGGAAAACCGGATGAAACAAATCAATCATTTTGAAAAGCACCTTTCGCAAAATGGTACAATTATCCTGAAGTTTTTTCTGCATCTGAGTAATGAAGAACAGCGGCAACGGCTTTTGCGGAGGTTGGAAGAAGAAAAGCACAACTGGAAATTTTCAGCAGGCGATTTAAAGGAAAGAGAACGATGGGACGATTACCAGAAGTATTATGAAGAAGCGATTAATGCGACTTCAAAAGAGCATGCGCCTTGGTATGTTGTGCCCGCTGATGATAAGGAGATGGCACGTTATATTGTCGCAAAAATCATTTGGGAAAATTTGAAACAGTACAAAGACATTGAAGAGCCGGAACTTGATGATAAGGTGAAAGATAATATCGGACTTTATAAAGAACAGCTTGCAAAAGAATAAAAAAAGCTCCGGAAGATACCGGAGCTTTTCAAATATATAACTAAGTTGAAAGGATATTATAGTTTAAAACCATAAGCAATACGAAGTCCGAGTTGCCCTGTTCCTTCTCCAAATGAGCCACTATTTTTTATAACCGGCACATCATTATAGTATTGGTACAAAATACTGATATCGATGTATTTTGACGCGTAACCGATACTTGGCGCAAGGATTAATGTAGTGTCGTCATAATTATTAGTTACTGCAAATCCGGCACCGGCTTCACCCATCACATAAAATTGATCTTCCCATACAAAAGCTTTGAAACCTGCTTTTACGGGAATCAATCCGAGGTCATTTTTGTCTCCGTTAATAAACAGGTTCGAAAAACCGGTTGTCAATGTAACTGAAGTTCTTTTCGAAAAGTCATATTGTACCCTAACATCTCCTCCAATCGCGTACTCATAAGGATCGTCAAATACGTAACCACCGTTAACACCAAATCCCAAACGGAATCCCTGGTCATAATTAGTTGCTTTATTTTCTGTAGTTGTGTCCTGCGCATTTGCAGTGGCTGAAAAAAAGATAGCAATTGCTGCTATCGAAATCGTCTTTAATTTTTGTGAAATCTTCATAATGTGTGATTTAAGTTTATAATTTGTTAGATTTATATCAGGCATAAATGTCCCTGATTGGTAGGTGTAAAATTATAGGGTATTAATGCGAAATGTCTTATAAAATTTCAGGATTTTATATCATGATTTGTATTGAAATCCGCGCTATGACTGGAATGTTTTGATTTTCAGCACATAAACATAAAAATTGTAGAAATTTATCTTTTCGCAACTTTATATTGCAGATTATCTGACTACTTTTGTCACAAAATTTTTTAAAGTGAATCTTTCCCGTTATACCAAAGAGTTTTCCTATAATATTCAACTTGCCTATCCCGTAATCTTAGGAATGCTTGGCCATACTTTAATTGGTATTGTAGATAATATTATGGTTGGTAAATTAGGCGCGACTGAATTGGCGGCGGTTTCGCTCGGAAACAGTTTCATATTTATAGCCATGTCGCTTGGCATCGGATTTTCCACCGCCATAACTCCAATCATTGCTGAAGCCGACGCAGAAAAAGATGAAGCTAAAATCCGTACGACTTTCCATCACGGACTTTTTTTATGCACCATACTTGGTCTTGCACTATTTATCGTGATAGTCCTGGCAAAGCCAATAATGAACCTCATGCACCAGCCTAAAGCTGTAGTAGAACTGGCAGCTCCTTATATTGACTGGGTTGCTTTTTCATTAATTCCGGTGATTATTTATCAGGGTTATAAGCAATTTGCCGACGGTTTGTCCAGAACAAAATATTCGATGTATGCGATTTTAATGGCCAATGTCGTACATATTTTTTTCAATTATGTTTTGATCTACGGGATATGGATTTTTCCTAAATTGGGCATTCTCGGAGCCGCACTAGGTACTGTTATCTCAAGGATCATGATGGTGGTTTTTATGGATTTTCTGCTGCGGAACAACAAAGCGCTTACTATCTATTTCACTAAATTCAGTTTTAAGGAAATACGTAAATCCATGCTTAAAAAAATCATCAACCTCGGATTGCCATCAGCCATGCAGATGTTATTTGAAGTGGCTTTGTTTACAGCCGCCATCTGGATTTCGGGTTCGATTGGTAAAACAAGTCAGGCAGCCAACCAGATTGCGCTTACTCTGGCGACTGCCACTTTCATGTTTGCTATGGGTTTGAGCGTTACGGCAATGATCCGTGTAAGCAACCAAAAAGGACTTAATGATTATAAAAATCTCATTGTCGTAGCGCGTTCCATTTTTCTTCTTACTATAATTGTGGAGATTATTTTCGGAATACTTTTTATCCTGTTGCACCAATTTCTGCCACATTTGTTTTTGGATATTGAGAATACTTCACAGATTTTAGACAATCAGGAAGTCATAGCGATAGCTGCAAAATTATTGATTGTAGCCGCCATATTCCAAATATCCGATGGGATACAAGTTGTGGTTTTAGGAGCATTAAGAGGTTTGCAGGACGTAAAAATCCCGATGTATATTACTTTTGTGGCCTATTGGGTTATTGGTTTTCCAATCTCTTTTTATCTTGGGAAATATACGGAATTGAAAGCGACGGGAATATGGATCGGACTTTTGGCCGGATTAACTGTTGCCGCCATATTTTTGTATCTTCGCTTTCAGAAACTAACCAAAAGACTATTACAACAATCGATCGAAGATGCCAATCTGAAATCTAAAATCTAAATCCAAATGGAATTACCAAAATTTTTGCTCGGTGATAATACTGATTTCCCTGAAGATATATTTATTATTCATCTTGATTATCCAAGATTTATTATCAACCTGAAAGATGATGAAGTAGAATTTATAGAAGATGAAGAAGATCTTGATGAGGCTGAACTAAATGCCGAAATGGAAGGATTAATCGTTCAGGCTAATGAATTTTATGATAGGGAAGTACAGCGCTACGAAGAATAATTTTTGGACGATTATTTTCTAAACTTTTCAAGTAATAATTGAGCGGCTGCGAATGGAGACAATTCATCATGCTGCACCGCTTTTTTTGTTGATTCAAGTAGTTGTATAATTTCGGGATGGTTGTAAAAATTTGATTTCAATTGTTCATCGATGGTTTGCATCATCCAATATTGATTTTGCTCTCTGCGTTTTTCATAGAAGTAATTGTTGGATTTGGTAACTTTCAGAAATTTTAGAATTGTAGTCCACACTTCCTCAATTCCTTCATGCGTAATAGCACTGCATGTCTCTGCTTTTGGTATCCATCCCGATTTCTTCGCCGGAAATAAATGCAATGCACGATTGAGTTCTGCTTTAGCCAGTTTGGCTTTTTTGATGTTATCACCGTCGGCTTTATTGATGACAATCGCATCGGCCATTTCCATAATGCCCCGTTTAATGCCTTGCAGTTCATCGCCTGCACCGGAAATTTTCAACAGCAGAAAAAAATCAACCATACTGTGTACGGCAGTTTCACTTTGGCCTACGCCAACGGTTTCAATAACAATGGTATCAAATCCTGCCGCTTCGCAAAGTGTAATGGTTTCTCTCGTTTTTCTGGCGACGCCGCCAAGGGTTTCTCCAGAAGCGCTCGGGCGAATATAAGCATTCTCATCTTTTACCAATTCTTCCATCCGGGTTTTGTCTCCCAAAATACTTCCGTGCGAGATCGTACTACTCGGATCAACTGCCAAAACCGCCACTTTTTTCCCTAAGCCTGTTAAGTATTTTCCAAAGGCTTCAATAAAGGTGCTTTTCCCAACACCAGGCACACCGGTAATTCCGATGCGTATTGATTTATTGGCATGCGGAAGACAAGCGTTAATAATGGCATTCGCTTTTTCAAGATGTAAAGGATTGGTACTTTCTACTAATGTGATCGCACGGCTTAACGCAGTAATATCTCCGGATAGTATACCTTTGACCAGTGTCTCTGAAGAAGGTTGCACTTTTCGAAATTGCCGGATTTGCCCAACAACATCACTACTGATGATTTCCGGTGGTGTAATCCCTTCCTTTTCGTAAATTGAACTGGTAAATGGCTTTTTATCTTCCAAAATTACTTTTTTGAGTAGTAAAAGTAAGTAAAAGAGTTGTAAGAAGAAAGCCAGAATCAGGATATTAGAAGTAAGGAATTATCCAATAACTGATCCCGGTTTTAATAGAATTAATAGGCTGCCGTAAACCGAACATGATGGTGTTTTTGGTTTTCAGTTTCATCAGCAATAACAACTGCAAGGTCTTCTACTGATAAAATACTTCTGTTGTCTGCATCAAAAACCGGATTTTCCAATCCAAGTCGGTATTGTCCTGTTCTTCCACTGGTAATTCCAGCATGCATTTCGAAGGCCGGACTAAAAAATGCCCAGTCCAGTTCTTTTTCTTCTTTGATAAGATTAAGGTAATCTCTCGCTGCTGAAGCACCGGCGTAATATTCTTTAGGGAAATCGGGTGTGTCAACAGCCTGCAAATCAGGCGCGACAAATAAGCTGCCGCCACCGCCAATAACAATTAACCTTTTAACGCCCGATTTTTTTACAGCTTCCTGAATGGCTTTGGAACCAGCGATAAAATCATCATACAAGTTAGGATTAGTCCAACCGGAATTGTAAGCACTGATGACAACGTCATTTCCTTTCAATGCTTCTGTAAGTCCGGAAATATCAGTCGCGTCAGCCTTTTTCCATACAACAGCATTATTTTCGTACTTCGGATTCCTGGCTATCGCTGTAATTTCGTGGTTTCTGTTTGATAATTCATTTAAGATGTTTGAACCAACAAATCCTGTGGCTCCGATGATTGCAATTTTCATAAAAATATATTTAAAAGTAATAAAAAATGTTACAGTTTTGATAAAAAAAGTTAAAAGGTATCCGAAAAATTCAATAAAGAAATATCATTGAGTTCTTTGCTTATTTTTCGATTGATATCTGTATATAAATTGGATAAATTGGCATTCATTTGTTTCCCTACAGGACATTGGGGATTAGGGTTGTTTTTTGAAAATCCGAAAGTCACATGCTCCAATGTCATTTTATAAATGTCATCCAATGTAATCTGGTCTGCAGGTTTGGCAAGCCTTGACCCTCCATTTTTACCTTCTTTACTTTCTACAATATGATTCTTTTTGAGATTTGAAATTTCCTTGCGGACCAAAACCGGATTCATATTCAGGCTACCCGAAATATAGTCAGAAGACAGAAAAACATCAGGATGCTTAGCCAGCAAAGTGAGAATGTGTAATGTAACGGCAAATTTTCCTGAAATCATACTGTAATAAAATAAGTTACAAATTTAAGAAAAAATCATATCGCATCCACTATTTTTTCCTTATTAATTTTCAGGAGCTGTTTCCTGCTATCCGCTTTATCTTTTCCGGCTAAAAAGCCGCAAAAGGATACCGCTACTATCAGGGCTAGAATCGTATCCTAATTATGTCTTTAGTATCAAATAAGTTTTTAAGTATTTTCAACACTATATCGTTTTCGTTAAATTTTTATTACAATTTTAACGCTACATTAAATTTTAGTTGCCAATTAATCAATAATTTTAAAACCACTAAAACTTAAAATTACACTATTATGTCCACATTACGATTAGGCGATATTGCACCTGATTTTCAGGCAGACACTACATTTGGTGAAATTAATTTTCACGAATGGCTTGGGAATTCATGGGGTGTTTTGTTCTCGCATCCAGCCGATTTTACTCCGGTTTGCACTACTGAACTTGGCACCGCAGCGAATTATTTTCCCGAATTCCAAAAAAGAAACACAAAGATAATCGCACTCAGCGTTGACGGATTAGCATCACACCGCGAATGGATCAAAGATATCGAGGAAACCCAAAACGTAACGATGAACTTTCCAATCATCGCCGATCATAAAAAGGAAGTTTCCATCCTGTATGATATGATTCACCCGAATGCAAGTGAAAATTTTACGGTGCGTTCCGTTTTTATAATCGGTACTGATAAAAAGGTAAAGCTCACACTAACTTATCCCGCATCGACCGGCAGGAATTTTGACGAATTGCTGCGTGTCATCGATAGCCTGCAACTAACAGCCAATTATAGTGTGGCCACGCCAGCCAACTGGAAAGACGGCGAAAAAGTGGTCATCACACCTGCTGTAAAAGATGAAGATGTTGAAGCAAAGTTTCCGAAAGGCTACGAAAGAATTAAACCGTACCTAAGGATGACACCACAACCAAATAAATAGTATTTTTGAAGCAAAATATTTTAAAATAACCATGCTTCAAAATATATTAAACTCCGAAATGATTGACCAGCTGCAAAAAGTAGTGGGTCACTCATTTCTTTTTTTAGATGATGAAACCCGCAACCATTATGGCCATGATGAAACTGAAGATTATATTTTTCCGCCAGCTGTTGTTTTAAAACCTGCCAACGTTGAGGAAATTTCGCAAATAATGAAAATTGCCTCCCAATATAAAATTCCGGTAACCGCAATAGGAGGCAGAACCGGATTAAGCGGTGGTGCGCTCTGCATTCATCAAGGCATTGGTTTGTCATTGGAACGATTAGACAAAATCCTTCACATAGATGAACAAAACCTTCAGGTGGTGGTGGAACCAGCAGTAATTACGCAGGTGTTACGTGAAGCTGTCGCCGAAAAAAATCTGTTCTATCCGCCAGATCCAAGCAGTCAGGGAAGCTGTTGGATAGGAGGAAATGTTGCCGAAAACGCAGGTGGTGCCAGAGCCGTAAAATACGGAACGACAAAAGATTATGTTTTAAACCTCGAAGTGGTTCTTGCTAATGGCGATATTATTTGGACGGGTGCGAATACGCTCAAAAACTCCACCGGATACAATCTTACGCAATTAATGGTGGGCAGTGAAGGTACTTTAGGGATCATCACTAAGATAGTTATGAAACTGCTGCCGCAAAACACGCACAATGTGCTAATGCTTGTTCCGTTTTTTGATGCCTATCAGGCTTGTGAAGCGGTATCGGCCATTTTTCGTGCCGGAATCACACCAAGCGCTTTGGAATTTATGGAGCGTGATGCGATTGACTGGACATTGCGATTCGTTAAAGATCTTAATGTTCCCGTTGCCGAGAATATCCAGGCACATCTGCTGATTGAGGTTGATGGTAATTATCCTGACATTCTTTTCGCAGAAGCGGAAAAAATAATGACGGTTGTGGAGCAATTCCAAATTGACGAAGTACTGTTTGCCGATACCGAAGAGCAAAAAAATGCATTGTGGAAAATGCGGCGTTCAGTAGCCGAAGCGGTAAAATCCAATTCAGTTTATAAAGAAGAAGATACTGTTGTACCGAGATATGAATTGCCTAAGCTATTGACAGGAATTAAATTGATTGGTAACAAATACGGTTTTAAATCGGTTTGTTATGGTCATGCCGGTGATGGAAACCTGCATGTCAATATTATAAAAGGCAGTTTATCTGATGAAGACTGGAATACAGAAGTCACTAAAGGAATAAGGGAGATCTTTGAATTGACTGTCGCTCTCAAAGGAACTTTGTCAGGAGAACACGGAATCGGTTATGTGCAAAAGAATTACATGGATATTGCGTTCAATCCGTCGCAACTGCAATTGATGAAAGGGATTAAATCCATTTTTGATCCTAACGGAATACTAAATCCGGGCAAAATCTTGCCAGACGATTGGGTTTAAAAATAAAGACCTCAGGATATGAGTCTGAGGTCTGTCTTAATTAATCTCTTTTCGGATTATTTTTCTTTTCTCTTTTTTCAGCCGCCTTTTCTTTTGCGGTTTTCAGAGGTTCCTTTTTTACTGCTTTTTTAGCGTCCTGACTTTTTGCCATGATGAAATATTTTTGAGTTTAGTACACGTAAATATAAAAATTATTTTAATCTTTTTTTCAAAGGCCTAACTCTTTTTTAACATTGGCATCAAAAAAAGTTTCGAAAAATTCCCTCTGCGTCAAATCATCGAAATTAATAAAAGTCCATTCTCCATTTGTTGTTTCATCTGAAATGGCAATAAGTTTTGAATTGCGTTTCACATTGATACTGTTTCGTTTTGGTTCAACAACTACTTCATAAGCTTGTGCAATTAGTTTTAAATCGGCTGCCTTTTTTTGTGCGGTGGAAGCATCCATTTTCTGTTCAAAGAAATAACGGATTGGATTTTTATAACTGATGGTATAGTATTTTTTCCCTGCTATGGTTTTCATATCCGAATATTGGAAAACGGGAATTTCTATTTGAAGCCGCTTCCGAAAGACATCGTTCTGATAATCGGTATCGAGTTTTTCTGTAAAGGCTGTTTTTCCTGTCGGTTCATAAACTTTAGGATAAGTCAGATTCGCAACTGCGTCGAAATCCATGGTATAATTCGCATCATAGATTTTCTTAGTGCTAATTTTTAAACTCTCAAGGCTTTGAGAAAAAGCGCATACATTACACAGAAAAAGCAGGAAGAGTAATTTTGTCTTCATAAAATTGATTTGTCCAAATATAAAAAATCCCCAACTACTTTCGCAATTGGGGACTGAATTATTGTATGGGAAAACTATTCATTTACGATAACCCATTCACCCGAATTGATCATGCTTTCAGCTTTTTTATATTTCATGCTTTCCGTTTTTCCGCTCAATACATGTTTGATAGTAACATTGTCATTGCGGTTGATCTTTGGCATTTCCCTAACGATAGTTTCAGTAACCTGACGCTGCTGTGTGTTTCCAGCTTCACGGTTTTGTTCTGCTAGAGTATCACTATTTGGAATTTCGTCTTTACTGGTCTGGTAATTTTCCTTCGGACGTTCAGTCTGTCTGGCTTCCTGAATTGATGGTACATTTTGCTGCGGCAAATCGCCTTTGAAAAGGAACGAAATTACCTCTTTATTCACACCGTCCAACATGGAACGGAACAGGTTAAAGGCTTCAAATTTGTAAATCAATAAAGGATCTTTTTGTTCATGGACAGCCAATTGAACTGACTGTTTCAGCTCATCCATTTTGCGTAAATGTTTTTTCCAGGCTTCATCGACAATAGCGAGCGTGATATTTTTTTCGAAATCGGCAACCAATTGTTTTCCTTGCGTTTCATACGCTCTTTTGAGATCGGTAACCACATTCAGTGATTTGATTCCATCAGTAAAAGGCACAACTATACGCTCAAACTGGTTGTTCTTGTCTTCAAAAACATTTTTAATGATCGGTAGAGCTTCCCTTGCGCTGCGTTCTGTCTTCTCTGTGTAGAATTCCAAAGCAGCCTTGTATACTTTTCCGGTAAGTTCCGTTTCAGAAATCCGCTCAAATTCACTTTCTGTTACAGGAGAAGTAATTGAGAAATAGCGAATCAGTTCAAATTCAAAATTCTTAAAATCTCTTGCTTGTTTGTTAGCGTCGACGATGACTTCACAAGTGTCATACATCATGTTAGCAATATCCACTTTCAAACGTTCTCCGTGCAACGCGTGGCGGCGTCTTTTGTAAACTACTTCACGTTGTGCATTCATGACATCGTCATATTCCAATAGTCGTTTTCGTACACCAAAGTTATTTTCCTCCACTTTTTTCTGTGCGCGTTCAATTGATTTCGTCATCATTGAATGCTGGATCACTTCACCTTCTTTTAATCCCATTCTGTCCATCACTTTTGCTACTCTTTCTGAACCAAAAAGACGCATTAAATTGTCTTCAAGAGAAACATAAAATTGCGAACTTCCCACGTCTCCCTGACGACCGGCACGACCTCGTAACTGTCTGTCAACACGGCGTGAATCGTGGCGTTCTGTTCCTACAATCGCTAAACCTCCGGCTTCCTTTACTTCTGGGGATAATTTGATATCTGTTCCACGACCGGCCATATTGGTGGCAATGGTTACCACTCCGGCTTTTCCTGCTTCTTCTACAATTTGTGCTTCCTGCTTGTGCATTTTAGCATTCAATACGTTGTGCGGAACACCACGCATTTTTAGCATTCGGCTCAACAATTCTGAAATCTCTACCGAAGTGGTACCAATAAGTACTGGTCTTCCGGCTTGTGATAACTGGGTAACATCTTCAATTACCGCATTGAATTTCTCCCTTGTCGTTTTATAAATATAATCTTCCTTGTCTTTTCTTGCCATCGGCCGGTTGGTCGGAATTTCTACCACATCAAGCTTGTAGATTTCCCAAAGCTCACCTGCTTCTGTCACCGCAGTTCCGGTCATGCCGCCTAATTTGCTGTACATCCTGAAATAATTCTGTAGCGTTACTGTCGCAAAAGTTTGTGTCGCGGCTTCAATCTTTACATTTTCTTTCGCTTCAATCGCCTGATGCAATCCGTCAGAATAACGACGGCCATCCATGATACGTCCTGTTTGCTCATCCACAATCATGATTTTGTTCTCCATGATTACATACTCTACATCTTTTTCAAACAACGTATAGGCTTTTAATAATTGGGTTAAAGTATGGATACGTTCACTTTTGATAGAGAAATCCTGGAATAGTTTTTCTTTTTCCTCCGCTTCAGCGTCTTTATCAAGGCCTTGTCTTTCAATACGGGCAATTTCTGTCCCAATGTCTGGCAATACGAAGAAATTACCATCTGTGTCGGTAGAAAGGAACTTGATTCCGTTGTCGCTCAGTTCAACCTGATTGTTTTTTTCTTCAATAACAAAATACAATGCCTCGTCAATAATATGCATGTCGCGGTTGTTGTCCTGCATGTATTGGTTTTCGGTTTTCTGTAGCAACTGTCTGATGCCTTCTTCACTTAAGAATTTAATCAGTGCCTTGTTTTTTGGCAAAGCTCTGTAAGCCCTTAACAGATTAAAACCGCCTTCTTTTGTGTTTCCTTCTTTGATTAATTTTTTTGCTTCGGCTAAAAAACCATTGGCCAATTGCCTTTGAAGACTAACCAGATGCTCTATCTTTGGCTTTAATTCGTTAAATTCATGACGGTCGCCTTGTGGTACCGGACCTGAAATTATCAATGGTGTTCTCGCATCGTCAATCAAAACCGAATCAACCTCATCGACGATCGCAAAATTATGTTTGCGCTGAACCAGATCTTCAGGAGAATGGGCCATGTTGTCTCTCAGGTAATCGAAACCGAACTCATTATTGGTTCCATAAGTGATATCGGCGTCATAGGCTTTTCTTCGGCCTTCGGTATTGGGTTGGTAATTATCGATACATTCTACAGTTAATCCGTGGAATTCAAACAATGGTGCTTTCCAGGTACTGTCACGTTTGGCAAGATAATCATTCACGGTAACGAGGTGTACACCGTTCCCGGTCAATGCGTTGAGGTATAAGGGTAAAGTAGCCACGAGGGTTTTTCCTTCCCCTGTTTGCATTTCAGCAATTTTACCTGAGTGCAGTACCATTCCGCCAATCAGCTGGACATCATAATGGATCATGTCCCAGGTAATTTCTTTTCCTGCAGCATTCCAGGAATTAGCCCAGATAGCTGAATCTCCGTCTAAAGTGATGTATGATTTTGTTGCAGAAAGTTCACGGTCCTTAGCGGTAGCGGTAACTGTAATCTGTGTGTTTTCTTTGAATCGTTTTGCAGTTTCTTTGATAACGGCAAAGGCTTCGGGAAGTATTTCGTTGAGTGTTTTTTCAGAAATTTCGTAAGCTTCTTTTTCAAGCGCGTCAATCGAAGCGTAAATATCTTCTCTTTGGTCAATATCGTCTATGGTTTCCACTTCCTGCTGTAAGGCGGCAATCTTGGTGTCTTTTTCAGCCCGTGCCTGCTTGATCTTTTCTTTGAATTCAGCAGTTTTTGCTCTTAATTCATCGTGCGATAAATTGGCTAAAGTGCTTTCTAATGCCTTAATTTTATTGACATTTCCCTGTAAAGCTTTAACATCTTTCTGAGATTTGTCTCCAACAAAAACTTTGATTACGCTATTTATGAAACTCATGATATTGATATAATTTCTTATTGATAAAGTGTGCAAATTTATGCAAAAAAAAAGCCTCATGTGAGACTTTTCATTGGTTTTATTATTTTTTTAATACTCATCCTCATTCCAAAGATAATCTTCGTCTGTTGGATAATCCGGCCAAATTTCTTCCATAGATTCGTATATTTCCCCTTCATCTTCAATTGACTGCAGGTTTTCAACTACTTCAAGCGGTGCTCCTGCTCTGATTGCGTAGTCGATAAGTTCATCTTTGGTTGCAGGCCACGGTGCGTCGCTTAAATACGAAGCTAGTTCTAATGTCCAATACATCTTCTATAGATTTTAGTTTGTGCAAAAATAATTTTTTTACTGAAAAAGTCAAGTAAAATTTGATTTATTTTTAATTAAAGTTAAGAACGTGTTTTTTTACTCTAACAGATTCTAAAGATCAATCATTCCGGGGAATCCATTTTACTTCATCTGCGTTTAAGTCGGCAGTCAACTTCCGTGCCAGTACAAAAAGGTAGTCAGAAAGGCGGTTCAGGTACTTGATCGCAATCTCTGCAACAGACTCATTATGGCTTAAATGCACCGCAAGTCGTTCAGCACGGCGGCATACACAGCGTGCAATATGACAATATGACACAGTTGTATGTCCGCCCGGCAAAACAAAATTTGTCATAGGCGGCAAAGTAGCTTCCATCGTGTCGATTTCATTCTCGAGCAGTTCAATATCACTTTCTATAATCCCAAGTTTTTTAAGCCGCAGTTCGCCATTTTTCATCACCTCTTTTTCGGGAGGTGTGGCGAGAATGGCACCTATAGTAAAAAGGCGGTCCTGTATCTCAATAAGAATTTTTTTGTAGTGAATAGCTATTTCCTGATCACGGATAAGCCCGATATATGAATTTAACTCATCGACAGTGCCATAACTTTCAATGCGGATGTGGTCTTTCGGAACGCGTGTTCCTCCAAAGAGTGCGGTAGTGCCTTTGTCTCCGGTTTTAGTATATACTTTCATTTAATAGTGTGTTTAAGTGGAGGCCTTACATATAGATTGCTTTTTTAATGTACAATCCAATAATCTGGCCTTGATCATCAATCGTAATTTTGATACTGATATTTCCGGTTTCACAGTGGGCATTGTATTTAGCCTGAGATCTGTTTAAGGAATTTTCACGGTAACTGAGCAAATCCAGCGATAGAATTCGACCATCTTGGGTTCTTACCCTGCTGAAAATATCGAAAAAGTATTTCTTAGGTTTAGAATTTTGCATTCTTGCCGAGAACGATTTGTAAATTGTTTCGAAATTACTATCATTAAAGTCAGATACAAACCGATCGACAACAGCTTTATGCCTTTGGTTTTGTGCGGCAGCCGTTGTGAGATTTATCAGTAATAATAATAATAATAATAAAAGATTTTTTTGCATACGTAATATTTAAAGCTGCAAGCGATCGGGATTTGCAGTATCACTTTCAATTAAGCCGTCGCGCAAACGGATGATCCGGTGCGCATAGGCAGCGATTTCTTCTTCATGGGTCACTAAAATAACGGTATTACCTGAGGCATGGATGTCTCCGAATAGCTTCATAATTTCAACAGATGTTTTACTGTCCAGGTTACCTGTTGGCTCATCAGCCAGAATAATAGAAGGATTATTCACCATTGCTCTTGCGATAGCTACTCTTTGCCGCTGTCCGCCCGAAAGCTGGTTGGGCTGGTGGTCCATCCTGTCGGCGAGATTTACCTGTTTAAGGACTTCTGTCGCGCGCGCCTCTCTTTCAGATTTGGAAAATCCGGCGTATATCATTGGCAATGCCACATTAGCGAGTGCGGTAGTCCTTGGCAAAAGATTAAAAGTCTGAAAGACAAAACCAATTTCTTTATTCCTGATTTCGGCCAATTCGTCGTCATGCATCTTACTGACATCTTTTCCGTTGAGGATATAAGTTCCCGAAGTCGGCGTATCCAGGCAGCCCAAGAGATTCATTAATGTCGATTTTCCAGAACCAGATGGTCCCATCAAAGCCACATATTCTCCTTTATTAATATCTAAATCAATGCCTTTGAGTACATATACAGTTTCATTACCGAGAATAAAATCCCGTTTAATGTTGGTTATTTTTATCAGAGAATCGGTCATTATATTAAGTGATATTTTTGAAGTTTTAAATGTATGAAATAGTTTTTAAAAAGGTTAGTTGTGCCTGTTCTTTGTTTTGTTACAGTAGCATTTCAAATGAACAGCACAAAGCCTTTTTAAGTTATTATTTAGAATGCTAAGAAAGTTATATAATTTCAACAATAATTTATATAATTTGCATTTTTTTGATTAAATGCTAAATTAATCTTAAAATATTATCTTAAATTTTAAGAATACTTCATTTGTCTTTACATTTACAACGAATAATTTAACAATAACATTTAACAACCCGAAATTATGAAAAGTACAAATTTATTGATTGCGATGGGTTTTATCGCATTAGGATTTACATCCTGTAAGGATGAAAAAGAAGTTCAGGCTGAGAAGTCGGTGAATACGTATGTAGTTTATGTCGATTCCATCGGAAAAGTGGATGCTGACGCCGCAAAAGTAAACTGGCAGGCTATTGACGATGCTTACCAAATGCGAGTAAGCGAAGCTGAAGCCGCAATTGCTAATCTAAAAGACAGCAAAGATGCTCAGGCAAAAATCGATGCCAGCAAAGCAAGATATGAAGAGCTTAAAGCAAAAGTACAAGCTGATTTAGAAGCTGAAAAAGCCGCAACTGCATCAGGACCTAAACAACAATTGCGTAACGCTTTGTTCGGAGAAGGAAAAATCGGTGATGATATGAACTTCGCATGGGTCAACAAAGATAACATTCATTCAGTTTACCAACAATTTGTTCACACTGCCGAAGACAATAAAGATAAATATTCCCGTGAAGATTGGGATGAGGTGAAAGTACTTTATGAAGCATTAGACAACAGAAAAAATACTGTTGAAAAAGAAGGTCTTTCAGCAGAAGATAACAGAAAAATTGCCGGTTTGAAAATCAAATTTGCCCCAATGTTGACTGTTAACAGAATGGGTGCAAAAGCCGATGAACAAGCAGAAGCAAAAAGATAAAACATAATTATTATTAATTCAAGGAAATGACAGTCAGTGATGGCTGTCATTTTTTTATGCGCTGGTGCGAAATACTAAGTGCGTATGACAAAATGTTCTTTTTCCTGTTCTTTACGAAAGAAAACTATTCCCCACTGAAATGTGTCAATCGTAACAGTAACACTGGGATGCTTTTTTATAATGTCCCAGGCTTCTTCCATTGCTGCAGACCAATGGATATCATCAAAAATCCACACCGTTTCATTACTGATAGTAGGCAATAGTAAATCAAAATAACGCAAAGTAGCTTCTTTCTGATGGTTGCCGTCAAAGTAAATGAGCTGGTAGTTGTCAGATTTCGACAAGTCTTCTAAATGGGAATCAAAATCGGTAACTATTGACCGAATTGCCTTCAGGTTAAATTGCCGGAATTGTTGCTGCGCGGCTGCTGCAGTTTCAGGGCATCCTTCCAAAGTGGTAATTGTCGATGCTGTATCAGCCAATGAAAGTGCCGAAGTAGCCAATCCTAATGAAGTGCCTATTTCCAATACATGTTGCGGTTTGAAATATTTGGTTATCCGAAACAATAACTTTGCGTTATCGCCAGTAATTCCCGCATTTTTAGCAATTTTGGAAATCTCGCGTACGTCCGATTTAAAAACTTTCGAACCCGCACCAAAATCCGTCACCTTAATAGTATTCCGGTTTTGCAACAGCGATAATCGGTATGTTTCTAAAAGTGGATATTCTGCATGCTTCTTCGTGTCATAAAAGCATTTCGTCACCAAATCAAAAACAAATGGCGAATGCACGCCATGCTGATTTTTGGAGTGCCATAAAAATTTGATATAGGATAAGACCTGATGCAACTTTAACCTTCTATTTTCGCGCTCAGTTCAAACCAGCGACTTTCTTTTTCTTCGATTTTGGAGATAATCAATTGCAGCTCCAACGCCTTTTTTTCTATGGCGTCATCGGCCACTTTTCCGTCAGAAAATAATTGCTCGATCTCTCTTTTCTGGAATTCCAGATCTTTTATTTCCCGCTCTATTTTTTGAAATTCTTTCTGTTCATTAAAACTCAGGTTAGAAGTATTGTTATTCTGTTTCCAGTCTTTCTTTTCAGCCTTATTTTCTTCTTTCTGCGCTACATCGGCACTGTCTTCATAAGCCCTGAAATCAGAATAATTCCCTGGAAAATCTTCAATAATTCCCTCGCCTCTAAATACAAATAAGTGATCAACAATCTTATCCATAAAATAACGGTCGTGCGAAACAACCAGTAAACAGCCGGGATAATCCAATAAAAAACTCTCAAGCACATTCAGAGTCACGATGTCCAGATCGTTGGTGGGCTCATCGAGAATAAGGAAGTTAGGATTTTGGATCAGTACCGTACACAAATACAATCTTTTCAATTCCCCACCGCTGAGTTTCTCAACATAATCATGCTGCTTTTTCCGGTCAAAAAGGAAACGCTCGAGCAATTGTCCGGCAGAGATAATTTTGCCTTTTGTTAGCGGAATGTATTCGCCATATTCTTTAATAATATCAATGACTTTTTGCCCCGGTTTCGGATTGATACCGCTTTGTGTATAATAGCCTATTTTTATCGTATCGCCTTTAATTACTTTCCCGCTGTCTACCGGCAATGTTCCTGTAATCAGGTTGAGGAAAGTTGATTTTCCCGTACCATTTTTCCCGATGATACCAATGCGTTCGCCTCTCTGAAAATCGAAATTAAAGTTATCGAGGATTACACGGTCTTTGAACTTTTTAGAAATCTTGTGAAGCTCAATAATCTTGCTTCCCATGCGTTCCATGTTAATCTCGAGTTCTACCACATTTTCGCGTCGGCGGCTCTGCGCTTTTTCCTTGATTACGTAAAAATCATCCTGACGGGATTTCGATTTTGTAGTTCGTGCCTTCGGCTGCCGGCGCATCCATTCCAACTCCTTTACAAAAACATTCTGTGCCTTATCAATACTGGCATTTTCAGAAGCGATGCGCTGTTCTTTTTTCTCTAAATAGTAAGAATAATTACCTTTATATTGGTAAAGTTTGCCATTGTCCAACTCGATGATTTCATTGCACACGCGTTCCAGGAAAAACCGGTCGTGTGTTACCATAAACAGCGTAATATTTTCTTTCGCGAAGTAGCTTTCGAGCCATTCGATCATCTCTAAGTCAAGGTGGTTGGTCGGCTCATCAAGAATCAATAAATCGGGACGGCTGATCAGGATGATGGCGAGCGATAAACGTTTTTTCTGTCCGCCCGAAAGGTTTTTAACTTTAAGCTTAAAATCCTCCAGTTTCAGTTTAAAAAGGATCTGCTTGAATTGTGTCTCAAAATCCCAGGCATTGTGCTGATCCATTTTGTCGAATGCTTTTTGGTACGCTTCTTCATCCGACGGATTTTCCAATGCCTTCTCATATTCCTCAATCACTTTCAAAACCTCATTGTCCGAAGCGAAAATGCTTTCCTCAATAGTAAGCTCTTCCTGAAGATTCGGCACCTGCGACAAGAATGCCATCTTAATATCTTTCCTTATCACTACTTTACCGGTATCGGGCTCGTCTTCGCCGTTAATGATATTCATGATCGTCGTTTTGCCGGTGCCATTCTTTGCGATAAACGCAATCTTCTGGTCTTTGTTGATGCCAAACGAAATGTTCTCAAACAATGTGCGCTCGCCAAACGACTTCGATATATTTTCTACTGATAAGTAATTCACAGGAATATTTTTTTTGCAAAAGTAAAGTTTTTATTTGGATATGCCGGTTCTGGTGTCCCAATCAGTTCCCGACAGAGGGCATGCGCCAAAGTCAACAAGGCTTCCGCCAAATCCAACAAGGCTTCCGCCAAATCCAACAAGCCTTCCGCCAAATCCAACAAGGCTTCCGCCAAAACCAACAAGACCTCCGCCAAAACCAACAAGGCTTCCGCCAAAACCAACAAGGCATCCGTCAAAGTCAACAAGACATCCGTCAAAACCAACAAGGCATCCGTCAAAACCAACAAGGCATCCGTCAAAGTCAACAAGGCATCCGTCAAAACCAACAAGGCATCCGTTTCAGAAAGTATCCACTTCAATCTCCGCAATCAGCGTCATGATAGTAGTACACCCATTTGTGCCTTACCGGCATTTGATTATATTTGCCCAATGCAATTATCTGTCATCATCCTCAACTACAATGTCCGCTACTTTTTGGAGCAATGTGTATTGAGTGTCCAAAACGCCCTGCAAAACATCGATGCCGAAATTATCGTAGTCGACAACAATTCTCCCGATGACAGTTGCGCCATGATCAAACAGCGTTTTCCACAGGTTACGCTGATAGAGAATGAAGAAAATTCGGGTTTTCCAAAAGGGAATAATATAGGAGTGGCAAAAGCCAAAGGCGAATACATCTGCATCCTCAATCCGGATATGGTGGTTGCCGAAGATACCTTTGAAAAAGTACTTGCCTTTGCCAAAACAAAATCAGATTTGGGAATTGTGGGTGTTAAGCTCATCGATGGAGCCGGAAAATTCCTTCCCGAAAGCAAGCGTGGCATCCCAACGCCTTTTGTTGCCTTTACTAAAATTACCGCACTGTATAAGATTTCATCTGTCTTCGGGAAATATTACGCTTCCCATATCAATGAGAATCAAACGGGTAAAGTCGAAATCCTTGTGGGTGCCTTCATGGTCATGAAAAAAGCGACCTATGATGAAGTGGGCGGATTTGATGAAAACTGCTTCATGTATGCCGATGATATCGATTTGTCTTATATGGTTCTGAAAAGCGGAAAATCAAATTATTATTTTCATGAAACGACAGTCATCCATTATAAAGGAGAAAGTACGGTCCGTGATGAAAAATACATGCAGCGGTTCAGAGAGGCAATGGATTTCTTTTACAGGAAACATTTTCGCGTCTCCTTTTTATTTGATGTATTTATGAAGACAGGCGCTTTCTTCTTTTCTATCATAAAACAAAAGCAAGCCGTTGAGATTGCTGATAAAACCGATGAATATTTGTTGGTTTCCAATGATAAAAATCGGACCCGAAAAGTTGAAAACTTGTTAGGAAAAAAAGTAGTTACAGCAGATTCTGCTACAAAAAATACTATAAATTCGCTTACAAACCGTTCCGGAAAAAATATCGAAATTATTTTTGACAACAATTACTGGTCTTTCCAATCAATAATTGAAAGTATGGAAGCTTTAAGGGATGCCAATTATACGTTTAAGATTTTGCCTGCAAACACCGGATTTATTATCGGCAGCAACAATAGCAATGACAGGGGAAAAATAAAAAAGATAATTGAAAGCTTAAATTATGAAATCGAAAGCGAAACATAAAATAAAATAGTAATTTCGCAAACAGAAAATAGAAATATACCTTTAGGTTAATAATATGGCAAGATTTGAATTGAAGCTTCCTAAAATGGGAGAAAGCGTTGCGGAAGCAACAATTACCAACTGGCTAAAAGAAATCGGTGACAAAATCGAAATGGATGAAGCAGTGCTCGAAATTGCGACAGACAAGGTAGATAGCGAAGTGCCTTCTGAAGTTTCAGGAACACTGGTTGAAAAACTTTTTGGGAAAGATGACCTGGTAAAGGTTGGACAAACCATCGCCATCATAGAAACCGAAGCCGGTGCAGCAACTGAAACAGCGCCTGCTGCCACAGCAACAGCAGCAATTCAGGAAACCGAAGCGCCAGCCGTTGCCGAAGTCAATAAGACAGTCGAATCTGCCAAACAATATACCGCGGCGCCCGCCACTTCAAAAGATTTCTCCGAATCTGAAAAATTCTTCTCTCCATTGGTGAAAAATATTGCAAAGGAAGAAGGCATCTCAATCACCGAACTGGAGGCTATCAACGGTTCAGGAAATGAAGGCCGCGTTACTAAAAATGACTTACTCGAATACATAGCCAACAGAGGCAAAACACCTGCTGCGGCAAGTGAACCGGCAGGAACACCAGGCGCAACCGTAACACCGGCCGCTACAAATCCGGAGCCTGCTGTTCAGCAACAGGCGCCGTCAGCACCGCAGACAGCTACTCAACAACCGGCCAAAAGCGCAGAACCGGCAGCGGCCAAAGCAATACCGGTTTCTGTGAACGGACAGGATGAGATCATAGAGATGGACCGCATGCGAAAACTGATTTCCGGATATATGGTGCAATCGGTTCAAACTTCAGCGCACGTGCAGTCATTCATTGAAGTCGATGTCACCTCGATCTGGGATTGGAGGGAGAAAAATAAAAATGCATTTGAAAAAAGAGAAGGAGAGAAGCTGACTTTTACTCCTATATTTATGGAAATCGTAGCCAAAGCGCTAAAGGATTTCCCTATGATGAACATTTCCGTAGAAGGCGATTACATCATCAAAAAGAAAAACATCAATCTCGGAATGGCTGCTGCGTTGCCCAATGGCAATTTAATTGTTCCGGTTATCAAGAATGCCGACCAGCTCAACCTGATCGGAATGGCAAAAGCTGTCAATGATCTAGGAAACCGAGCGAAAGCAGGAAAACTAAAACCTGATGACACGCAGGGCGGAACTTATACGGTTACTAATGTAGGTACATTTGGAAGTGTCTTCGGGACGCCGATCATTAATCAGCCGCAAGTAGGGATACTGGCGCTAGGCGCCATTCGTAAAGTACCCGCGGTAATTGAAACCCCTGATGGTGACTTTATCGGTATTCGTAAAAAGATGTTCTTGTCCCACAGCTATGACCACCGTGTTGTAGATGGCGCACTGGGCGGAAGTTTTGTGAAACGTGTTGCTGATTACATGGAAGCTTTTGATGCAAACAGGGATTTTTAGATAATGATTGACACAGACTGAACCGGATATCATCTGTCCTAATAGCAAAAGCCTCTTCGCACAGAAGAGGCTTTTTATTTAAGAATATTGAACTGATTATTAATTCTAAAAGCTACCTTTGTCTTTACACAAAATCAAAGAATGGAACTCAAATTAAACAAACCCATCTGCTTTTTCGACCTTGAAACTACTGGTATCGAAGTCGCAAAAGACCGGATTGTGGAAATCTCAATACTAAAGATTTTTCCCAACGGGAATAAGGAAAGCAAAACATGGCTCGTCAATCCTGAAATGATGATTCCGGCGCAGGTAATTGCTGTCCACGGAATTACGAATGAAAAGGTGGCCAATGAGCCTACCTTTAAAGAATTGGCACCGCAGGTTTACGCAATGATTAAAGACAGCGATTTGGGTGGTTTCAATTCTGATCGTTTTGATATTCCGCTGCTTGCTGAGGAATTGCTGCGCGCAGGAGTTGATTTTGATATGAAAAGCCGGGTTTCTGTTGATGTACAGACAATTTTCCATAAGATGGAGGAGCGTACATTAAGTGCGGCGCTAAAATTCTATTGTGGGAAAAGCCTCGAAAATGCCCATTCTGCAGAAGCGGATACTATGGCAACATACGAAATACTGAAAGCCCAATTGGAAAGATATCCGGATTTGGAAAATGATATGCGGTCATTATCAGAGTTTACCACACGGAAACGCTGTGCCGATTTTGCCGGTTTTATCAATTTCGACAAAGACGACGAGGAGGTCTTTGGTTTTGGAAAACATAAAGGTGTCAAGGTAGAAAAAGTTTTGGAAGACGAACCGGGTTATTTCGGGTGGATCCAGAATGCTGATTTTCCGTTGTATACGAAGAAAGTATTAACGGCCATCAAGTTAAGAAAACTGAACAACAAACTGAGTTAAGAACATTAGCCCTGATAGCAGTGGAAATCCTTTTTTGTTTTTCTTTAAAACAAAAAAGATTGCAACGAATAGCAGGAAAAAGCTCCAGACTAAATGAAAATTATCTGCATAGGCCGCAATTACGCCAAACATATAGAAGAATTACAAAATGAACGTCCTGATGAACCGGTGGTTTTTTTAAAACCGGATTCGGCTGTGCTGCTCAAACAGCATCCGTTTGTCATACCTGAGTTTTCAAACGACATCCACCATGAAATCGAACTGATTGTCCGCATCAATAAAGTAGGCAAATACATCGACGCGAAATTCGCCCACAAATACTATGACGAAATCAGTGTCGGGATTGATTTTACCGCCCGCGATTTACAGCAAAAACTAAAAGACAAGGGTTTGCCATGGGAAAAAGCGAAGGCTTTTGACGGTTCAGCGGTTATTGGCGACTTTATATCGAAAAAAGTTTTTAGTTCGCTGGAAAGTCTTAATTTTGAACTCACAAACAACGGAAAAACCGTACAGAAAGGTAATTCTGCTTTGATGTTGTGGAAAATTGACGAACTTGTAGCGTATGTTTCTCAATATTTTACATTAAAAATCGGGGATATAATTTTTACCGGAACGCCGGAAGGTGTAGCCGCGATTAAACCCAACGACGTGTTGGAAGGATTTTTAGAGAATAATAAACTATTTAGAATACAAGTAAAATAATGGCCCTAAACTACAACCTAGCAAAGGTTTACGCACTATCGGACAATGATCCGGAATTTGTAAACCAGATTATCTCACTTTTCGTTACTGAAGTGCCTTTAGACCTGATCCAGATCAAACTTGGCATTAAGACAAAAGACCACAAACTCGCTTACAGTTATGCGCACAAAATAAAGCCGTCATTGGATTTGTTGGGTATGACCGTCGCTTTTGAAGAAATTCTTCAGATTGAAGCATGGACAAAAGCTGAAGGCAAACGCAAAGAAATACAGGACACTTTTGACAGTGTGGAATCGCAGATTGAAAAAGCGGTAAAAGAAATTACTAAAGATTTTAATTTGTAATTTTCAGGTTTTCCTGTCAGATACGCTATAAATTTAATTCCTTGTTCAAAATTCAACATTTATACTGAATTATTGAACAAGGAATTTTCTGTTTTTTACTGTTCCAATAAACAACTTCGTAACTTTGCCCGATGCCTTTGGGCTAAAACAGTAACTATGAAAGCAACTATAGTGACCATTGGAGACGAGATCCTCATCGGTCAGATTACCGACACCAATTCTGCATTCATCGCCAAAGCTTTAGATAAAATTGGCGTTGGCGTTTATGAAATGATTTCTATTTCGGATGATCGGCAGCACATATTGAACACCTTTTCCAAACTCCAGAACCAATCCGATTTTGTAATCATCACCGGTGGTCTTGGCCCGACAAAAGATGATGTAACCAAACATACCTTTTGTGATTATTTTGAAGACCATCTTGTAAGTAATCCTGAAGTATTGCAGCATATTACTGAATTGTTCAAAAGTTTTTCCGACCGGCCATTGCAGCAGGTCAATATCGATCAGGCATTATTGCCTTCAAAAGCCACAGTTTTATTCAATCACTATGGCACTGCGCCAGGCATGTGGATGAAGAAAGAAAATACGGTTTTTATATCATTGCCCGGTGTTCCGTTTGAAATGAAGGGGATTGTTGAACGGGAAATTATTCCTAAAATCGTCAGCGAATATGAGCGTCCCTACATCATCCATAAAACCATACTTACTTACGGAATGGGTGAAAGTATGGTCGCAGAAAAGATTGAAGAATGGGAAAATAACCTTCCAAAATTCATTAAACTGGCTTATTTGCCCAATCCGGGAAGGGTTCGTTTGCGCCTATCAGCCCGCGGCACAGACAAAGACATTTTAGAAACTGCCATTGCAGAAAATGTAGCGTCACTAACACAGATCATTGGAGATATTATTGTTGGTTTTGATGATGATGAAACCCTTGAGGTAGTTTTAGGCAGATTGCTGGCGCAGCAAAATAAAACTATTGCAACTGCTGAAAGTTGCACGGGAGGAAAAATTGCACAGGTGATTACGTCTATTCCGGGTTCATCAAAATATTTCAAAGGCAGCATTGTCAGTTATACGAAAGAAGTAAAAACAGACGTACTCGGGGTTTCTCCTGAAACGATCAAAAAGTATTCGGTTGTAAGTGCAGAAGTAGCCAAAGAAATGGCACAGCGTGTCCGTGCTCTGCTTAAAACCGATTATGCGATCGCAGTTACCGGAAATGCAGGTCCGTCGACAGATGATACACATGAAGAAGTTGGCGTGGTTTTTATCGCGCTTGCTGCCGCTGATAATGTGGTTTCCCACAAATTTAACTTTGGCCAGCCTCGCGAGAAAGTCATCGACAGGGCAGTAAATAAAAGTATGGAATTGTTGCAGGCAGCCATTTTGAAAAATGACTTTAAATAAATTAGGAAGCGCAGCTGTTCTCGAATAAAGGCATTGTTTTCCACCTTTAAAAAGCAAATGAAAAAAAAGAAAAAAATCTGGTTTAATTATTTTGCTATAAGGTTTATTTTTCTTTTCTTTGCACCCTCGATTTGAATAACGATATAAAGATAAGCATAATGTCAAGAGTTTGTGACCTTACAGGTAAAAGAGCGATGGTGGGAAATAATGTTTCCCATGCGATGAACAAAACTAAGAGAAAATTTTCTGTCAACTTAGTGAAAAAGCGTTTTTATCTTCCAGAAGAAGACAGATGGATTACTCTTAGAGTAGCTGCATCTACAATAAAAACAATTAATAAAAATGGGATTGCTGCTGTCTTGAAAAAAGCACAGTCACAAGGATTTATTAAATAATCCATTCCTAAATAATTATATAGCAAGATGGCAAAGAAAGGTAACAGAATCCAGGTAATTTTAGAATGTACCGAGCACAAAACTTCAGGTGTTGCGGGAACTTCAAGATACATAACAACAAAGAACAAAAAGAATACTCCGGACAGATTAGAGATTAAGAAATTTAATCCAATCTTAAAGAGAGTAACCGTTCATAAAGAAATTAAATAATAATTAGTCATGGCAAAGAAAACCGTAGCATCGTTACAGACATCTTCTAAGAGATTATCAAAAGCCATCAAAATGGTGAAATCTCCAAAAACAGGCGCATACACATTCGTTGAATCAATTATGTCTCCTGAAGCTGTTGATGAATTCTTGAAAAAGAAATAATTACACTTACAGTATATACAAAAGCTACTTTCATTCGGAAGTAGCTTTTTTATTTTCTATATTTGCTTGCCTGTTCGCTGATAGCAGTATTTCAGCGTTTAGAAACTGTTCCGCTAATCATTTAATTTGTTAATTAAAATGAGTTTTTTTAAAAGAATATTTTCCTCTGAAAAAAAAGAAACCCTTGATAAAGGGCTTGAAAAATCGAAAACAACTTTCTTTTCAAAACTAACAAAAGCCATTGCCGGCAAATCTAAAGTAGACGATGAGGTTCTTGATAATCTGGAAGAAATCCTTGTTGCTTCGGATGTAGGTGTCAATACAACGCTTAAAATCATCACACGCATTGAAAAACGGGTCTCTGAAGATAAATATTTAGGAACGGAAGAGCTCAATCAGATATTACGGGAAGAAATTTCAGGCTTGCTTTCTGAAACCAATCTTGGAGAAGCCTCTGAATTTATAATTCCGGCCAACACAAAACCTTACGTTCTTATGGTAGTTGGGGTGAATGGCGTAGGGAAAACAACGACTATCGGTAAATTGGCATATCAGTTTAAAAAGCAAGGATATAGTGTCGTGCTTGGTGCTGCAGATACTTTTCGCGCCGCGGCTATCGACCAGCTTCAGGTTTGGGCAGACCGCGTAGGTGTGCCATTGGTAAAACAACAAATGGGAAGTGATCCGGCATCTGTTGCTTTTGATACTTTACAGAGTGCGGTTGCACAAAATGCAGATATTGTTATTATTGATACTGCAGGTCGTTTGCATAATAAGTTAAATCTTATGAATGAACTTACTAAAGTCAAACGCGTCATGCAAAAAGTCGTTGAAGAAGCGCCACATGATGTCCTGTTGGTGTTAGACGGATCGACTGGGCAGAATGCTTTTGAACAAGCGAAGCAATTTACCGCCGCTACCGAAGTGACATCACTTGCTGTCACTAAACTCGACGGAACCGCTAAAGGTGGAGTGGTTATCGGGATTTCTGATCAATTCCAGATACCAGTTAAATATATTGGCGTAGGTGAAGGGTTGGAAGATTTACAGGTATTTAATAAATATGAATTTGTAGATTCATTCTTTAAATAGCAATAAAACCAAAAAGTCGGGAATAGAATATTATTTCCCGGCTTTTTAATGGCTTATTTTAATTGTACAATGCACTGATTTTTTGCCATAACACATTATCAAAATCTGATAAGGCGGGATTCACGTCATCGGCAGCTTCCCCCATTCTGATGACAACCATTTTTTTAGACGGAACTACATATATTTTCTGATCATTTTTTCCCAGCGCCATATACATATCATTGGGTCCATTCGGAATGATACTGCCAGGAAATTGCAATTGCGACTGTGGCAGGTGAAAATTGGCTTTGCCATTGAGCCACCACAAATAACCATAGGCCTGATTGATGTTTTGTGAGGTATTTGTTGCCTGATCAAAATAATCAGCACTCACTATTCGAGTAGCGTCCCATTTTCCTTTGTTAAGCATGAGTAATCCGAAACGCGCCATGCTTCTGGTAGTGCTCCAGTAAACACTATTATCGCCTGATGCTATCCAGCTTCCGGTCATCCCTATTTTATCCCTCAGTTTGGTATTGAAATAATTACTCCAACTATTTCCGCTTGCGGCAGCTACAACATCCTGTAACTTTACATATACATTATGATAAGCCCAACGCGTTCCTGCATCTGCTTTGTATTGCAGATTAGCCGGGTCAACATTGTCTCCGATAGCATCGTCAAGTCCGGATGTCATCGTTAACAAATGGCGACAAGTAATTAGATTTTCCTTGGCAAGTGGTGCGCTGGTCCAACCCTGACCTATATATTGGGAAACTTTACTGTTGATATTCAAAAGATTTTCATCCTGCGCAATCCCGGTCATTGTTGCAGTCAAAGTTTTTCCTGCGCTGGCCCAATACCACGGAGAAGTTGCTGTATGTCCGTTAAAATAATACTCCATTACAATTTTTCCGTCTACCAATACCATAAAACTTTTGGAGTGCTTTAGTTCCAGATAATCCAACAGCGGTGCTACGGCAGATTGGTTCCAATTGAGTCCGGAAAGGGATTGGGTTTCCCATACATTTCCACTCAGCGGCGGAAAATATGTATTGTCAATTGGATTAGGTGTTGGAAATACAATACTGTCATCGCCGGAACTGCATCCCAAAAGACAGCTCAAAATCAATATCGGAAGAAGGATTTTTTTCATTAGATTAAAATTTGGCTCTTTGACG
>Ga0247814_10000422_pt1 | contig 34212 bp, 31 predicted proteins | sample UWRJL179409R1_FD_179947 | JGI IMG/M metagenome (GOLD analysis project Ga0247814, IMG submission 179947) | Plant litter microbial communities from Arlington Agricultural Research Station in Wisconsin, United States - UWRJ-L179-409R-1 | ecosystem: Environmental > Terrestrial > Plant litter >... | reverse complement strand
ACAGTTGATTACCGCCCGGACTTTCGAAGTCTTCACCATGTATCTTGCCGCCGCGCTGATCTACTGGATTCTGGCCACAGTGCTTTCGCACTTCCAGAACAAGCTGGAAGAGCGGGTCAATCGGCACGACCAGGAGTCCTGACGATGATTGTCGTGGAAAAACTGACCAAGCAATTCAAGGGTCAGGTCGTGCTCAACGGCATCGACCTCGAGGTCAAGGAAGGCGAGGTCGTCGCGATCATCGGCCCCAGCGGTTCGGGGAAAACGACGTTCCTGCGCTGCCTGAACTTCCTTGAACAACCGACTAGCGGCCGGATCAAGGTCGGCGATATCGAAATCGATACCAGCCGCCCGCTGAACCAGCAGCAAGCGTTGGTGCGCAACCTGCGCCAGCACGTGGGCTTCGTGTTTCAGAACTTCAACCTGTTCCCCCATCGCACTGCGCTGGAAAACGTCATCGAAGGCCCGATCGTGGTCAAGAAGATGCCGCGCGACGCCGCCGTTGCCCTGGGCAAGAAGCTCATGGCCAAAGTCGGTCTGGCGGGCAAGGAGGACGCTTATCCGCGTCGTCTGTCCGGCGGCCAGCAACAGCGCGTGGCGATTGCCCGGGCGCTGGCGATGGAGCCGGAAGTGATCCTGTTCGACGAGCCGACCTCGGCCCTCGACCCGGAACTGGTGGGTGAAGTGCTGGCGACCATTCGTGGTCTCGCCGAAGAGAAACGCACCATGGTCATCGTCACCCACGAAATGGGGTTTGCCCGCGACGTGGCCAACCGTGTGGTGTTTTTCGACAAGGGCGTGATCGTTGAACAGGGTGAAGCCAAAGCGTTGTTTGCCAACCCGAAAGAAGAGCGCACTAAACAGTTTCTCAGCAAGTTCCTGAATCACGCTTGAGAATCTTGATACACCAAACGTCAACTTCCACGGATGGAAGTTACGTTATCCCGCCTGAACGACCCGCTTGAGCAGATACTAATCAAACATGTTCCACCCAGAACATATATATCTCCTGCAACAGATAAACCGTGCTGTAAAACTTTCTTCAACCCAAAGACTGGGTGCTGATAGCGGCTTACCGAAACGGCTGAAAACCACTGAGATTCGTAGCTCTATTCGCTAATAGACATAGGCATTCGGCCTCATCAATGTAGGACACTTCTGATTAATACGTAATTCACGGATTAACTAAGTACGTCTATTGACACTCATTGCCGCACACTCTTATCTAGTCGCCAACCGGCGCTACTTAGTTCAATCAACGCATATTCAACCTTGATGAAAGTTCTCGGCTGTGTTGCCTGTTGATTCACGCCTTTGTTCTTCAGAAACGGACTTCGTTGCAAGCTCAAGGAGAGAAATCGATGACTCACACTTCGCCCCCCCCCGAACTGGCAGCGCCAATCCTGGCGCCCGCGCAAAAAGCCGGCATCAATCTGGCCGCTGCTGCCCATCTTTCGGTCGACGTGGCGCCCTATCCCGATATGGATTGTGGGGACCTGATCGAACTGTTCTGGAACAAATGCTATGTCGCATCAAAGGTTCTGACAGTCGAGGATATCGGCGCCGCAGTCAGCCTGCGAGTGCCGGAAAGCTTCATTGCCAGCGGCACTGCCCGCATCCACTATCGGGTCATGCAGGTTGGCCAGGGTCAGGCGCTGTCGGCAGCCACCCGGGTGCAAGTCAAACTCGATTGTCCCGGTGGCCAGCCATCGGCACTGTGCGGTGATGAAAACCAGCAACTGCAAGCCGTCACGATCCCCGACACCATCCGCCGTCAGGGGGTTAATCCGAACCAGATCAAACGCGGCGTACCGCTGACCATCGAGCCTTACATAAACATGGCCGAGGACGATGAAATCACCTTGCGCTGGGGCGATGTGCGCATGGACCTGATACCGGTCACGGCAGCGGATGTCGGCTTGCCGATTCAGGTCTGGGTGCCGCCGGCGGTCATCGTCGAAGCCGGGGAAGATCTGCGCCTCGACGTGACGTACTGCGTCATCGACCGCGTTGGCAACAACTCGCGCTGGGCGCCACCGCGTACGTTGAAGATCGGCTGTGTAAACCCTTACCTGAAGGTGCCGCTGAGGCCCACCCTCAAAGCCGCCGAGCCACGCGACTGAGTAAACGCCAATCCCCTGTGGCGAGGGGGCTTGCCCCCGTTGGATAGCGAAGCTACCCCGGCATCTACAACTCTACCGAGTAGCAGGATTCGCGCCCGCTGCGCAGCGCAACGGGGTGAAAGCCCACTCGCCACAAAGGATCATTTAAACCAATACCCACTGTTAACCAACCCGACCATCACCCCTTCTATGCATATTCCTAAAAGTTAGTTTATTTAATATTTATACACGCTTAGGGTATATGAACCGGACCACCGGACATTCTTTCGTTCGCCGCACTTTTGCGGCGTTTTCATGAGATGTGAGGTAGGTAGCATGGTCCGGAACACAATCACCCCAGTGCAGATCGCCAGGGCATTGCGTGCAGCCAAGGAGCGGCACTGATGTCCAGTCTGGCAGACGCAAACGTCCAGTCGGATCTGGACATCGCCCCGTTGTTGTTGCCCGCGCAAGTCCTGCGCAACGACGCTCAAGCCATCAAGGCCGCCCATGAGCTGGCGCAAGTCGCCCGCGTGCAGGCGGCCAAACGCGACCGTCAGCGCAAGCTGCCATGGTCGGAAATCGAACAGTTCACCCGTAGCGGTCTGGGCAGCATTGCCATCCCGCGCGAATACGGTGGCCCGCAGGTTTCATTCGTCACATTGGCCGAGGTGTTCGCGATCATTTCCGCCGCCGACCCGGCGTTGGGACAGATCCCGCAGAACCAGTTCGGCATCATCAATCTGGTGCTCGGCAGTGCCACCGAGGCGCAGAAACAGCAGCTGTTCCAGAGTGTTCTGGAAGGCTGGCGCATCGGCAATGCCGGTCCGGAGCGCGGCACCAAAAACACCCTGGAACTGAAAGCACGGATCACCGCCGACGGCGACGATTACGTGATTAATGGCCAGAAGTTCTATTCCACCGGCGCGCTGTTTGCGCACTGGGTCGCGGTCAAAGCGCTCAACGATGACGGCAAGCAAGTGCTGGCCTTCGTCCGTCGCGGCACGCCGGGGTTGCGCATTGTTGATGACTGGTCGGGTTTCGGTCAGCGCACCACCGCCAGCGGCACGATCCTGCTGAACAACGTGCGCGTCGAGTCGAGCCTGGTGGTCGACAACTGGAAGATCAACGAAATCCCCAACACCCAAGGCGCGGTGTCGCAGCTGATTCAAGCGGCCATTGATGCCGGCATCGCCCGTGGCGCCATTGACGACGCCATTGAGTTCGTCAAAACCCGCGCGCGGCCATGGATCGACGCCAAAGTTGATCGCGCCAGTGATGACCTCTATGTGATCGCCGACATCGGCAAACTGAAAATCGAACTGCACGCCGCCGAAGCGCTGTTGCGCAAGGCTGGCAAAGTCCTGGATCAAGTGCACGCCGCGCCGCTCACTGCCGACTCTGCCGCCCGCGCCTCGATTGCTGTGGCCGAAGCGAAAGTGTTGACCACCGAAATTTCACTGCTCGCCAGCGAAAAGCTGTTCGAACTGGCCGGCAGCCGCGCGACCCTCGCCGAATTCAACCTCGACCGCCACTGGCGCAACGCCCGGGTGCACACGCTGCACGACCCGGTGCGCTGGAAATATCACGCGGTCGGCGCCTATCGCCTCAACGGCACTTTACCTGCTCGCCATTCCTGGATCTGAGACGACCGCACACTTTCTCAAGTGCAATGGAGAAACCTATGACTTTTTCCCATCACGTCGCGGTCATCACCAGCGATGAGCAAGCCCTGATCGTCGCCAGCGACCTGGCCGAAGACTTCAAACGCGACAGCGCCCTGCGCGACCGTGAACGTCGCTTGCCACTGCCGGAACTCGATGTATTTTCCCGCTCAGGCCTGTGGGGCATCAGCGTGCCGAAGGAATACGGCGGCGCTGGCGTGTCCAACGTGACCCTGGCCAAAGTCATCGCGCTGATCGCTCAGGCTGACGGCTCGCTTGGACAAATCCCGCAGAACCATTTTTACGCACTGGAAGTGCTGCGCGTAAACGGTAGTCACGCGCAAAAACAACGGCTGTACGCCGAGGTTCTCGCCGGCCAACGCTTCGGTAACGCCCTGGCGGAACTGGGCACGAAAACCGCCCACGACCGCATTACCAGCCTCAAGCGCGATGGCGACGGTTATCGCATCAACGGCCGCAAGTTCTATGCGACGGGCGCGATTTACGCCCAGCGCATTCCGACCTCGGTTGTCGATGAAAACGGCGTGCAGCAACTGGCCTTCGTCCCCCGCGACAGCAAAGGCCTGACCGTGATCGACGACTGGACCGGCTTCGGTCAGCGCACCACCGGCAGCGGGTCGGTGGTGTTCGAAGACGTGTACGTCGCGGCTGAAGACGTGCTGCCGTTTCAAAGCGCGTTTGAACGTCCAACCACAGTCGGCCCGTTGGCGCAGATCCTTCACGCGGCCATCGACACCGGCATCGCCCGCGCCGCTTACGAAGACGCGTTGCACTTTGTGCGCAGCAAGACCCGCCCGTGGATCGATTCCGGCAACGACAAAGCCACCGAAGATCCACTGACGCTGAAGAGCTTCGGCCACTTGAGCATTCGCCTGCACGCCACCGAAGCCTTGCTTGAACGGGCCGGCGAATTCCTTGATGCCGCGCAGGCTGAAACCAACGCTGACACGGTTGCGGCGGCCTCGATTGCCGTCGCCGAAGCACGGGCGATCAGCACTGAAATCTCTTTGGCCGCCGGCAGCACGCTGTTCGAACTGGCCGGCAGCCAGGCGACCCTGATCGAACACGGCCTCGACCGCCACTGGCGCAACGCCCGCGTGCACACCCTGCACGATCCGGTGCGCTGGAAATATCACGCGGTGGGCAATTACTACCTCAATGAAGAAAACCCTCCATTGCGAGGGACGATCTGATGAGCGCGGCGAAAAAGAAGATCCTGCTCAACGCGTTCAACATGAACTGCATTGGCCACATCAACCATGGCCTGTGGACGCATCCGCGCGACATCTCGACGCGCTACAACACTATTGAATACTGGACTGAACTGGCGCAATTGCTTGAGCGCGGGTTGTTCGACGGCCTGTTCATCGCCGACATCGTCGGTGTGTACGACGTCTATCAGAACTCGGTCTATGTGCCGCTGAAAGAGTCGATCCAGTTGCCGGTCAACGACCCGCTGCTGCTGGTTTCAGCGATGGCTGCGGTGACGAAAAACCTTGGCTTCGGCCTGACCGCGAATCTCACCTACGAACCGCCGTATCTGTTCGCCCGCCGCATGTCGACGCTCGATCATTTGAGCCGTGGTCGGGTGGGCTGGAACATCGTCACCGGTTATCTGGACAGCGCCGCGAAAGCCATGGGCCTCAGCGAACAAGTCGAGCATGACCGTCGCTACGATCAGGCCGATGAGTACCTGGAAGTGCTCTACAAACTCTGGGAGGGCAGCTGGGAAAACGGCGCGGTGCTCAACGACCGTGAGCAACGTATCTACGCCAACCCGGAGAAAGTGAACAAGGTCGAGCACAAGGGCGAGTTCTATCAGGTCGAGGGTTATCACCTCTGCGAGCCGTCACCGCAGCGCACGCCGGTGCTGTTTCAGGCCGGCAGTTCAGATCGCGGTTTGCTCTTCGCCGGGCGTCATGCCGAGTGCGTGTTCATCAGTGGCCAGAACAAGCCGTCAACCAAGGTTCAGGTCGACAAGGTCCGCGCCAGTGCCGTCGAAGCCGGGCGTAATCCTGAGGACATCAAGGTGTTCATGGGCCTGAATGTGATTGTCGGCGCGACCGAAGAGGCGGCATGGGCCAAGCACGCCGAGTACCTCAGCTATGCCAGCGCCGAAGCCGGCGTGGCGCATTTCTCCGCGTCCACCGGCATCGATTTTTCCCAGTACGAGATCGATGAACCGATCCAGTACGTGAAGAGCAATGCCATTCAGTCGGCTACCAAGAACCTGCAGAACAACGACTGGACCCGGCGCAAGTTGCTCGACCAGCACGCTCTTGGTGGTCGCTATATCACGGTGGTCGGCTCGCCGGAGCAAGTGGCGGATGAGCTGGAATCGTGGATCGCCGAGACCGGACTCGATGGTTTCAATCTGACCCGGATTGTTACCCCGGAAAGTTATGTCGATTTCATTGAGCTGGTGATTCCGGAGTTGCAGCGGCGGGGGTCGTACAAGACCGCTTATGACGTGGGCAGCTTGCGCGAGAAGCTGTTTCACGGTGCGGCGCAGCTACCTGAGCAACACACCGGCTCTTCGTTCCGCCGCTAAAAGCATCGCGAGCAGGCTCACTCCTACAGGGGAACGCATTCCAAATGTAGGAGTGAGCCTGCTCGCGATGAGGCCATAACAAACACCACAAATTCATGCACTGACTGGAAAAACCATCATGACCAAAAAACGCCTGTCCCACCCAGTCAAAGCACTGGCCCTGGCCCTCGGCCTGTTCAGCTCGGCCGTCTTCGCCGCCGACGCACCGTTAAAAATCGGCACCACCGCCGCCTTCGCCATCCCGCTGGAAGCCGCCGTCGAAGAGGCCTCCAAACAAGGCCTGAAAGTCGAGCTGGTGGAGTTCACCGACTGGATCGCACCGAACGTCAGCCTCGCCGCCGGCGACATCGACGTGAACTACTTCCAGCACATCCCGTTCCTCGAAAACGCCAAGGCTGCGTCGGGTTTTGATCTGGTGCCATTCGCCCCGGGGATCATCAATAACGTCGGCCTCTATTCGAAAAAATACAAAAGCTTCGATGAGCTGCCAGAAGGCGCCAGCGTCGCCATCGCCAACGACCCGATCAACAGTGGCCGTGGTTTGCAGCTGCTGGCCAAGGCCGGTTTGATCACGCTGAAACCGGGCGTCGGCTACAAAGCCACCGAAGACGACATTGTCGCCAATCCGAAAAAAATCAAGATTCTGCAAGTCGAAGCCGTGCAACTGGTACGTGCCTACGACGACGCTGATCTGGTCCAAGGCTACCCGGCCTACATTCGCCTGGCGAAGACTTTCGATGCCGGTTCGGCGCTGCTGTTCGACGGTCTCGATCACAAGGAATACGTGATCCAGTTCGTCATCCAGCCGAAGAGCAAAACCGACCCGCGCCTGATCAAATTCGTCGACATTTACCAGCATTCGCCGGTCGTTCGCGCGGCACTGGATAAGGCCCACGGCAAGCTGTATCAAGCCGGCTGGGAAAGCTGAGCATGACGGCGGCGATCCAACGGCGACTGGATATTCCAGAGCCACACAATGCTGAAAAAACCGAGCTGCACCCCGAGCTGAATCGTGCCCACGTACGCTTCATCGGTCTGGGCAAAACCTACAACGGTCGGCAAGGCCCGGTCGCCGCGTTGCAAGGCATCGATCTGGCGATTCAGCGCGGTGAAGTGTTCGGCATCATTGGACGCAGCGGCGCTGGCAAGTCGTCGTTGATTCGCACGATCAATCGTCTGGAACAACCGACCTCGGGGCGGGTGCTGATCGATCAGGTCGACATCGGCGAGTTCGATGAAGACCGTCTTGTCGCCCTGCGCCGGCGCATCGGCATGATCTTTCAGCACTTCAATCTGATGTCGGCCAAGACGGTTTGGCAGAACGTCGAACTGCCGCTGAAAGTCGCCGGCGTACCGAAAGAGCAACGCGAAAAAAAGGTTCGCGAACTGCTCGAACTGGTTGGCCTGCAGGAAAAGCACAAGGCTTATCCGGCGCAGCTTTCCGGTGGGCAGAAACAGCGCGTCGGCATCGCCCGCGCGCTGGTGCATGACCCGGATATTCTGCTCTGCGACGAGGCCACTTCGGCGCTCGACCCGGAGACCACCCAGTCGATCCTCGGCCTGCTGCGCGAGATCAATGAACGCCTGGGTCTGACCATCGTTCTGATTACTCATGAGATGGCAGTGATCCGCGAAATCTGCGATCGCGTCGTGGTGCTTGAGCATGGTCGTGTCGTAGAGCAAGGCCCGGTCTGGGAAGTGTTCGGCAATCCGCAGCACGAGGTCAGTCAGACTTTGCTCGCACCGCTGCAACACGCGCTGCCGGAGGAGTTGCAAAGCCGTTTGCAGAAGCAGCCTCCCTCCTCCGACGCCGCTGTGGTGCTGCGTTTGCAGTTCACCGGCAGTGCCAGTGATGAGCCGGATCTGGCGGCATTATTTGCTGCACTCGGTGGCCGGGTAAAGTTGCTGCAGGGCGGCGTTGAACGGATTCAGGGTCACGCGTTGGGGCAACTGTTATTGGCCGTCAGCGGCTCAGCGTTCAGCGCCGAGCAATTGCGTGAGCGCGCCGCACAATGGGCGCAACGCGTGGAGGTATTGGGTTATGTGGTTTGATCGCTTGTTGCAGGGGTTTATCGACACCTTCCTGATGGTGGGTGTGTCATCACTGATCGCGCTGCTGGTGGGGATTCCGATGGCGGTGATCCTGGTCACCAGCGACAAGGGCGGGATCTATGAAGCGCCAGTGTTGAATCGAGCGTTGGGCGCGTTCGTGAACCTGTTTCGCTCGATTCCGTTTCTGATTCTGATGGTCGCGCTGATTCCGTTTACCCGATTGATTGTAGGCACCACCTACGGTGTCTGGGCTGCCGTCGTGCCGCTGACGATTGCGGCAACGCCGTTCTTTGCGCGGATTGCTGAAGTGAGTTTGCGCGAGGTCGATCATGGTTTGATCGAAGCGGCGCAAGCGATGGGCTGCCGGCGTTGGCACATTGTCTGGCATGTGCTGTTGCCGGAGGCGCTGCCGGGGATTGTCGGCGGGTTCACCATCACGCTGGTGACGATGATCAACTCGTCGGCGATGGCCGGGGCGATTGGCGCTGGCGGGTTGGGAGATATCGCCTATCGCTACGGGTATCAGCGCTTTGACAGCCAGATCATGCTGACGGTGATTGTGTTGCTGGTGGCGTTGGTGGCGGTGATTCAGCTGGGTGGGGATCGGTTGGCGCGGGGGTTGAACAAGCGCTGAGCCGGGCCGGGCTCATGTAGCAACTTCACAACCGCTATCGCGAGCAGGCTCACTCCTACAGGGGAACGCATTTCAAATGCAGGAGTGAGCCTGCTCGCGATGGGCTGCGCAGCAGCCCCGAACCCGATGGCGTATATTCGGCAAATCCCAACTGCCCGCGTATCTCGACCATGAAGCAGACCCCCACCGATCTCGAACAGATCACCGCCACCACCCTCGGCCACTACAACTCGGTGGCTGAAGATTTCCGTGAAGGCACCCGCGATCACGATGTCAGCCAGAACATCGATGCATTGTTGCGACATATTCAGGGCACGGCGCCGTTCACGATTCTCGATTTCGGTTGCGGGCCAGGCCGGGATTTGCAGACGTTCACGCGCATGGGTCACGTTGCGGTCGGGCTGGACGGTTCGCAGGAATTTGCGCGGATGGCGCGCGAGGACAGTGGCTGTGAGGTGCTGCAGCAGGACTTTCTGAAGCTGGAGTTGCCGGCTGAACGCTTTGACGGGATTTTTGCCAATGCGGTGCTGTTTCATGTGCCGTTGCAGGAGTTGCCGCGCGTGCTCAAGCAATTGCACGGCGCTTTAAAACCCGGTGGGGTGCTGTTCAGCTCCAATCCGCGTGGGGATAACCGTGAAGGCTGGAACGGGCCGCGTTATGGCTCGTATCACGATATTGAAGCGTGGCAAGGGTTGTTGACGGCAGCGGGTTTTGTCGAGCTTGAGCATTACTATCGGCCGGCGGGGCTACCGCGCGAGCAGCAGCCTTGGTTGGCGAGTGTCTGGCGTAAATCTATGTAGTCAGTTCCGACGCCATCGCGAGCAGGCTCACTCCTACAGTTGGAATGCGTTCCCCCGGTAGGAGTGAGCCTGCTCGCGATGAGCGCGAAGCGCTCGTTTTTACTGCGTCTCTTTTTTCGGCTCGCGAATCTTGTACCAGGCCACATACAGCGCCGGCAGGAACAACAACGTCAGCAACGTCGCCACCACAATCCCGCCAATCATCGCGTAGGCCATCGGCCCCCAGAACACTTCGCGGGCGATGGGGATCATGCCCATGCTCGCCGCCGCAGCGGTCAGCAGGATCGGCCGGCGTCGATGCTCGGTCGCTTCCACCACTGCATCCCACGGCGCATAGCCCTTCTTCTCGAACTCATCGATCTGCGTCACCAGAATTACCGAGTTACGGATGATGATGCCGATCAACGCCAGAATCCCCAGAATCGCCACGAAGCCCATCGGCGTGCCGGTCGGCACCAGCGCCAGCACCACGCCGATCAGCCCCAGCGGCGCGACACTCGCGACGAGGAACATCTTCTGCACGCTGTGCAACTGGATCATCAGGAACGTCGCCATCAAAAACAGCATCAACGGCAAGACCTTGGCAATCGGCCCCTGCGCCTTGCCGCTTTCCTCGACCGTACCGCCGGTCGCGACTTTGTAGCCCACTGGCAGTTTGTCAGCGAAGGCATCAATCGACGGCTTGAGCAGTTTCACCAGATCGGTCGGCTGGATCTCGTCGCGCACCGAAGCCTTGATGGTGATGGTCGGCAAGCGATCGCGACGCCACACCAGCGGCTGTTCCAGCTCATAGCGCACAGTGGCGAACGCCAGTAACGGAATCGATGTGCCGTTGGGCGTAACGATCTGCAGATTCTGCAGGGTTTCCGGCGTACCGCGCTCCGAATTCACCGCCCGGCCGACCACATTGATCAGGTAGATGTCGTCGTTGACCTGGGTCAGGGGCGCGCCGCTGACGATGCTGTTCATCAGGTTCGCCACGTCTTCGGAGGACAGCCCGAGCTGCCGCGCCTTGTCCTGGGCGATGTCGATGCGCAGAACTTTGCCCGGCTCGTTCCAGTCGTAGATGATCTCGCCGATGTGCGAGTTCTTGTCCAGTTCGGTGGCGAGGTCGATGGCGTGCTTGCGCACTTGATCGATGTCCTTGCCACTGACCCGGTACTGGATCGGCCGTCCTACCGGCGGGCCCATTTCCAGCGCCTGAACGTAACTGCCGATGCCGACGAAGTCCTTGTGCAAGCGCTCGCGCAGACGCTGACTCAGTGCCTCACGGGCCTCGAAGTCTTTGCTGACGATCACCAGTTGTGCGTAGTACGGGTTTTGCAATTGCTGGTCGAGCGGCAGGTAGAAACGGATCGCGCCCTGACCGATGTAGGTGCTCCAGCGCACAATGTCCGGGTCGCCTTTGAGGGTTTCTTCCAGCTTGTCGACGGCCTTGCGTGTCTCGTCGATGGAGGCGTTCTGTGGCAGGTTCAGGTCGACGAGAATTTCCGGGCGGTCCGACGCCGGAAAGAACTGGTTCTGCACAAAGCGCATGCAAAAAATCGACAGGGCAAACAGCAGCACGGTGATGCCGATCGCCCACCAGCGATTGCGCATCGCCCACAACAGACCGCCATTGAACGCACGCCCGACGCGGCCCGGCTCGGCTTCATGGGGTTTCACGTTGGCGCTCAGAATGTGCACGCCGATCACCGGAGCGAAGAACACTGCGACAATCCACGACACAATCATGGCCACGGCAATCACCGCAAACAGCGTGTAGGTGTACTCACCGGCGGAACTGGCGTTGAGGCCGATGGGCACGAAACCGGCGACGGTCACCAGTGTACCGGTGAGCATCGGGAACGCCGTCGAGGTGTAGGCGTACGTCGCGGCCTCCTCCTTGCTCTCGCCCATTTCCAGGCGCGTGACCATCATCTCCACGGTAATCATCGCGTCGTCCACCAGCAGGCCGAGGGCGATGATCAAGGCACCGAGAGAAATCCGCTGCATGGTGATGCCACTGTATTCCATGAACACAAAGACCATCGCCAGCACCAGCGGAATCGAGCACGCCACCACCAGACCGGCGCGCACGCCGAGGCTGATGAAGCTGACCACCAGCACGATGATCACCGCCTCGAACAGGGCACTGGTAAAGCCACCGACCGCTTCTTCCACCACCACCGCCTGATCGGACACGGTGTGCACACCCACGCCAACCGGCAAGTCTGCGGTCAGTTCATCGATGCGCTGGTGCAACGCCTTGCCGAATTCCTGAACGTTGCCGCCCTTCTGCATGGCAATCGCCAGACCGATGGCCGGTTTGCCGTCAAAGCGAAATTCCGGGGTAGCCGGATCGGTGTAACCGCGAGTGATGTCGGCGATGTCAGCCAAACGATAGAAACGGTCGTTGAGCTTGAGATTGACCTCGGCCAGATCTTTTTCCGAGGCGAACTGCCCCGAAGTGCGCACGGAAATCCGCTCAGGGCCGGCCTCGATCACACCGGCCGGGGTCACGGCGTTCTGCGATTGCAGGCTCTGCACAACCTGACGCTGATCGATACCCAACGCCGCCAGTTTGCGGGTAGAGAAGTTCAGATAAATCACTTCGTCCTGCTGGCCGATCATTTCGATCTTGCCCAGGCCCGGCACATTGCGGATCTCGGCCCGCGCCTGTTCTACGTAATCGCGCAATTGGCGCATGGTCAGGCCGTCGGCGGTGAAGGCGTAGACCGAGCCGAAAACATCACCGAACTCGTCGTTGAACCCGGGCCCCTGAATACCTTGGGGGAACTGCCCGCGAATGTCGTCGATTTTCTTGCGCACCTGGTACCAGATTTCCGGGATGTCCTTGGCGCTGGTGGTGTCGCGCAGGTACACGTACACCGTCGATTCACCGGGGCGCGTGTAACTTTTCACGTAGTCGAGGGAGTCGAGTTCTTCGAGTTTTTTCTCGATGCGGTCGGTGACCTGCGCGAGGGTTTCTTCCTGGGTCGCGCCCGGCCATTTGGTCTGGATCACCATGGTTTTGATGGTGAACGAAGGGTCTTCTTCGCGGCCCAGATTGAAGTACGAGAACACGCCCATCAGCAACGCGACGAACATCAGGTACCAGACGAATGACTGATGCTTGAGGGCCCATTCGGAGAGGTTGAAAGAGCCTTTCATTGACTGTCCTCGTCAAGTTTTACCGATTGTCCGGGTTTGAGGCTGTTGACGCCGGCGCTGACCACGCGCTCGCCATTCTTCACGCCGCCCGCGAGCACTACGCTGCTGTCGGTGCGGCTGATCACGCTGACGTCGCGGGGGCTGACGGTTTTGCTCTGGGTGTCGATGACCCAAATCCGTGTTTTGCCGTCTACCTCCTGCAAAGCGGTAGCCGGCAATTCGATGCGCGGTTTGATTGCCGAACTGAGGGTCACGCTGATCGCCGTGCCGAGGCGGAAACCGTCCGGTGTCTCGGCCAGCGTCAGGCGTGCGCGACGAGTACGCGTGGCGCTTTGCGCCTGCGGTTCGATCTCGCGAAGGGTTGCCGTGGTGTTGATGCTCGGGTCGAGTTGCCCGGCCACCAGAAACACCACGTCGGAGGGAATCTGATCGACCAGGGTGTCCGGCAGATCGATCACCGCTTCCTTGATGTCCGGTTGCGCCAGGGTCACGACCTGCTGGCCCGCCGTCACCACTTGCCCGGCTTCGGCATTCCACGCGGTGACCACGGCCTTATGGTCGGAACGCAGTTCGGTGTAGCCGAGTTGGTCCTTGCTTTGATTGACCGCCGCCCGGGCCTGGTCCAGCGAGGCCTGGGTGGTTTTCAAGTCCGTGGTGGCGATGTCCAGTTGGGCCTGCGCCCCTACGCCACGATCGAACAGCGCCTGCTGACGGCGGGCATTGGCCTGGGCATTGATCAGTTGCGCCTGAACCTTGGCCAGGTCGCCCTGGGCCGAACGCAATTGGTTCTGCTGATCAGACGGATCGAGGGTGGCGAGCAGCGTGCCCTTTTTTACTTCGGTTCCGACATCGACGTTGCGGCTGGCGATGCGGCCACCGACGCGGAAACCGGTGTTGCTTTCATAACGCGCCTGGATGCTGCCGGCGAAACGCCCGAGGCTTTCCTCGCTCAATGCTTGAACCTTGACCGATAACACCGGACGTACCGGCTCCGGAGGTGGCTCGCTTTTCGAGCACGCCGCCAGCAACACACCCACGGATAACAGCCCCAGACGCTTCATGGCTGTGCTCCCGGTTGCAGACCCTTGTAGGTGTTTTCAGCGATTTCGACTTTCATGCCGGGATGCAACAACTGCCCACCGGCGACAATGACTTTCTCCCCGCCCTTGAGGCCTTCGCTGATGATGACCTTGCCGATCAGGTAGCGGCCGACGGTCACGTTGTGCAACTGCGCTTCACCTTTATCGTCGACCATCCACACCGCCGGATCACTGATGTTTTTCGTCAGCGCTGACCATGGCAATTCGACTGCCGACTTGCCGCTGCCCTTGGCGGTGGCGCTGACCACCGAGCCCAGCTGCATCCCCTGTGGCAGGCTGTCGAGGCTGACTTTGACTTGCACCGTGCCGGACTGCGCCGACACCGCCGGGGTGATTTCACGCACCGTGCCGGTGGTTTTGATGGCAGGGTTATCGAGCAGGCTGACGACGATCGAGGGATCCGCAGGACGTTCGGCCAGCAGCGATTCGTAGACGTTGAACACCGCGTCACGGTCGCCGTCGCGGGCCAGACTGAAAATCGGCGCGGTGGCCTGCACCACTTGGCCGACTTCGGCCTGACGCTCGGTGATCACACCCGGGGCATCGGCAATCAGCGCGGTGTAGCTGAGCTGATCCTTGGCGTTGGCCAGTTGCGCCTGTGCCGCGCTCAACGCGCTCTGGCTGCTGCGCAATGCGGCCTGGGCGGAGTCGTATTCGCTCTGGCTGGTGTAGCCCTTGGGCAGAAGTTTTTGCTGGCGCACGAACGCCGCAGCGCTCTGCTTCACCCGGGACTGTTCGGCGACGACCTGGGCTTGAGCCGAATCGACGTTGGTCTGCAAATCCTTGGGGTCGAGTTTGGCCAGCACCTGTTTGGCGGTGACCCGGTCGCCGACGTCGACCATGCGCTGGATGATCTTGCCGCCGACGCGGAACGACAGTTCGGTCTGCACGCGCGCCTGCACATCACCGGTCAATGTCACCGAAGCCGCGTAATCCGCGGGTTTGACTTCCTGTACAAAGACCCTTGGCAAGTATTCCTGCGCGGGTTTCTTGTCGCCGCAAGCGGTCAGCAAGGCCATGGCACTGAGGGCCACCACCACTTTCAATCCGGGACCCGCCATGCAGACTCCTTGGCATTTTTCGAGACTATCGGGACGATACGACTTCAGAGCTTAGAACAGGGTTCCCGGCTTGCACGTCTGTCTTATGAAGAAAAAGCCTGGTACGCCGCTAACGGTTATCCTGTTGCTTGTCAGCCGCACCTGAATAAGGACGCCCATGCTCAACACCCTGGCGGTGGCCAATTACCGCTCGATCAATAAATTGGTAATCCCGCTCGGCCGGCTAAACCTGATCACCGGCCCCAACGGCAGCGGCAAATCCAACCTCTACCGGGCCTTGCGCTTGCTGGCGGAAACCGCTCAGGGCGGCGTAGTCAATGCGCTGGCCCGTGAGGGTGGGCTGGAGTCGACCTTCTGGGCCGGGCCGGAAACCATCAGCCGGCGCATGCGCAACGGCGAAGTGCCCATTCAGTCGACGGTGCGTCAGGGTGTGAAGCGCCTGCGTCTGGGATTTGCCGGGGAAGATTTCAGTTACTCGATCAGCCTCGGCCTGCCCGATTCCAACGGGCACTTCATGTTGCCCGAACATTCACGGCCGATCCCCTCGCGTTTCAGCCTCGACCCGCAGATCAAGCGCGAATGCATCTGGGCCGGCGCGCTTTACCGTCCCGCCAGCCTGCTTGTGGATCGTGACGGCCCGATGATCCGCGCACGCGCCGAACGCAAATGGGATGTGCTGGCGCAACACACGCCCAACTTCGACAGCCTGTTCGATCAGGTCGGCAGCCTGCGCAGTTCGCCGGAAGTGTTCCAAATGCGCGAGTTCATTCGCCGCTGGCGCTTTTACGATCACTTTCGTAGCGATGCCGATGCGCCCGCACGCCAACCGCAATTGGGCACGCGCACGCCGGTGCTGCATCACGACGGTCGGGATCTGGCGGCGGCGTTGCAGACCATCATCGAGATTGGTGATGGCGACGCGATGCGTGCGGCAATTACCGATGCGTTTCCGGGCGCACGCGTGCATATCGAAGCGCAGGCCGGCGGACGCTTTGCTATCGAGTTTTATCAGGAAGGCTTGTTGCGGCCGCTGTCGGCAGCGGAGTTGTCGGACGGGACGTTGCGCTATCTGTTGCTGGTCGCGGCGTTGCTGACGCCGAGACCGCCGTCGCTGATGGTGCTGAACGAGCCGGAAACCAGTCTGCATCCGGATCTGTTGCCGGCGTTGGCGCGGTTGATCATTCGTGCGTCTGAGCAGTGCCAGGTGTGGGTGGTGTCCCATGCGCGGCGGTTGATTTCGGCGTTGCAGGAAGACCCGGAGTGCAATTGCATCGTGCTGGAAAAGACGTTGGGGCAGACCGGGATTGTCGGGCAGCGGGTGCTGGATGAGCCGGCGTGGAACTGGCCGGATTAAAAGCCCCTCACCCTAACCCTCTCCCTGAGGGAGAGGGGACTGATTGGGGGATGCTCAAGAGTGACGCCGACGTGAAAATGCGTCTGTGAATCCACAATCGACTCGTTTCCGCAGGTCAATATCTGATGCAAGACACCTCGGTCGGCTCCCTCTCCCTCGGGAGAGGGCTGGGGTGAGGGGCAGGCCTCACCACCGACCTGACAGGCAATCACCCCTGCCACTTGCCACCCTCGACAATCACGCTCTCAGGCTTGGTGTCATCGCTCAGTTCCTTACGCACATATTGGTCATAAAGCTTGAGCAGATACTTCTCCTCACCCAGCTTGGCCAGCTCAGTATTCACCCAGTCACGCAGTTCGATATTGCCCTTCTTCACCGCCGGCGCAATCGGTGCTTCGGCGCCGAGTTTTTCATCAAGCACGCGATAGCCCGGGTTCTGCTTGGCCCAGCTGAACAGCACCAGATTGTCCTGTGCGTAAGCATCGCCACGGCCATTGGCCAGGGCTTGCAGCGATTCGGAGTTTTTCTCGAACTTCAGCAATTTCCAGTCCGGATGATTCTTGGTCAGCCAGATATCGGCAGTGGTGCCCGTAGTGACGATGGTGGTGCGGGTCGCCAGGTCATCAAGATTTTTCACCGAGCTGTTTTGCGGCACCAGCGCCTGCACCGCGACCTTGAGGTTCGGGTTGGTGAATTCCACCGCTTCCTTACGCTCCGGGGTCACAGTCATGTTGGCGAGGATCAGGTCGACCTTGTCGCTTTGCAGGAACGGAATGCGGCTCGCGGGTTCAACCGCGACGAACTCGACCTTGTTTTCATCGCCGAGCAGATCCTTGGCGAAACGCCGGCCGATATCAGTATCAAAGCCGACGTAGCGCCCGGCCTCATCGACAAAACCGAACGGTGGCTTGTCGGTAAAGACGCCGACAATCAACTTGTCGCGAGCCTTGATCTTGTCCAGATAACCAGCCGGCGCGGTGCTTTCGCTGGCGACTTTCGGCTTTGGCGGTTCTTCGGTCTTGCTGCAACCGGCAAGCAAGGCGAGGCTGAGCAGGGGCAGTAAAAAAGCGGCAGTTTTCATAACAGTTCCAGTTCCTTTGTCGGATTCGTTTTTGGCAGTGTTGCAACGAAGGAGAACTTCTCCAGAAACTGCTGCGCGCGTGCGGTTTGCGGGTTCGTAAAGAAAATCTCGGGCGGGTTCTGCTCAAGGATGCGCCCGGCATCCATGAACACAATGCGGTCGGCCACCGCGCGGGCGAAGGCCATTTCATGGGTGACGATCAGCAGGGTCATGCCCTCTCGGGCCAGGCCCTGGATGACCTGCAAAACCTCCTTGACCATTTCCGGGTCAAGGGCGGCGGTGACTTCATCGAAGAGCATCACACGGGGATTCATGCACAGCGAGCGAACGATGGCGATGCGTTGCTGTTGACCACCGGAGAGTTGACGCGGGAAGACGTCGCGCTTGTCCAGAAGTCCTACGCGTTCAAGCAGCGCTTCGGCTTGCTGCTGCGCTTCGCGGCGCTGGCGCTTCTGCACCTTGAGCGGGCCGAGCAGCAGGTTGTCGAGCACGCTCATGTGCGGGAACAGGTGATAACTCTGGAACACCATACCGATCTGCTGGCGGATATCGCGCCAGTCGGTGGCCTTGCCCAGCAGTTCACGGCCGAGAAACTTCAGGCTGCCGCTGTGGGCCTGTTCCAGACCATTGAGGCAACGCAGCAGGGTGCTTTTGCCGCAACCGCTGGGGCCGAGGATGACGATCACTTCGCCGCTCTGCACCTGCAGGTCGATGCCGTTGAGCACCTGCTGCTCGCCATAGAATTTGTTGAAGCCGTGAAACTCGATCAATGCGCTCATGCTTGCGTCCAGCGCCGCTCCAGCACGCGCGAGGCGGCCGAAAGCGGGTAGCAGATGAAAAAGAAAAACAGAAACAGCACGCCGTAGATCAGCACTGATTCGTAGGTGCGTTCGATGATCTGCTGACCGACCTTGATCACATCCACCACGCCAATCAGCACCGCCAGCGAGCTGGTCTTGATGATCCGCGTGTAAACGTTGATGGTCGGTGGCGTCATGCGTTTCAGCGCTTGCGGCAGCAGCACGTGGCCGTAGAGTTGCGCGGCGTTCAGGCCAATCGAAAGGCCTGCTTCACGCTGTCCGCGCGGCAACGAATGCAGCGCACCGCGCGCCACTTCGCCCACCTCGCTGGCGCCCCACAGCGACAGCACCAGCACCGCGCACCAGAAACTCGGGATGCTCAGGCCGAAGAAAATCGGCAAGCCGAAAAACAACAGGTACAACCAGACCAGCACCGGAATCGCCCGGAACAGCTCCAGATACACCCGCAGAATCGCGTTCAGCCACGTCACGTTCAACGTGCGCAATACACCATAGAGCACGCCGCCGACCGTGCTGATGGCAATGCTCAGAAACGAGATCGACAAGGTTTGCCCAGCGCCTTTGGCCAATTGCGGCAACGACACCCAGAGCAGTTCAAGACCCGAACTGGCCATGCTGGAGCCTCCTTTCCAGACGGCTGAGCAGCAGCGACAGCGGCAAGAACAACAGCACGCAGATCAGCGTCAGCACGGCGAGCATTTCGTAGGTTTTGTAATGGAGCGCGATGTAGCTTTTGGTGGTGTAGAGAATTTCCGGCACCGCCACCGCCGAGACCACGGTGGTTTCCTTGAGCAGGAAAATGAAATTGGCGAACAGCGACGGCAGGCTGAGGATCCCCGCTTGCGGCAGGATCACATAGCGCAGCAACTGGCCGTGAGAGAGGCCGATGGAGCGCCCCGATTCCAGTTGCGCCTGCGGCACCGCATCGACGCCCGCGCGCAGCACTTCGGTGAAGTAAGCGCCGCCGAGGAAAGTCATGGTGATGATCGCGGCGGTGAAACCGGACACCTGAATCCCCACTGCCGGCAAGGCGAAGTAGACGAAAAACAACTGGATCAGCAGTGGTGTGTTGCGCGCCAGTTCCACATACAGGCCGACCAGTTTTTGCAGGTATGGCGTGCGGAACACCAGAATCGTCGCGTTGAGCAGCGCTACCAAAAGCGAAGTGCCAATGGCGATAAAACCGACCTGCAGCGTCACACCCACGGCTTTGAGAAACGCCGGCAGTGTGCTGAGGATAAAAGCGTAATCGAAAGTCATGTAACGTCCTGGACGCCGCTCGGTAAGCGACGGTGGTGCAGTCCGTGGACAGCGGATGGCTGTCCGGCAAGCACCGACTTTATAGGTATAAAAAAAAGAATTTAAATACCGTTAAAGCATATTGATATCACCCAAAAAACTAACCTGTGGATTTGCCGGGAAGGAATAAGAAGGCTATTTTTCTTTGCGCTGTAGGACGGATCTTTTTTTCACGAAAGCCCTCCAAGGACGAACAGCTTTTGGCCAGACTCCCCTGGCCAAACCCATAACAAGGAAGAGAACATGGACGTAAAAGTGCCGCAGCGACTGGATCCGCAGGAGATTGTGAAATTGTTGGTGGCGTTGAGAAGGGCATTGAAGGCTGCAGCGTAAGTCAAAATCCCCTCATCGGAACGCCGCCCGCCCAGCCCTCTCCCCGAGGGAGAGGGGGCCGACCGAGGTGTCTGGCGTCATACATCGACCTGAAAGACCGAGTCGATTATGGATTCGGCAGAGATCTTTCACGTCGGCGTACTTCTACAGCATCCCCCAATCAGTCCCCTCTCCCTCTGGGCGGTCCGACGTTTCGGGAGGGTTAGGGTGAGGGCCGCTTTCCGCGCGCACACAAAAACGCCGATGCCCATCACTGGCCATCGGCGTTTTCACACCTTGAAGGGGTTCACTCAAGCATCAGATCAGAACGCCGGCAATACCGCGCCGTTGTACTTCTTCTCGATGAACGCTTTGACTTCCGGGCTGGTCAGGGCTTTGGCCAGCTTCTGGATCGCGTCGCTGTTCTTGTTGTCCTCACGGGCCACCAGGAAGTTCACGTATGGCGAGTCAGCGCCTTCAATCACCAGCGCATCTTTCTGCGGGTTCAACTTGGCTTCCAGCGCGTAGTTGGTGTTGATCATGTCCAGATCAACTTCTTTCAGAACGCGCGGCAGCAGGGCCGATTCCAGTTCCTTGAACTTGAAGTTGTGCGGGTTCTTGGCGATGTCTTTCGGCGTTGCCAAGGCGTTTTTCGGATCTTTCAGCTCGATCAGGCCAGCCTTCTGCAGCAGGATCAGCGCACGGCCGCTGTTGCTGCCTTCGTTCGGGATCGCGATGGTCGCGCCGTCCGGCAGTTCTGCCAGGGTCTTGTACTTGCTCGAGTAGCCACCGAACGGTTCAACGTGCACGCCCTGCACGGTCACCAGGTACTTGGATTTGTCGTCCTTGTATTTGCCCTGGTTGAAGCTGTTCAGGTACGGCAGGGTCTGGAAGTAGTTGGCATCCAGACGCTTCTCGCCCACTTGTACGTTCGGCTGAACGTAGTCGGTGAACACTTTGATTTCCAGATCCACGCCTTCTTTGGCCAGGGTCGGTTTGATCAGCTCAAGGATTTCAGCGTGCGGCACTGGGGTCGCGGCAACCACCAGTTTCTCGCCGGCATTGGCCAGGGAAGCAGTCAGAGCAGCCGCCAATGCGGTAAACAACAGAACCTTTTTCATGCAGTGTCCTTATCGAAAATCACGGTCGTCATCGACGACGGCATTAATACGTGTGCCAGTGAAGTGATATCGCTGGCGTGGGCCGGACAATACCGGGATTTTTTATTCCCGGACAATAACGTTTATTCAGCTTCATATTCCATTTTGTTCATGTTGAACGAAACGGTTACAACACCGCACTCAGGCTCAACAGTAAATCTTTCAATGCCTTACGCTCGGCGACGCTGCCGCCGATGTTGATTTGTGCAACCAGTCGCTCGATCTGAAGCTGCGGGCCAGACACCTCCGGCAGGTTCAGGTGCTCCGGCAGAATCTCGTCGCCGGTACTTACCAGCAAGGCAAAGTGAATGACGTTTTCCAGCTCGCGGGTGTTGCCCGGCCAGCTGTGTTGTTCGAGCACGTGTTGTGCCGCCTCGCTGATCAGCGGCACCGGCAGATCCAGACGCTGGCTGTAGATGCCGAGAAAATACTCTGCCAGCGAGAGGATATCGCCAGTGCGCGCGCGCAAGGCCGGCAGTTCGAGATGGCCTTCGCTGAGGTAGTGATAGAGCCGCTCGTGGAATTTCCCGGCGTCCACCGCTTGTGCCAGATCAATGCTGGTGGCGGCGACCAGACGCACGTCGACCGGACTCGGCTGATGTGCACCGACACGGGTGACTTCGTGGTTCTCCAACGCGGCGAGCAATTTGATCTGGATTGGCAGCGGCAAGTCGCCGATTTCATCGAGGTACAAGGTGCCGCCATTGGCCGAACCGAACCATCCGGCGCGACTGCTGGCTGAACCGCTGTAGGTGCCAGCGGCATAGCCGAAGAGTTCGGCGTCGGCGTAAGTCGGGCTGATGGCGCCGCAATTGACCGAGACGAATAAGCCGCTGCGATCACTGGCGCGATGGATGTGCCGGGCGAGCAGCTCTTTACCCGTCCCCGTCTCACCGCGAATCAATACTGAAATCGAACGCGGGGCTAACTGCTCCAATTCCTCGCGCAACTGACGCGAGCGCGGGTCGACAAACACCAGCGCTTTGGCGCGAATGCTCAGGGGACTTTTTTCAGCGTCCGGAAAGGTCAGCAATGGCTGACCGAAGGTTTCAAAACTCATGGCAGACTCCCGCCCAAAACCGCCGGCAGACGGGGGCGTTGAAAGAAATAAAAATCAGGCGCGGCGACGGGCGTGGTGTTCCATGCGGTTTTGCAGGCGATAGAGATACGCAAAACCCTGCTCCCAACGCTGATGCCCGGACTTCACATTGATGTGTCCGGCACCGGCGAGAATCCCCGCCTCGGCACCCCAGTTTCGCGCCAGCTCCAGCGCGCGCGGCGCGCTGACGGCGGCGTCGTTGTCGGAGCTGACCACCTGGCTTGGGAACGGCAGCAGGTCAGTCGGAATCGGTGCGAAGTTACGCAGCGCGGGTGCGCACGCTGGGCGCTCGACATCGGCCGGCGCAACCAGCAAGGCGCCGCGGACCTGACGCAGGTATTGCAACGGCGCCGTGGCCGCCCAGTGGGCAACGGTGATGCAGCCGAGGCTGTGGGCGATCAGGATCACCGGCGTACTGTCGGCGGCGATCGCCTCGGCCAGGGCCGCAACCCAGTCTTCGCGACGCGGCGTCAGCCAATCGGCCTGCTCGACCCGCGCGCTGTTCGGCAGGCTGTTCTGCCAGTGGCTTTGCCAATGATCTTCTGGCGATCCTTGCCAGCCCGGCACAATCAGGTAGCGGATTGATTCGTTGCGCATGGGGAGCTCTCCTGCGTCGTGTCTGTTCCTGAACGAGTATAGGGAGGGGATTTATATTCGTTAAGGAATAAGAAGCTATTTATTAAGACCTGAATTGAATATGAGGTTTGTGCATGGCTTGAAATCTTTTCCCCCCTCACCCCAGCCCTCTCCCCCACGGGGGCGAGGGGGAAAGGGAGCCGATCACCTGGCCTTTCCAATCCGGAGTTCGACTGGGTATTTCAGGTCGGCGTATAGCGTCCAAACAACGCGGTCAGTCCCCTCTCCCTCTGGGCGGTCCGACGTTTCGGGAGGGCTAGGGTGAGGGGCTTTTCTCCCTGCCAAAAATAAAAAAAGGGCCGCACCCTGCCAAGGAGACGGCCCCGGAAAAACGTAAATCCTGTCACCGCGCAGTAATCACCGACAACTTGGTAATCCCCGCCCGTTCAATCGAAGCCATCGCCCGCGCCACTTCGCCGTAGTTCACCCCGTCATCGGCCTGCAATTGCACGCGCACTTCCGGGTCCTTGGCCTTGGCCGACTTGAGGTTGAATTCCAGCAAGTCCGGCTGAATCTCATCCTTGTTGATAAACAGCTTGCCGGCGCCATCGATGCTCACCACCAGCGGGTCCTTCTGCTCGACCGGCGCCACCGCTTCGGTCTTCGGCAGGTTGATCGGTATCGCGTTGGTCAGCAGCGGTGCGGTGACGATAAACACCACCAGCAGCACCAGCATCACATCCACCAGCGGCGTCACGTTGATCTCGCTGAGGACCTCGTCACTGTCTTGCGTGGAGAAGGCCATATCAGGACGCCTCCTTCACTTTTGTCGCGTTGCCCGGCGCTGCAACCTTGTGCGCGGTCGGGTGAATCAACACGCGGAACGCACTCTTCTGCGCCAGGCTGTAAAAGTCGTGGGCGAAGTCATCCAGATCCGCCGCCGTCAGTTTCAACCGACGCAAAAAGTAGTTGTAAACCAGCACCGCCGGCACCGCGGCGGCGATCCCCACACCGGTGGCGACCAGTGCCGCACCGATGGGGCCGGCGACTGTTTCCAGGCTTGCCGAACCCGCTGCGCTGATGCCTTTCAACGCTTCCATGATTCCCCACACCGTGCCGAACAAACCAATGAACGGCGAGGTGCTGCCGATACTCGCAACCACGGCCAGACCGGTTTCCAGCGAACGGCGTTCGCGGACAATCTGCTGACGCAGAGCGCGCTCCAGTCGATCCTGATGGTTGATCGCCTGGCTCAAATCATTGGCCTGTGGCGCCTCGCCCACCTGAATCGCCGCGTAACCGGCTTGTGCCACCCGCGCGGCGGAACCGGGTTGGGTCTCGCTCAATTCAGCGGCGGAATCAAGACTCGACGCCGCCCAGAAGCGTTTATGAAAGCGCCGATCCTGCGCCTTCAAACGACCGAACTGCACAGCCTTGAGCAATGCCAAGCCCCAGGTGGCGACGGAAAATACCACCAGCAGCCAGATCACCGCGCTTTCGATGGATTCCAGTGGAGATGCCAGTAACGTCATGATGATTCCCTCGTGTAAACGTTTCGCGCGAATTTGGTTTCGGTTTAATGAATCTTGAAATCGATGGGCACGCTGACCCAGCCGTCCAGGGCGACATCACCCTGCTTGGCCGGGACGAAACTCCAACGTTTCACGGCGTTGAGTGCCGCGTCGTCGAGCTGTTGCCGGCCACTGCTTTTGGCAATCTGGATCTCGCCGGGCTTGCCGTTGGCCAACACATGCACGCGCAGCAACACCGTGCCTTCCCAACCGCGACGTTGAGCCAGCGACGGGTATTCCGGTGCCGGATTTTTCAGGTACGCAGCATTCGCTGAGGCCGGGGTTACCGGTGCCGGCGCAGGAGGAGCAGGTGGCGCTGGCGCTGCAACCGGGGCGGGAGGTTGTGGCGGCGTCGGTGCTTGCTCGACCGCTTTCGGTGCTGGTTTGGGTGCCTGTTTAACCACCGGTTTGGGTTTCGGAACCGGTTTTGGCGGCGGTGGTTTTACCGCCAGTTCGTCCTCTACCGGCGGTGGCGGCTCAACCACAGGTGCCGGTGGCGGCGGCTCGACAATCGGCGGTGCCGGCGGTGCCGGGCGCGAAAACTCGATGGTCATCGGCGGTATTTCCGGCGGCACGATCGGCAGCACCGGCGTCGGCTTCTGGCTGATCCAGTAGATCACCGCGCCATGCGCCAACAACGCCAGCACGCCAAGCAGAATCGCCTCGCGACGGCTCAAGATGCCTTTCGGTGCACGCTGCAAACGCAACTGCCCCAGCGGCACACGATGCGGCCGGCCGAGATCGACCAGTTCGCCACTCGGCGTCTGACGCCACAGCAATTGCTCTGTGCTGGCGGCGGTCTGGACATTGCCCATTGATTCACTCCCTGCGGTCTTTTTGCGAAGTACCGGACAGATCGCCGCTACATCCCCCGGGCGACCGGTCGTTGGGTAAATCATTGGAGTAATCGTTTATCTCCGAAAGTAATTTTTATCGATTTATTTAGATCATTGAGGAATATTGATTCTGCTCGTTTCGCTGCGAGCCCCGGCGGGTAAAGGCTTGCGCCACACTGGAAATTTACAATGCTTTTCAAGCATTAAAAATATTCGGCGAAGGCATGTGAAAACCGCCGTTTCAAGGCGTTTGGCGGATAAATTCGCGGGCTGTCAGACCGACGTTTCCGTTATTTGCGACATCAGTCCCCATGGCCCTCAACCGCGTGTACCGCTGATCCGCAGAAAACAGCACCCAGGCCTGCGCCATGCCCGAGGCAAATCCGACACTGAAACTGATGGCTACCGGGCCAGAGGAAAGGCCATGTTTGAAGTGATAATTGGCAAATGCCAAGGGATATTCGATCCCTGCCAGCGACAGCGTTCCACTGCAAGTGCCGTGGCTGTCGTCGCCCTCTTCGAGGGTCAGCGTCGTATTGGAAGATTCGTGGCGATACACGCCGTTGATTGCGGACATGGTCAGCATCCTTGCTAAAGATTGAAAAAAACACAGTAGGCGCTGCCGACGGCTGCACCTGAAGAAGTCAGGGGTGACGACGGAAGTCAGCGGGTAGGCTACTGAGCACGCCATCGAAGGTGACCCGGACGCAATGCCCACGAAGTTCGTGGGTACCCCGTGTCGATGAAAACAGCGACAGGGCGAAATACCCGTGGTCTTCCTGCGCGGCGATCAAGGTAACCGTGGTGGGGGGCTGATAGCCGTTCAGATGGGTGTAACGACCATTGATGATCGCGTAATCAACACCACCGTAATGCAGGGTGCCGCGAAAACTGCCGGTGCGGTCGTCAGAGTCGACGATCGTCAAGGTCGGGCCAGCAAACGTGCTGGAATAAAAAGCGTTTTGCATGGGAAGTGTCATCGCTGGGTGCGGGATTGCGAAACCAGCTTAATATCGGCTCGCGGTAAACGCTGTCATCCACAGGTAGCTTGCCTCATATGAAAACGACTTATTTCCTGTACGAAAAAGCCGCCAGACTTCTTGAAAGTATGGCGGCTTTTTTATTACAAAGGGATTACTGTTTTACAAACTCTCCGGCCAAACCCACTACATCACCATCAAAGTTAGTACGTGAGCCCACCGCACGAACTTTCGAATAGTTATGATCCGGCGAGAACAAGGTCCAGGACTGATAACCCGTGCCTTCATTCAACGCCGCGAACGTGATGATCGTAGGCTGCCCGGTGCTGTTCTGGAAATGGTAGTGACCGTACGCAATGTCGTAATTCACGCCGTTCTGGCTGAATTTTCCGCTGAACGTGCCGTTGGAGTCGTTGCCATCGGTAATCGTCAGTTTGGCGCCAGCGTTAGCGTTTACATAATTGCCATTAATGCTCGACATGATGCGACTTCCTTTATCGTTGGGATAAATGTCTTCCGATGAGAGCAAGTTTCCTCCTGGAAACTCACGACTCAGAGAATGGTTCGACATTCCCCTGCTGTCCATGTGAGCAACTAACTAAATTGCAATAAGTACTGTTCGAGTTACTCATAACTTATTGCCAATCAGTCGAACATTAATTCCAAATCAACTAACGGCTGGCGTTGGTCTGTTGCACACCGATGGCAGGCGCAATCACCGCCGTTTCCGAACGTGGCGTGCCGACGGGCACCCAGTCATAACTCACAGGTAACGCGCGATAGACCCAGTTGCTGATGGTGTCGCTGCCCGGCGCCTTGCCGAGGTACGGGCTGACGTATTCCCAGACGTTTTCGCCGCCGGCCGTGACCTGGAAAAACCGCCCGTTCATGCCTTCGTCGATCAACGTATTGCCGTTGGGCAAACGTCGCGCGCTGCTGATGAACGAGCTGTAAAACGCCCACCCCGGCTGCTTCGAATTCGCCGCGCTGTACTGCCAGACAATTTCATTTTTTACCGGGTCGATTTCCAGCACCCGCGAACCGGAAATCAGCCCCAGCGTGACGTTGGGATAACCCGCCGAGCCTTGGTTATCGAACACCAGCACATCGCCCGCGCCAGGCAGTCCGGCAGGAATGATGTGGGCGTCATGCTGGCCGACAAACTGATCCACGGGACGCGGCAAGGTCCGCGCGGTTTTCGGGCTGGCCAATGGCAGGTTCGGCCCCAGACGCCAGACCACTTTGCCGCTGGTTTTATCGATGATCGCGATGAAGTTGGCGTTGCGTGAATCGAACAACAGGTTGTCCGGATTGAAACGCTTGTCGCCGGCATCGAACCACTTGTTCGGCCCGACCACACTGAGGTTGTTGATGTGCAGGTAGTCGGCGTCCTCACTGGCCCGCACCAGCTTCAATTGCGCTGGCGTGAAGCCGAATTCGTCGAGGTGTTCCGAGGCCAGCCACTGCCATTTCACCGCACCGTCGGGACTGACTTCATAGATCGCATCGTCAATCACCTCGGGGACTTTGAAGCCTTTGACCTTGTGCACCTTGTTCGCCAGAACAACGGTGTTGCCGTTGCTCAAGCGACGCTGATCATGATGCTGCTGTGCCGCGCCACCGGGTGCCTTGTCGCCCCACTGCCAGACCACTTTGCCGTTCCAGTCCAGTTCACCAACGCTCTGATTGCCCAGACCATTGCCGGCAGAACCGAGCTTGCCGGGGTCCTTGTCACTCAGTTGCAGCAGCACGTGGCCACGTTCGCCACCGACCAGTTTCGGGTCGATGATCGCCGAGGGGAAACCGGCCTGCGGCCAGCTCTTGACCTCGTTGCCATTCATGTCGATCAGGTGCGTCTGCTTGTCAGCGCCGCTGAAAATCACGTACTGATTGAAGGCTTTGTCCGGGTCGTAACGGGTGACACCGGTCGGGTACACGCTGGGTGCGGCGAAGGCGCCCGCGCTAAACACCGCGCCGGACAACAACAGCGGAAATGCCGTTTTGATACGCAACATGATGCAGCTCCTTGAGTGACGAATCAGAAGTCGTAGCGACCGGTGACCCCGAGGGTGCGCGGAGTCCCGAGCAGGCCTTCATAGCCGCCGTTGCCGCCCGTCCACAGGGTCGTGTAATAGGTTTTGTCGAAGGCGTTTTTCAGCCAAAGCGAGATGTCCCACTGGCCCTGATTGAAGTCGCCGCGCAGGCCGGTGGAGAGGTTGACCACTGCGTAGCTCGGGATCTGTCCGTAGTCGGAATCCTCGACCGTGCCCACCGCTTTCGAGCGGAAGGCGTAGCTGCCGGTGACGTACGGTTCAAAGCCGTTATCGAGATTCCATTTGTATTCGCCGTTGGCGTTACCGATCCATTTCGAAGCACCGACTACTTGATGGCCGCTAAGGTCGCAAGAGGCTGGGGCCCCTGGCGCCTGGCTGATTTCCGGCGGGCACGGCGCATCTTTGTACGAGAGGTAGCTGACGTCGTTGTACGAACCGTTGAAGTTCAGGGTCAGGCCACGCAGCGGGACGATCGTGCTTTCAAACTCGACGCCGCGCGAGCGCACGGAACCGGCGTTGGTCAGGTATTGCACGCGGTTGACGTCGTCGTAGGCGTTGGTCTGGTAGGCGTTGACCTGGGTCCAGAACACGTTGGCATTGAGTTGCAGGCGGTGATCCCACAGGGTGCTTTTGAAACCGAGTTCGGCGTTGTTCGCGCGCTCAGTGCCGATCAGCAGCGAGTCGGCGCCGGCAGTCGGTGCGGAACCGACCGCGAGGTTAACGCCGCCGGATTTCTCGCCGTGGGATAACGTCGCGTAGCCGAGCACATCGTCAGTGATGCGATAGCTGAGGTTGAGCAATCCGCTAGGGCTGGAGCTGTACTGATTGAGATCGCCGGAATCGTAAGCGCCGGTACGACCGCGCCGCGCGGTGGCGGCAGCACCGGTGACTGCCGCGCCACCGACCGGCGCATCACGCGTTACCCACGCGGATTTTTCTTCATAGGTGCCGCGCACGCCGGCAGTGAAATCCAGACGCTCGGTGAGGTGCCAGGTGCCTTGGGCGAACAGCGCGAAACTGTCGGTCTTGATGTGGCCGTTGCCGACACTGCCGACATTGGCCAACGCGCCACGCGGCGTGCCGTTCCAGATGTCGGCTTGCGGGCCGTAATAGGCGAAGGATTTGTTATCCAGGTCCGAGCCGAAGTAGTAGGCGCCAACCACGTAATCGAAGAACTCGCCCTTGGGCGAAGCCAGGCGAAATTCCTGCGAATACTGTTTGTCCTCCACCGACACACCGGCGTTGTAGGTCGCCGGGACATTGAGACCGTCGTCATTTTTCGGGGTGAAATTCCAGAAGCGATACGAGCTGATCGAGGTCAGGGTGAAGTCGCTTGGCAGGGTCCAGTTGGCCTCGACTGACGTACCTCCCTGGTGCACGGTGACGTGCTGGTCGTTGTCCAGGTTGACCTTGCGGTGCGAGCCGTTGACCAGCGTTGCGCCAGCGGCCGCCGCGCGCGCCGAGTAAAGATTGACGCCGTTGATGGTCGGCCCGGTGTTGTACAGCACGCGGGTACCGGCGCTGGAATCCTCTTCGTTGTAGTCGCCAATCCAGCGCAGATTAAAGTCTTCGTTAGGCTTGAATAACAGCTGTGCACGAAAGCCTTCGCGCGAGCCGCCGTTCAGATCATGGCCGTTGTATTCGTTCTTGATATCGCCGTCGCTACGGGTGCGATAAGCGGAAAAACGCCCGGCCAATTCATCGTTGAGCGGTCCGGAAATCGTGCCTTTGGTTTGGAAATAACCGTCTTCGCCAACCGAGGTTTCGATGCTGCGCTCAGGCGTGAACGTCGGCGCGCGGGTGCTGATGTTGATCACCCCGGCGGTGGTGTTTTTGCCGAACAGCGTGCCCTGCGGCCCGCGCAAGACTTCGAGCTGTTCGATGTCCATCAAGTCGAACACCGCCATCCCTGGGCGACCCAGATAGACGTTGTCGATGTACAGCCCGACGCTGCCTTCCAGACCATCGCTCGCCGGGTTGTTGCCCAGACCGCGTATCGACACGCTGGACTGCCGCGCATGCATGTAGGCGACGTTGACGCTCGGCACCAATTGCTGCAAATCCTGAATCCGGTAAACCCGCTGCGTCTCCAGATTCTGCCCGCTGACCACGCTCATCGGCGTCGGCACGTCTTGCGAACTTTCTTCGCGGCGGCGAGTGGTCACGGTGACCGTTTCCAACTGCGAACTGTTGGCCGCCGGTTTGCCTGCGGGTACCGGCGTCGGCACTTGCGTTTCCGCCGCGTAGCTATGAGTCCAGCTGGCGCTCCCTGCCAGCAACAGGGCCAGAGGCAGGCGTTTGAGCCGTCGTGGCGTTAGGGGTGACGCAAGGTTCAACGGACTCATGGCGCGGCTCCTGGTCAAAAAACACACAGACATCTTCAGCGCTGCATATTCTTTTAAGTTATTTATTTATGGATTTACAAATATTTACTGCATAAGAGATTGCCTTTATAAGGAGTCGACCTAATGCATATCCAATGCATTTCCCGGATATTTTTTATGTGAAAAATGCATATCGACTTGCGCCAACTTCGTCACTTCATCGCCTTGGCTGAACAACGCAGCTTCGTCGCCGGCGCGCAGGCGGTGAACCTGTCGCAGTCCGCCTTCAGCCGCAGCATTCAGGCGCTGGAGCACAGCGTTGGCTGCCAGTTGGTCGATCGCGGGCGCAAGGAATTACCGCCGACCAAACAGGGCCAGGTGCTGCTCGAACATGCACGGCGACTGGTCAGTGGCGCGCAGCAGATGGCGAACGAGATCAGCCAGTTCAATGGGCTGGAAGCCGGGGAATTGCGCTTCGGTTGTGGACCGGCGCCAGCGGCGGGATTGATCCCTCGGGCGATCGGCAGCTTTATCGGTCGCTATCCGAAGGCGCGGGTGCAGTTTCAGGTTGAAGATTGGCAGAGTCTGAGCAAGCGCTTATTGAGCGAAGAGTTTGAATTCTTCGTTGCTGACACGCGGCATTTCGAGGCGGACCCGGATTACCAGACGCATCGATTGCGGCCGCGCAAGTGGCATTTTTGCTGCCGTGCGGGGCATCCACTCGCCGGGTTTGATCGGGTCACGGCCGAGCAGCTGATGAGTTATCCACTGGCCGTCAGCATTCGTCCGCCGAACTTGCGCAAAGTCATTGTCGACCTCAGCGGACGCCCGGATTTCACCCCGAATGTGGAGTGTGAAAACAGCTCGAGTTTGCTCAGTGTGGTGCTGCGTTCGGAGGCGATCGGGATTGTCGGCGCGTATTCGGATGCGTTGCACCAGGCCAAGGGTGAGTTGGTGTGTTTGCGCATTGAAGGGTTGGCGGATGATCTTGAGGAGCTGTATACGCGTTATGGGATTGTCAGCCGGGCGGGGTATCGGTTGTCGCCGTTGGCCGAGGCGATGATTGAGCAGATCAAGGCGATTGATCAGCAGGATGAGGAAGTGTGTTCGCTGCAGAATCTCGCCGTCTGATCGGACCTCTTCGCGAGCAAGCTCGCTCCCACAGGGGAACGCTGGCTAAATGTGGGAGCGAGCTTGCTCGCGAAGGGGCCAGTACAGTCTCCGATGCATTTCCTGCATAAAACCCATTCCCCAAATGCACTTGCCGAACCCCCCCGCCGACAGCGAAAACCCTCACCTGTCCCACTGACCGGTGAAACCCATGTCCACCCCGCCAAATCCCGTGCGCAACGTGCTGTACATCATGTGCGATCAACTGCGCCGCGATTACCTGTCCTGCTACGGTCATCCGCATTTGCACACGCCGAACATCGATCGCCTCGCTGCGGCCGGCGTGCGTTTCAGCCGCGCCTACACCCAAGGCACGATTTGCGGGCCGTCGCGGATGTCGGCCTATACCGGACGTTACGTCAGCAGCCATCAAGTGGCGTGGAACGCGGTGCCGTTGCCGCTGGAAGAACTGACCATCGGCGATTACCTGCGCCCCCACGGCATTCGCACCGCGCTGGTCGGCAAGACCCACGCCACCGCGAATATCGATGCTTTGCAACGCCTGGCGATCAATCCGCAAAGCGAGCAAGCCGAAATCCTCAACGAAGTCGGCTTCGAACCGTACATGCGCCACGACGGCATCTATCCCGACGATCCGCTGTTCGACGACAAACGCGAATCCGCGCCCTACACCCACTACCTGCGCGAACAGGGTTTCGATGGTAAAAATCCATGGCATGACTGGGCCAACGCCGCCGAAGGCGCGAATGGCGAAATCCTCAGCGGCTGGCAAATGCGTCATGCGAATTTGCCAGCACGAATTCCCGAGCAACACTCAGAGACTGTCTACACTACAAATCGAGCCATCGACTTCATCACCGAGCAAGGCGAGAAATCCTGGTGTTTACACCTCTCCTACATCAAACCGCACTGGCCGTACATCGTACCAGCGCCGTACCACGCCTTGTACAGTACGAAATCGATTCTCGAAGCGGTCCGCGCAACGCCCTCCGAAGCCAGCAAACACCCCGTATACACTGCCTTTCGCCAGCATGAGGAAAGCCTTAACTTTTCCCGTGACTCAGTACGATTGACTGTAATCCCCACCTACATGGGCTTGATCAAGCAAGTGGATGATCAGCTCGGGCGGCTGTTCAACTTTTTGCAGAGCAATGGACGCTGGGATGACACGCTAATCGTGTTCACCAGCGATCACGGCGACTTTCTCGGTGATCACTGGCTCGGCGAAAAGGAGTTTTTGCTGGAGCAGGCGGTGGGGGTGCCACTGATCGTGCGTGATCCTCGGAAGGCGGCAGATGTCACGCGCGGAACAGTTGATGATCGGCTGGCGGAAACCATTGATGCGTTGCCGACGTTCCTTGAAGCATTGGGTTTGCCAGACGCGGCGCATCGGCTGGAGGGGCGCTCGTTGATGCCACTGCTGCACGGTGAGAATCCGGACTGGCGCCGCTATGCGATCAGCGAATACGACTACGCCTTTCAGGCGCCTGCGCGGGAGCGACTGGGCCAGCCGATCGACCGTTGCCGGATGACAATGGTGCGCAGCGAGCGCTGGAAATACCTGGCGTACGACGGCTTTCGGCCACAGTTGTTTGATTTGCTGAATGATCCGCAGGAGCTGCGTGATTTGGGCGAGGATCCGGAATTCGCGGCGGTGCGTGAGGAGCATGCGGGGTATTTGTTTGAGTGGGTGCGGGGGTTGAAGCGGCGTACGACCATCAGTCATCAGGAGATTGATTTACGGGGGCAGCGGTTTCGCTATGGTGAGCCGGAAGCCGAGAAGGTTGTTCAGATTGGTGTCTGGTAGCGGGAAGAGCCCCTCACCCTCACCCTAACCCTCTCCCGGAGGGAGAGGGGACTGACCGGGGGATATTGAAGAGATACACCGACTTGATCGTGCTTCAACGAATCCATAATCGATAAATATCTTTCAGGTCGATGCATAACGCGAGACAACTCGGTCGGCTCCCTCTCCCTCTGGGAGAGGGCTGGGGTGAGGGGCTGTTGATCTTCAATCACGACCCTTGATGGTTTGACTACGCTGCCCATTCGCGCCCACCGGCACTTCACCCTTGAGCGTCACCCGCCGCACCACCCGATCCTGAGTCCCGTAATCATCAATCGCATAATGCTGCGTCGAGCGGTTATCCCAGATCGCCACATCACCGGCCTTCCAGCGCCAGCGCACGGTGTTTTCCTGGCGAATCACATGGCTCTGCAGCAAGCCGAACAGGTGCGCCGAATCCGCCTGCGAATAGCCCTTGATGCGTTTGACGAAATGCCCCAACAACAAACTCTTTTCGCCACTGATCGGATGCACACGGACCACCGGGTGTTCGGTCTCGTAAACGGTGGAGGTGAAGACCTTGCGATAGCGCTCCAGCTTCTCCGCCGAGACGTCCGGCTTGGCGCTGGCGTAGTCGTATTCGTTGCTGTGCACGGCGACCAGTTTGTCGGCCAGTTCACGCAACTCGGT
>Ga0247814_10000421_pt1 | contig 34248 bp, 27 predicted proteins | sample UWRJL179409R1_FD_179947 | JGI IMG/M metagenome (GOLD analysis project Ga0247814, IMG submission 179947) | Plant litter microbial communities from Arlington Agricultural Research Station in Wisconsin, United States - UWRJ-L179-409R-1 | ecosystem: Environmental > Terrestrial > Plant litter >... | reverse complement strand
AGCAGGCGCGATTTCTTTATTTTTCTTTTTATAAGCATTGGCATAATCAAAGAATAGATTCTTTGTAATTATAGATGCAGTGATAGGGCTAGGTTTAATCGCATTAACAAAAACATCCGGATACACGCCATTGCCATCATATACATTTCGTCCTGATGTAGTATTAAACTTATTCATAAGAGAATCAGCAAACTTAATGGTGTTCCCGTTTGCATCTTTGTGTGCATAATCGAGCGCCTGAATACACCTTCCTGATGGTGTAAAGTATTTAGCCACGGTAACTTTTACCAAACTATTGTAGGGCAGGTTAAATGTTTGCTGGACCAGGCCTTTACCATAACTTCGTTGTCCAACTATAATTGCCCTGTCAAGATCCTGTAAAGAGCCTGCAACTATTTCTGAAGCAGATGCCGAGGAAGCGCCAACTAGTACAACCAAAGGTATTTGAGGAAGCAAAGGATCAGAATATGTTTTATAAGTAATGGTCTTTTGAGGATTTCTACCTTTTTGGGTGACTACCAAAACATTCTTGTTTACAAAGAGATTCACGATTTTAACAGCCTCCTGAAGGATCCCTCCCCCGTTATAGCGAAGATCCAGAATCATACCTTTTGGCTGTTGTTTGTTTAAAGCAATAGCGGCGTCTTTAACTTCTTGCGCCGAGTTCTCTAGAAATTTATCCAAACGGATGTAAGCGAACTGATCCTCTGTCATTCCTGAATAGGAAACATTGTTGCTTTATTTCATCTCTGATCAGCTTCTTTGTGATTACTGAACCTTCTCTGATCACTACCAGATCTACAGATGAACCTTTTGGTCCACGAAGCAATTGACTGATCTGCATACGGTCTTTTCCCTTAACCTCATTGTTGTTTATTTTTACAAGTTGATCTCCGGGTTTAATGCCTTGCCTATCTGCAGGGTAGCCTTCACTCACTTCGTTCACAAAAAGCTTTCCTTCGATATATAATGTACTTGCACCGATACCACCATATTGAGTACTTACATATTTAAGTTTGTAGTCTTCAACCTCAGTTTCCGGTATATATTCTGTGTAAGGGTCTAGATTCTCGAGCATGGCATCAATACCATTTTTCATCAACTCTGAAGGATTAGTTTCCTCTACATAATTGATATTAATCTCTTTGTATAGGGAAGCGAATACGTCGATGTTCTTAGAAACCTGAAAAAGATCTTCTTTAAAGGAAAAGGTAAGGGTTGCGAAAGCAATTAGACAAAGAGCTGAAACTACTTTAATTTTTTTCATCGTTCAAATTCTGTGTAGAAGTAAACTTAAAAAAAAATGCTGTTAAAAGCAATCAGATCAGGAAGAAAGCGGCATTATGTTTATTACTATAGACGGTTTCCGTCCGGATCAGCCAATGCTTTTTTTATGGTGAACTCTATATAAGCTCTATCGCGCTTAACGAGACCCATTAGTTGTTCTACCAATTTATCTTCATTTCCCGGTTCAAAGGCAAGATCAACCTGTGCCAGATCACGATACTTTCTCAAAAACTTAATCTTAACTCTTTTCCAGGTGTCAGTAGTTAGCGTAAAGCTTGCCATAGTTATTGTTTTGATGCAAAAATAGGAAAAATTGTAGGTTACACAATAAAAGAACTGCCGGCATAACCGGCAGCTCAGATCGAGACAAATTATCTATTTATTGTATTATCTAGAAAAGGCCTGTTGACAGCCGTCCCAGTTGTGCTCACGGTTATGTCACCTCTGGAACTGATGGTATAGACCCTACTTTTTACAAATGAAACTGCCGCCCTGGGAATCGCTGTTGCCGTTGCTCCAACGTTTCTTGCGCTTAAATCATAAACGCCTTCAGGTATGGAAATAAACTCACTTCCTGACTTATAAGCAATGGCAGATGCTAGTTGTGTTTCTTGTAAAGAGGTTGTGTTTTTAGCATAAAAATCCATTGCATTTGCATTTGATATCCCATTCACAAATCTAACATAAGCAACACCTAAATTTTCTGCCGGCAGTCTATCTTCAATCACAAAGCCATCAGTAGTTTTAGCAGTGGTGTTATAAGGCCCGCTTAAATAAAAGGAATAGAATTTCTTCTCTTCAAGCGTTGCTGGGATTGATCCAATAGCCAAATCCTTATCAATAGCTGCTGCGATCTTACCAGAGAAGGAATAAGCTCCAGGCGCAAGCGATGCGTAATTATTTAAAGGACCCACACTGCCATAAGCAACACCAGAAATACTCTCCGCTCCTGTAGCAGAAGATATAGCCGTAATCTTAACATCATTCGCGTAGAAATTCACTCCAGGTCCACCTACTGAAAAATTGTAGAATTTTATTTGAGCACCTATCGTTTTAGTATCAATCACCTGTATAGCATCTTTCTTACAGGAATTAAATAGTATCAAAGCTACAAAGGTAGCGAGCAATATATTTATCTTTTTCATGGGTTCTATTTTAAGGTTGAGTGATCCAAAGCGGCTTAGTGTGGTAGTCTAAAGCCAGACCTCCAATGGTTTCTAAATTTCTTCTGTTCCAGACATATTCAGAATTATACCGTGGACGAAGTCGTTGCGCAGGAAGGGTACCATTATCTGTAAAAATTGCTGTTGGTAAGGCATAACCAAGAAAAACCTGTTTAGCACTTTCAGGGTCTGTATCAGTATAATGATAACGCCTCATATCCATCCACGTCTCTAAATGACCCCATGCCCATTGTGCTATGTATTTTTGAGACATGATCATTGGCAGTGTAAGTCCCTCTGCAGTTGCTGGAATCACAGATGTTGAGGCAAGGAAATTTGACTTTTCAAGCGCAGAAATTTGAGTCGGACTTTGTGCATTATCAGAGTTTCTTGCATTCACAAAATCAATATGACTAGAAATAGCAGTTCTATAAGCCGTAAGCGCTAATGCTTTATTTCCTTGTTTATATGCTGCTTCAGCTTTAATGAACTGTAGTTGGGAATAAGTCATACCAGGCATTCTAGATTTGTCATCGAATATGTACCTGGTTGGTAAACCGGATGTGATGATAGACGGGTATCCCCAAAGGTTATACGGTTGTTTGGCTGCGGGGATCCCCCCGAAATTCAGAACATTAATGTCAAGCCCCGTATAAGAACCATCTGAAGAAGGTGCCAGCATTCGTGACATTCGTGGGTCAACAGCATCGGTAAACTGGGTGCCGTTCATTAAGTTGACAACGAATTGGGTTTGCCTATAACTTAAACCCCCGGTTGTTACCAAATTCGTTCTCCTTGGACCCCAGAAATTTGTATCGTCATTTCCTGTGTTTGTATAGGTAAGTAACATGTCGTCAATATTTCCAGCAAATGATTTATCGACCGCTGCAATAACTGCAGCGGGATCATAGGTGGATTTATTTGTAAAGTGGTTGAGATTAATTGCCAGCAGTCCATAAGCAACTTTTAACCACTTCGTACGATCACCATTGTAGATCTTATCACCAACAGCCAAATATGTACTACTGATGTTTCCATCGGTACGCTGTAAACTAGCGATTGCCAGGTTTAATAACCGCTGTACCTCTTGATAGGCGAATTCCTGACTATCGTAGCTAAACTCAGTTTTAGTAGCATCCATAGCTTCTTTGATGGTTATTTCTCCATGGAGATCAGTTAATGTTTGCCAGCCCCAGGCTTTTAAGATGTAAGCCACTCCCAGTAGATCCCAGCGCTGCTCAGCTTCAGCCTTTCTGGTCATTTCCACTAGATTTTGCCCAAGAATAAAGTAAACATCTCTCCATAGTTCAGCCCCATTATCAGATGCAGCGTCATAACCCATTCTATCCCAGGTTGGTATCGAAGTACCACCAATGTAAGCCCAGTTCTGCGTATATCTGCCTATGAAGCGGCCGTCGTATTGTGGCCCTGTGACCATCCAATGTAACATAGGCGCCAAATATAAATTTGCCTCTGCAACTTCCGGTGCATTAGGATTTGTATTGACATCAAGAAACTTTTTACAACCTGAATTGAATACAAAACACATTGTTATCAGTATAATATATAATTTTTTCATTGCTATAATTTTAAAGGCCTACTCTTATACCAAAATTCAGTCCGATTGGCATAGGGAAATTACCAAAATCGATTCCTGCTGAGCCTGAACCGCCAACAGCTGCCGTATTCCCATTAACAACCGGATCTAATCCAGTATAATTTGTAATCAAAAACAAATCGGTTCCTGTCACAAATACACTTGCACTTTTCACAAACTTTTGTCTGTTTAATAATTTAGCCGGCAGCTTGTAATTCACCGTTACATCTTTCAGTCTCACCCAATTGATATCTTTCTCAATAAATAATTCTTCACTGATACTCGTGTAATAAGTATTCTGGTAATATGGAGTGATTACTATATTGTTCTTGGTTGGAGTAGCTGTATTTTCCTTACCATCCTGAAAAACACCATTTATAATTCTTGGATCTTTCCTGTCTAAAGTAGATTTACTTAGCCCACGAGCGGTCAAATATTGTTCAGTTGCATTAAGCACATCACCGCCTTTTCTCATATCAAGTAAAAAGGATAAAGACAGATCCTTATACCTGAAGGTATTTGTTATTCCTATGCTAAAATCTGGTTGCCTATCATATCCGGCATCAAAAAACACGGTTGACCTTAAAGGAAGACCAGTTGATGGACTGATTAAGATATCGCCAGCATTATTTCTCTGATAGAATAATCCTGTTAATGATCGTGTCGACTGTCCAACACTATTTCCATTCCGTACATTCCCAAATAGCCAGGTGTCAGATACATAAGTCTCCGGAAGTTCATTAGGCAACTTTAAAACCTTACCTGATGCTGATTCAAAATTCGCAAGTATGTCCCAGTTAAATCTATCTCCTTGGAATGGTGTGCCTCGAAGCGTAATTTCTAAACCTTGATTTCTAGTTACACCCCCATTTAAATTAAATAATACGTACCCCGTTGAATAACTTCCCCGGATATCATTGATGATTTGATCTTCAGTTTCTTTCCGGTAAACAGTGATATCTGCGCCCAATCTATCATTGAAGAACGAAAGCTCCGTTCCAAACTCGTAAGATTTCGCAAACTCGGGCTTCAATCCAGGATTTGGTCCTGTAAAGCCAAATCCATAACCTCCTCCTACTGTTGCTTTATATTCTAAAGCAGGAACATAAGCATAAGCTTTGGCGTCACGCCCTACTGCAGCATACGCAGCTCTCAGTTTACCTGAGGTAAAGATCTTTTTAAGACCACTAAAGGCTGGAACATCAGTGAAAATAAAGCTACCCGAAACAGAAGGATAGAAAAAGGAGTTTTCACCAAGAGGGATGGTCGAAGTCCAGTCATTCCTACCAGTTCCAGTTATATAAAGGAAGTCCTTGTAGGATAACGTAGCAGTACCAAAAGCACTGGTAACTCTTTTTCGAGTAGTAAGTTGCCTTGCATTTCTAACGTAACTATTGTTGATTGAAATAAAATTTGGATCAAGGAAATTCTCTCCATAAAGCGCATCAACAGCCGAACGTTCATCACGTATCGCATTTCCTATCAATCCTGTTATTCCAATGTTCTCAGTAAGCTGGATTTTATTAATGTTCAATAAGGTCTGACTATTGATATTTCTCACGTTATCATTGGCAACATCCATGATTCCCTTAAATGCAAAACCACGGGTACTTTCCGGATGTCGCACCTGAGTATTCTGACTTGCATAAGAGTCAATACCAATATTGGTTTTGATGTACCCCCATTTTACTGGAGTGATTGTAAGACCAAAATTCGTAAGAATTCTATTCTGTTTTTGGATTAGGGAATTCTTATTCACACTAAAGTATGGATTGTCAACTTCTGCAGTTGAAGAGCCTGTTGTAATTCTTCTTCGTGCACCGGCAGCAGTTAAGTAATCACTTGCATTATCTGTTTGGGGCCAAAGCAGTAATCCAATCAGTGCGCCGCCTTCCCCTTTAGTTGGCTGATTGTTATTAGAATAAGTATAAGCCATAGATATATCCGTCTTAAGCCAGCTATTTAATTCTGCTTGTGACGATCCTGTTATGTTGATTCTATCATAAAGGGAGTTTGGCACCACACCTTCTTGTCCGGTATAGGAGGTACCAATACGATAAGTTACCTTTTCAGAACCTCCACTAAAAGCCAGATTGTGTTTTTGTGTTAATGCTGTTTGGAAAAACTCGTCGATGTTATCGTAAAATTGTGTTCCAGGAGCATACTCAGGACCAAAATAACTGAATGAAGTACTGGTTGTAAATGGCGTTCCGGAGGCACCCTGCCCATAAACACGCTGAATTTCAGGCTTAGCTCTAGTGGCCTCAACCCTAAAACTATTGCTATACTCGACAACGCCAACGCCAGCCTTCCCTCTTTTTGTTGTAATTACAATAGCGCCATTCGCTGCTTCAATACCATACAATGCTGCAGCTTCAGGGCCTTTTAAAACTACTAAAGTTTCTATGTCCTCCGGATTGATATCAGCGGCCCTATTGGTAAAATCTACACCTCTATTGGCTTGTGAAGTTGTAGAACTAGATTCAGAGAAAAACGCTGAAGTACTCAAGGTCTTGTTGTCAATCGGTAATCCGTCAATAACAAATAAAGGTTGATTACTCCCGCTTATGGAACTTACGCCGCGGATGGTGATCGATGATGAGGCTCCTGGTACACCAGAAGTGTTGATTACCTCTACACCAGCGATACGACCCTGCAGGGCATTGATAAAGTTCTCTCTTTGTGTTTCTGCAATTTCAGAACCTTTGACCTGTTGCTGGGCTGTTCCAAGAGATCGTTTCGATGTTCGCTGGCCAAGTGCCGTTACCACAACTTCATTCAGAGATTGATTGTCAGCTACCAATGTAACATTGACCACACCTGACGCTGGTACTGCCTTCTCTTGCAGGGCATAGCCGATGTAACTAAACACCAACATTTCGCCAGGATTAGCCTTGATGGTAAAAACCCCTGCACTACTAGTTTGTACAACGGTATTAGTTCCTTTGATTTTTACAGATACACCGGGAAGCGGTCCACTGTCGTCAGTGGCTGTCACTTTCCCTGTAACCGTTAATTGTTGAGCACGGGCCTGAAAGACCAGTAAAGAAATGCTCAAAAAAAACATAAGTAGTCTTTTTTTCATGAACGATAGTTTTGGTTAAGATTAGGTTTGGATAGTTCTGCATTAAAACACGCAAATAACTGCAGGAAAAATAATGCAATAGTAAATATGACAATTTTTTTCTACTTATTTCCTTGAATTGGATTGTTTTAGAAATGTTACCTAAACAATATCACGCAGAAACCCGCAGAATTATGCAGAGTTAATGATTTCTCCCAAAAAAAAATTACTTTAGCCATATGTTAAAAAAAGAGCGTCATGATTTCATAATGAGACAAATAAACCTACACAACAGGGTATTGAGCTCAGATCTTGTACAAATGCTTAATGTTTCTGAAGATACTGTAAGGAGGGACTTGCAAGAGCTATATGAAAGTAGTCAACTATTCAAAGTACATGGAGGTGCTTTATCAAAGTCTTACCAATCAACATTCGACGACACATCTGTCTATGCTAAAGAAGCTAAGATCACCATTGCTAAAAAGGCAATCACGCTGATCAAAGATGGAATGGTGATTCTTACCGGTGGTGGAACGACCATCATAGAATTGGCTAAACAGTTACCTCAAACACTCCATGCAACGTTTTTTACCATAAGTCCGTTTGTTGCTATTGAATTGGCGAAATATCCAAAAGTGGAGGTTATCCTTATAGGCGGGCTGTTTTCTAAAAATTCTCAGGTAACTTATGGGGGACATGTAATCATGCAATTGGCAGATATTCGCGCAGATTTATGCCTGCTTGGAACAAGTGCACTGCATCCCACAGAAGGGCTGACAGATACAGATTGGGAAATTAATCAATTAAAAAAAGCAATGCTCGCAGCTTCAAAGAAAACTGCTATACTTTGTATTTCTGAGAAACTGAATATTGCGTTAAGACTAAAGGTATCAGGACTAGAAAACATTAATTATTTGGTAACAGAACTTTCAAAAGAGGAAAAGCAAATGGAGGAATACCAAATCAAAAGCATTGAAATCCTTTAAAAAGGCAGACAAATTTTACCCATAGATATAGAGGGCAGTCCAGCTCTGTTATGAAAGTCTATGGGGTTACCCACTAGTGTTTCATTTGCAAGTAATGCAAATAAGACTGCTTCCTTAGCATCAGGATTGATCCCAAGTTTATCAGTAGTTTTAAATTGTACATTAGGAAGGCCAACTTTCAAATGTTTCACCAACAACTTATTATGTATACCTCCCCCACTATAATAAACTGTAACTAATTCTTGGTTCTCTGTACAGCGCTGTATGGCATTTTCTATAACGGTAGCCGTAAGTTTGTTCAGGGTTGCAAGTACATCCTGAGGTGAAATATCATTGGTATTTGATTTTACTTGGGCAGCAGAAAGGAAATCTAAGTTGAATAGTTCGGGACCGGTTGTCTTTGGAAATTCTTTATCAAAGAATTTATGATCAAGTAGTGAAGTTAATAGTGCTTCATTAATATTGCCTTTAGCGGCAAGCAGTCCATCAACATCGTAATGCATTCCCTCAAAATTTGCTTGAACAAACTGATCCATTATGGTATTTCCAGGCCCAACATCTGTAGAAAAAATCTTAGCCCCATTAATATCGCCAGGCAAGAAAGTAATGTTAGCAATCCCACCGATGTTTAGCATTATCCGAACTTCACCTGGTTTGGAGAAATATAGGTAGTCACCATAAACAGCTAGAGGGGCGCCTTCACCGCCAGCAGCAATATGCTTCTGTCGGAAATCAGCAATGGTAATGATGCCTGTTCTAACTGCAATATGATCCCCATCACCTATTTGTAAAGTCGCATTTGGATAGCCTGCTTTACCGTGCAACGATTTTGGAGCATGAAATATCGTTTGTCCATGACTTGCTATAATGTCTACCTCCGATGGTGCAATACCCCAGGATGCTAATGAGCTTAAAATCATTTCTGCATGTAGCGAAGCTATCTTCTCATTCATTAATGCGATCATTTGTAAATCCACTAATTGCTTTGAAAAGATCGACTTTATATCTTTTTTAAATTCGTCCTGGTAAGGCACAGTATGAAACTGCAGTACTTTAAGATCAGTATTTAGGCCATGACCCCTAACATTGCAAACAGCGATATCTAAACCATCTAAAGAGGTGCCCGACATAAGTCCGATAATGGTCCGCTCCTCTTTTGTCAATATATCATAGAAAGTCTTCCAATTTTTATTCATCAGAGATCACATAAGTGAATTCAAACATAGGGAAATATTCCTTTCTGAACCGTTTTGATTATATTAAAAAGAAATAAATACTTTTTAATATATTTGATAAAGCCGGTTTCGGCGGTTATATTTACTGCTCCGTACAACCTTTAAAATCATTTAAATGGCAAGATTAAACCTCCTGGAGGAAACACGTTTTGAGAAACTCCCTGTTTCCGTCTTTGAAAATCCAAAAAAAGCCTCTCTTAGCGTTGCAAATCGTATCGCAAACATTATTAAAGCCAAACAGCAGAAAAATGAAATGGCAGTTTTAGGGCTGGCAACAGGCGCTACTCCAATCGCTGTATATGGCGAGTTGGTAAGAATGCACAAAGAAGAAGGCTTGAGCTTTAAAAATGTGATCACTTTCAATCTGGATGAATATTATCCTATGCAACCAGATGCTGCTCAGAGTTATGTTTCCTTTATGAATGACAATCTTTTCAATCATATAGACATTGACAAAGCAAACGTAAACATCCCTGATGGTACGCTGAAACTAGAAGCCATCCCGGCGTTTTGTCTTGCCTATGAAAAAAAGATTGGAGATTTGGGTGGTCTGGATATACAGATCCTTGGTATTGGTCGTACAGGTCACATCGGCTTTAACGAACCAGGGTCTGCGCCAAACTCTGGAACAAGATTGGTCACATTAGACGATTTAACGATAAGAGATGCGGCGAGGGACTTTGGAGGTAAATCGTATGTGCCAACCAAAGCAATTACAATGGGGATCGGAACGATTTTCAAAGCAAGGGAAATCATTTTGATGGCTTGGAGCAGGAAGAAAGCTTCGATTATTAAAAAAGCAGTTGAAGGTGAAATGTCGAGTGAAGTTCCAGCTACCTATCTTCAGCTATCTGAGAATGTAGAATTCATTCTTGACCAGGATGCAGCATCATTACTTACAAGGTTTGATACTCCATGGTTGGTTAAAGATTGCATTTGGGATGAAGTATTGACCAGGAAGGCTGTGATCTGGCTTGCAAACTCTTTAAAGAAACCCGTACTGAAGCTTACTGAAGACGATTACAATAACCACGGTATGGCGCAATTGGCGCTGGACAATGGCCCGGTTTACAACATCAATATCCATATTTTTAATAAGCTTCAACACACCATCACAGGATGGCCTGGAGGAAAGCCTAATGCAGATGATTCTCAAAGACCAGAGCGGGCAGAACCATCTAAAAAAAGAACCGTTATATTTTCACCTCATCCTGATGACGATGTTATCTCCATGGGCGGGACGTTTATCCGACTGGTAGACCAGCAACATGACGTTCATGTGGCCTATCAAACATCAGGTAATACTGCTGTTTGGGATGACGACGCCTTGCGATTCGTTGAATTTAGCATCGACTTTTCAGAAAAGATGGGACTGGAAGACACGGAACTAAAAACGCTATATCAAAACATGCGTAGTTTTATGGAGCAAAAACTTCCTAATCAGGTGGACACCCGAGAAATACAGACGGTCAAAGGTTTGGTTAGAAAGGGAGAAGCCATCGCAGGAGCACGCTATTGCGGCTTGGAAGACGATCATATTCACTTTATGGCGTTGCCTTTTTACGAAAGTGGCAAGAGCCAAAAAAATCCAGTTACAGATTTGGATGTTCAGCTGACTATGGACCTACTACAAAAAATACAACCTCAGCAAGTATTTGCAGCTGGAGATTTTGAAGATCCGCATGGTACACACATCGTTTGCTTCAATATTGTAATCGAAGCGCTTCAAAGACTAGCTAAAACTGAAAGCTGGGTTAGCGATTGTTGGGTATGGATGTACAGGGGTGCCTGGAAAGAATTTGAAACTCATGAGATAGAAATGGCTGTTCCATTAAGTCCACAGGAAGTAGAGAGAAAGAAATTCGCTATATTTAAACACCAGTCGCAAAAAGATAGAGCAGTATTTCCTGGTGATGATTCCAGAGAATTTTGGAAAAGAGCAGAGGATAGGAATAGAGAGACCGCACATGCATACGACGAATTAGGACTTGCAGAGTACGAAGCCATGGAAGCCTTCGTTCGCTATAAGTTTTAATTCTTATTGCTACCGAATAAACCAAACTTGATATGACCACACACCACGTTTTAACAGAAGCCCCTGCCCGGTTACTTTCTTTAGACTTTTTTAGAGGGGCTACTGTTGCTGCAATGATTCTAGTGAATAATCCAGGAGACTGGGGAAATATTTATTCACCTTTAGAACATGCAGCGTGGAACGGTTGTACACCAACAGATTTAATCTTTCCATCCTTTCTATTCATTGTAGGGGTTTCAATTGCTTATGCCATGAGCAGTAAAAAAGCTGATCCTGCATTACATGGAAGTACCATATGGAAAGCATTTAAAAGAGCGCTGATCCTATTTGGATTAGGGCTCTTTTTGTCATTATTCCCAAAAGTATTTACTGCCCCGATCGAAGCTTTTCAACAGGTACGAATTCCAGGGGTATTACAAAGAATAGCACTTGTATTCTTCTTTGCATCCGTCATATTTTTGAAGACCTCTGAAAAGAATATCTTCAGGTTGATTATAGTTTTGCTTGGTCTTTACTGGGCATTGATGATGTTTATGCCTGTTCCAGGTGTAGGGGCAGCAAATCTGGAAAAGGAAACGAATCTCGGCGCCTGGATTGATAGATCAGTACTAACCGAAGCTCATCTTTGGAAATCCTCAAAAACATGGGATCCGGAAGGTATTCTCGGAACTATCCCAGCTATTGCCACAGGATTGTTTGGAGTATTAGTGGGCGTATACCTTAAACGCAAAGACATAGATTCACCAACAAAAATCTCCTGGCTGTTTTGTACAGGAGTAGTAGCTACCGGCCTGGGATTATTATGGGGACTGCAGTTTCCAATAAATAAAGCGTTATGGACCAGTTCTTTTGTGCTTTATGCAGGCGGAATCGCTACCATGATTCTGTCGTTGTGTTATTGGATTATTGATGTACAACAGTATACTAGATTCACCAAACCATTTGTTGTCTATGGCGTTAATGCCATCACCGTATTCTTTGCTTCAGGATTGATCCCAAGGATTTTAAACATGATTTCCTGGAAAACAAATGATGGCTCCGAAATGCAACTGAGCACTTTCCTGTATTCCGGCTTTGAAAACAACCTCTCTCCTATAAACGCCTCATTAGCCTGGGCAGTCTGCTTTGTACTTTTCTGGCTGATCATTCTTTGGTTGATGTTCAATAAGAAGATCATTATCAAAGTTTAGTAACTGCAAAGCTATAACATGTTGATCAGGAATTTACTCAGGTATTTTGCTCAATTAAACCTACAGTCTAACGCTGAATCCCAACTGGACCACTTGGTTCGCTTTCATTTTTAAGTCGGTCTAGCGCAGTTATTAGGTAATTATATCGCTTTCCCTTCTCTGCGTTCGTATCAATGTAAGAAGTAAAATTTTCAAAGCTTATCCTCAAAATATTTTTAGGGTTTAGTATCCCTATTTCTTCTCCCTCTTCAAAACGATAGATAACGTATCCGGATGCCGTTTCACCATCTCTTGCCTTATTCGGTTGAGCCCACTTCAAATGAACACCATCTGCCATAGCTTCTGCTGTAAACTGCTGAGGTTCATTTGGCACAACATCATCACGCCAAGGCATTTGCGGCGGCAAAGCTGGATACTTGTACAGGTCATTTTTAAGAGAATCACCAGCAGCCCTTGCAATCGTACTGAAAGACTTGGAACTAAAATAAACGCTGCCCTGAACCCGCGTATTGTTTCGTATGTACCTAACCTGATCAGGAATCTGACTCGGAATACTCCATGCAGCTTCAGACCGCTGATTAACCAAATAGGCCGCCTGTCCGATGTAAAGATGTCTACCGAAAGTATTATTGCTCCACCAATCTACCAGCGTCCCAAATGGGGCAACCCGGCGAGTAAAACTGAAGTAAATTTGCGGATTAATATAATCTACCCAACCTTCCTGAACCCATTTTCTAGAGTCTGCAAAAAGCTCTGCATAATTAGATAACCCACTGGTAGCGGATCCAAGCGTGTCTTCAGATTTATTTCTCCATATTCCAAACGGACTAACCCCGAACTTAACATGGTTTTTATAAAAATGAATACTATCGTCCAACTGTTTGATTAGTAGATTAACATTGTTTCTTCTCCAGTCATTAATGTTGTTAAATCCATCAGGATATTTGCTAAACGTTGCGGCATCATTAATCCGCTGACCTTCCACCTTATAAGGATAAAAGTAATCGTCAAAATGAATTCCATCAACATCATAGCCTTTAACCACGTCCAGAATTACCTGCACGATGTACTCCCTCACTTCAGGTATTCCCGGATCAAATTGCTTTTTACCTGCGTAACTAAAAAACCAATCAGGACGTTGCTTGGTCATATGGCTTTCATGCGTCACTGCATTCGGACTCATAGTGGCTCTGTAAGGATTGAACCAGGCATGAAGCTCTATCCCTCTAAAATGGGCTTCTTTAATTGCAAATTCCAAAGGATCATATCCTGAAGCAGGAGCTAAGCCTTGTTTACCCATCAACCATTGACTCCATGGCTCTCGTGATTTTAAATAAAAAGCATCAGCAGCCGGCCTAACCTGCAACATAATTGCGTTCATGCCGTTGGCTTTGTGCCTTTCAAGCAATCCTATTAACTCTTGTTTTTGCTGGTCGGCGCTAAGTCCAGGTTTGGAAGGCCAGTCAATATTTGATACTGTAGCTACCCAAACGCCTCGAAACTCGCGTTTTGGAGCAATTTTTGAGGTATTCTGCGCGAACATTGCAGACGGAATTATTAAACATAATAAAAGCCCATAGATGCTGGTTTTAAGCATTTTTAGTCGTTGTGTTTTGATAGAAAATTAGGTTCCACTTGTGTAATCATGTATACATTTCTGTTACAGACCTTAGCAAGTAAACGATTTTTTTTAAAGTCTCATATAAAAAGAGCGTTTTTTTTACCTTTTAGCGTATTTTTATTTATGTTCGCCTTTTACTTAAAACGAAAAGATTTTAATAATGAATGATAAGACTGATTTAGTAAATAAGGGTGACCGGAATAAGATTTACTTTCTTATTGTAGTTATTGCTGCATTACTAGGTACAAATGCTTACCTCTTTTTTAAGGACAAACATGAAAGTCAGCGCTTTGTTAATGTAAATACTGAGAAAGACCGTCTGGAACTTGAAGTAGAGAAGATAGAAGTTGAGCTTGATAAAGTAAATTCAATTAATGTTTCCCTCAATGAAAAACTGATTTCTGAGCAACGATTAGCCAGAGAGAAAATAGCTCAACTCAAGCAAGCACTTCAAAAAGGAACGCTAACTCAGGAAGAACTTACCCAAGCACAAAATCAGGTAAGAGAATTGAGAGAGTTTCTTCAAACTTATAATGAAGACATTATGAAACTTAAGCGGGAGAACTTCCATCTTAAGTCTGAAATGGATAGTTTAGAATCAGATGCACTGATGGCGAGTCAGGAAGCTGAGGCCCTTGCCAGACGAAATGAAGAACTAAGTGCTAAAATAAGAACAGGTGCAGCATTAAAGGCTTCAAATATTACGATAAAAGCTTTTAGAGTTAAAAGCAGTGGTAAAAGTATTGAAGTTACTAAAGCTAGTACAGCAAAAAAACTTACCGTAAATTTTGAAATTGTTCCCAATCAACTTGCTGCTAAAGACTATCATAAAATCTACCTGAGAATATTTAATCCTTCCGGGAATTTGATTGCCGATGAGGCAAACATGTTTGAAGCAGACGGACAGGAAATGCAATTTACCAGCGCTACGTCTATCTCTTTTAATGATGACAATACTTCCTATAAGATGGATTGGATTAACCCGGGAGCTTTTGTCAAAGGTGCTTATTCAATAATTCTTTATGCTGATGGCTATACTATGGGCCGGGCAACGATTGACTTACGATAACGGAAAAGTAAGGTAAAACGTGGTGCCCACATCCATAACCGATTTAAATGCCACTGAACCGCCTGCATTTTCTACAGCCTGCTTAACAAATGCCAATCCTAAACCGGTTCCTGAAGATTTGGTAGTAAAGTTAGGAACAAAAATCTTCGTTTGAAGCGTTTCATCTATACCTTTCCCATTGTCTTCTACTTCGATATAAACCGTTTTCTTATCATTGCTGATCACAATCTTGATCAACGACTTTGTATTGTCGCTAGAGGCCTCTATAGCGTTTTTAAGCAGGTTGTTAAATGTTCTTAGCAATTGATCTTTGTCGCCCTGAACGCTTATTTCTTCTTTAGCATGATTCACAATGTAAATTTCTACCTGCTCATTATCCAGAAATACATTTTTAGCCTGATTAATAATCGGAAGCAAGGAAAGCTTTTCCAATTTAGTGTCAGGCATCTTTGCAAAATTTGAGAACTCAGATGCAATCGTCGATAAGCTATCTATTTGCTCAATGAAAGACTTATTAAATCGTTCAAACTTGGATTCGAAATTAGGATCTTTCTCTTTCCATGATTTCTCTAAAAGCTGAACGCCCAGCTTAAGCGGAGTCAATGGATTTTTAATTTCATGCGCAACCTGCTTAGCCATCTCCCGCCAGGCACTCTCCCGTTCAGATCGTGCTAATTTTGCAGCGCTGTCCTCCAATGCTGCAATCATCTTATTGTATTCGCGAATAAGGGAACCAATCTCATCATGTCTGGACCATTGTATGGGCTGGTTTTTCTGACCAAGCTTTGTTTTACGAATACTTTCCTGAATGAAAGTTAATGGGCTAGTTATTTGATTGGCGAGAAATACAGCTAATATTCCAATGCCGACAAAAACCAAAGCATAGATATTAATTAGCGTATTTATAAAAATGGCTATTTTACTTTGATAATCAGCCTCATTTGAATAGTAAGGGACACCGATATAGCCTATAGTTTGATCCTGGGCGTTTCTGATAGGCGCATAAGCTGCCGAATAGGTGAAGGAACTGATCCTTTCCCCAGAATTGATAAATTCAGATTTTTGCAACTTACTCAAACTTATAAAAGCGACAGGCCCCATTCTCCTATTGATGATCCCTAAATCAAACATTTTTGGCAACGAAGTATATAGCAGTTGTCCATCCGTATCAAAAAGATTTAAATAGGCCGCATTAATGTCCGCAAACTGATTGAAATCGTTGATAGATTTATCAGAAACACGAGGAATGCCAGTAACTGCAATTTGTTTTTCATAAGATTGTTGAACTTTCCGAACCTTATCCTTTATGAAGTTATCTTGTTGAATGCGGTATTCTTTACTAATGTAGAAATAGGTAGCCCAACCCACAATCAATAGCGTTGCTACCACAGACAGTACGATTGAAAATTGAATCCTCGTTTTATAAAGAATTTTGTTGGCATTGATCATTAGCGACCTATTGATGTTGAACCATCCTCCCCAACTTTCATCAATATTCTTCAACAACCAAATTAAAGTGTAGATGATCACTGAGAATATGATAAATACCAGAAAAAAGAAAGAGAGTGTAGCCAATTGCAGGATACTGGAAACATTCTCTTTACTGATAACCAGAACCTTAGATTTTACAGGAGCATATACAAGGTGCGAATAATTGGAAGTATCATTGTAAAAAGAAGGTTTTGCTAACCTTGAGTTATATTCTTTACTGGAGGTTTTGTAGGTATAATTTCCAGACTGGCTTTCAAGTATTCCGTCCTTATAAAATGCGATGGAGTAATTCGTATAATCGTTGTCATTCTTAATTGATTTGTCAACTAATATGTCTGGAAGCTGCCCCTTATAGTTATAGGGTTGTGATTTCAGTTCTATTACTAAAGTGCCAAGGTTTCTGTAGCCCTCATAAATAGGGATAATTCCAAAGTAATTTTGATATCCAAACGTATCATTCAGCCGATAAAAGAAATTTGATTCCGAGATTTTAACGGAACCCGACTGTACAAGGTTCTTGAAATAAGAAAGAGGAAGTGTCTTCTGCGCCGCGGTTGAAGAATCCAGCGCATTATAGACAAACATATTATATTCAAACCTTGGTAAGAATTTATCAATATATTGCTTGTTAATGTTCTTTTTAAGTTCGAGAGTACTGTTTAGTGCTGGTTGCTTGAAATAGTTTAGAACGAAATTGTTCGACAGTATCCCATTCTCTAGATTCTCAATTGTGCTAACCACCGAAATATCATCTGGCGCTAGTAGTTTTTGACTAATGGCAACCCTATTGGTTTTTTCTTTATCATTAATGAATTGCTGATACTTTAAAGAAGATATTGATGCCAGACAAAAAAACAATGCAGAAAAAACACTAATTGAAAACTTGTTTCCTCTGACATAAAAATTCCAGCCAATGATGTAGATAAAAAAGGCATACAGAACAAAGGAAAGTGTGAAACCTGCTTCAAGTCGGTAAAGGAAGTAAGTTAAAAAAGCAGAGAAAAACAACAACAAACGTTCCTTATTGGTTACATTCAATTGTAGAGTTAGCTGCATAAAAACGCTTGCTATAATATAGATATTGAACCAAACCAAACAAAGAATTACAATACTTACCCAGCTGATCCAACCAAGGCCTATAATATTGGTAATATCAAAATCGATTTTAGAATTCTCTATCAACCCTAAAAAGATCTTATCAAACAACAGCGCTAAAAAACCAAAAACTATTAACAGCGCGAATTGCGCAATCAGCCCGCCTATCTTATTTTTCGCTAGCCAGCTAGGAATAGTGTATTTATCGGCATAAGTAAATATAAAAAGCACAACCCAGGTAATTGCAATCACATTCAACAAAAAGTCACCTAGCGATGGTAGATAATCACTGTCTCCATAAACTTTTGGGTTGAAAATAGAAAGTTCGAATTGTCGCATAAACCATCCGTAATCAAGATCGGTCACACGAATAACTAAGAAGAATAGCACAATAAGCACTGTCGCAGGAATAAGGTTACCGCGTTTTGCAAGCCAGGAACAGAATGAATTGAAGAATAGGCAGAAACTGAAAAGACCAACTATCCATAGCCAGATTTCAATACTTGCATATATGCTCCTTGAATATTCCGGTCTTAATTTAACCTCAAATAGGACCTTACCATTTAAATTGACTATCGGATACACCTCATAATCAGAGAATGTAGCCTTCATTAAAGAACTCTTATTTAAAAGGTACGAGGATATCCCGTTTTCCAGGTATTTGTTATCTATAGAATACTGCGTTTCTACCTGAATCAGAAAAATAATCGTTACATTGTCAAGCGTCTTTTTAATGACTTCGTACCAACCATTGGAAAACTGCTGAAAAGTAGATCCTTCCTTTATACTTTCTGGATTCGACGGAACAGCTTTAATAGAACTCCAAAAGACCAATTCATCATCTTCATAAGTGAGGATATTAATCCCCTGATCACGGTATTTTGTGATGAACGCAAGTCCCATATCTGCACTCTTATGAAACTGTCTGGCATTGTTCAGCGCTTGCTTATTTGAAAGGAATCCATATATTTCTCTTTCTTTTTGCGCAAGATTGGACTGAAGCGTTGTTGCTTCATGCCTGAGCAACTCTTTTTTTGTAATGGAGTGCCTTAAGGAAATAGCTGTAATAATGCAGCAGGCGCCTAATATTAATAAAAGAAATCTTATTTTACTTCCTATACTCACGCCGCTGTATATTTTAGCTTAATGTTACCTGTATCAGATCGCAACAGTAGTTGCTGAACTCGTTGGCATCGCCCTGTTAACTTTTTTTACAAGACCTTGTAAAACATTTCCCGGACCAACCTCTACAAATTCCGAAGCTCCATCAGCAATCATTTGTTCTACTGCTTGCGTCCACCTAACTGCACCCGTTAGCTGCGTAATTAGATTCTCTTTAATTTTTTCAGGATCTGTGTTTGCCTGAGGATAAACATTTTGATAGATCGGACAGATCGGAGAAGAAATAGAAACTTTTTCAATGGCCTCCTGAAGTTCAACTCTTGCTGGTTCCATTAAAGGTGAATGAAAAGCCCCACCAACATTTAGCTTCAAAGCGCGTTTTGCACCCGCAGCAGTCAATGCCTCACAAGCTTTGTCTACTCCAGCGATACTTCCTGAGATTACAACCTGACCCGGACAATTGTAATTAGCAGCAACCACAACTTCATCAATATCCTTACACACATCTTCTACAACCGTATCAGCAAGGCCAAGAATAGCAGCCATTGTAGAAGGCTGAATTTCACATGCTTTTTGCATCGCATTGGCACGTGTAATGACAAGCCTTAAGCCATCTTCGAACGACAATGCAGATGCTGATACCAAAGCCGAAAACTCGCCTAAAGAGTGACCAGCAACCATATCTGGCTTGAAATCATCTCCAAGAGTTTTCGCCAGGATCACAGAGTGTAAAAATATAGCAGGTTGGGTAACTTTAGTTTCCTTAAGTTCTTCTTCTGTACCGGAAAACATGATGTCACTAATTCTAAAACCAATGATCTCATTAGCTTTTTCAAATAAGTCTTTAGCTATCGGATTTTCATACAGGTCTTTTCCCATTCCTGAAAATTGAGCCCCTTGTCCCGGAAATATATATGCTTTCATAGTATTTGTAATGTTAATGTAGATTGGCTGTAATAAGCCTTAAAAATTCTGCCCTTGTTCTGTCTTTTGCAAATTCACCAGTGAAGGCTGAAGTGGTAGTCACCGAATTCTGTTTCTGGATTCCACGCATCGCCATGCAAAGATGTTTGCACTCTATAACGACCGCCACACCTGCAGGCTGCAAGGTATCCTGGATACAATCTCTGATCTCATTGGTAAGTCGCTCCTGGACTTGCAAACGCCTCGAGAAAGCATCTACCACACGTGGGATTTTGCTTAATCCTACGATATGACCGTTTGGAATGTATGCAATATGTGCCTTTCCAAAGAATGGAAGCATATGGTGCTCGCACATCGAATAAACTTCTATGTCTTTTACAACAACCATTTGACTATAGTCTTCTTTGAACATTGCACTTCGCAGAATTTCTGCAGGATTCAAATCATAACCATGAGTAAGGTATTGTAATGCCTTCGCAACACGTTCAGGAGTTTTTAAGAGCCCTTCTCTTTCAGGATCTTCACCAAGCTGAACTAAAATATCTTTGTAGTGATGAGCTATAGAATCTGTTTTTGCAACATTATAACGGTCTATTTTTATATAACCGTTTTCCTCATCATCTAAATGTTCTATTGGATTCATAATCGTTGTGTTAACCGAAATATTCTACAAAGTTATTTTCGGTTTCATAAATTTTAATGCAATGCAATTGTGCTTCAGACTCCTCAATAAGAGGCTTCAATTCATCCCAGATTGCAATAGCCAAATTCTCTGTAGAAGCCAGTTTACCTTTCATAAAATCAACATCCAGGTTTAAGTTTCTATGGTCAATTTTATCTACAACAGCAGTATTGGTAATGTCCTTAAGCCACTTCAGATCTACCAGGAATCCAGTCTCTGGATTGATCTCTCCTTTTACAGTTACATAAAGCTGGTAATTATGCCCATGCCAATTTGGATTTGCACATTTGCCATAAACTGCTGTATTCTCTTCCTCTGTCCAATCGGGGCGCGACAGCTTATGGGCGGCATTGAAAGATGCCTTTCTCGTTATATATATCATGGCAGGTTTATATTATTGACAAACTTAGATAAAAGTTTGCTAAATTCATGCGCTAAAGGTTTCCCAACCATGAAAATCCTCCTCGTTGCCGCAACCCGGGCAGAAATATCGCAAATCATCGAAAACTTCAATTTGCCTGATGGCAATTTTTTTGAATCAGTAGATTTCGACGTATTGATTACTGGTGTTGGGATGACAGCAACTGCATTCGCACTCGGTCAAACGCTTTCTAATAAATATAAGCTCGTTTTAAATCTTGGGATCGCAGGCAGCTTCAATCACGATATCCCTTTAGGTTTATTAGTAAATGTAACTTCAGACGAATTTGCAGAACTTGGCGCGGAAGATAACGCAGAATTCCTGACTATCGACGAACTCGGCTTCGGAAAAGGATCTTATAATGCAGTAAATAATCTTTTAAACGATAATCTTATAAGCTTACAAAAGGTTAAAGGTATCACAGTAAATCGGGTTCATGGCAATAGAGAGAGCATTGATCAAATTGTTAAGCGCCTAAACCCAACTATTGAAAGCATGGAAGGTGCAGCTGTTCTCTATTGTTGTTATCAAATGGATATCCCCTGCCTCCAGATCAGAAGCATTTCCAACTACGTAGAGCCTAGAAATAAAGGAAATTGGAAAATAGGACTAGCTATAGCCAACCTGAATAAATGGGCAATTGACTTTTTGACAAATGCATAACTAAGCAATTTGCCTTTGTAACTACCTTTATTCCTATGAAACTTACGTTAGGCTTTTCGCCCTGTCCAAATGACACTTTTATATTCGACGCCCTGATCCACCATAAAATCGATACAGAAGGATTAGAGTTTGAAGTGTTTTTTGATGATGTTGAAACGCTCAATCAAAAGGCAATGAAAGCCCAACTTGACATTACAAAGCTAAGTTTTCATGCTTATGCTTACGTACACGAACAGTATGTACTTCTTGATGCCGGTAGTGCCCTGGGTTTTGGTGTTGGCCCCCTACTCATCTGCAAAAATCAAGACCTTGCAAACAATCTAGATCCTGAATTGCGAGTGGGAATTCCAGGAATATATACAACCGCTAACTTCTTGCTTGGTATCGCATATCCACAACTTGGGAATAAAAAGGTGCTTGTATTTTCAGAAATTGAATCCTCACTACTCAATAATGAAATAGATCTTGGTCTTATCATTCATGAGAACAGGTTCACTTATGAAGAAAAGGGGCTGCATAAAATTATTGATCTTGGAAGCTATTGGGAAACGCTTACAGGCTGTGCAATTCCTTTAGGCGGAATAGTAGTTAACCGATCGCTGGAACCCGAAGTTCAGAATAAGGTCAACCGTTTGATCAGAAAGTCTGTAGAATATGCATTCGCTAATCCTAAATCAGGATTGGAATTTATAAAAAGTCACGCACAAGAAATGAGCGAAGAGGTAATGTATAAACACATTGACCTGTATGTAAACAACTATTCTATAGATCTCGGAACAGAAGGAAAGAAGGCAATTAACGTGCTATTCAAAATGGCAGAGGAAAAAGGTATTATAATGCCAATTAAGAAGGATATTTTTCTTACACCGCTTTCCTAATTACAAGGTCCATCTGGAATTTCCTTCGTAATTTTTAATACTTTGGTGACAACCATCGTCGAATCGAAATCAGCCGAAATCATTAAGCTATCGGATTTGATCATATGGCATTCTACCTCGATATAAACTGGTTCGTATGGCTTCTCGAAATTAAAATTACTGTAGGCTAATTCCAGCGTTTTCGCACTGTCCGCTACCCAGTACTCTTTGCCCTCTTCGCAGTCGGTAAACGATTTAATCTCCGGACCATAACTATATAGCCCTTTTAATGTCTTCGACTCATTCTTATTCTCCTCAACCTTAGTACGATTGCAGGCAGATGCCAACAAAATTACGGCAAAAGCTAGAATGATTGATTTCCTAAAAAGGTTCATAAAGTTATAGTTCTTGATTTAAATGGTTTATTTTCTTCACGCTTAAATTAGAAGACAAAGCTGATGCCACAAACGAAAATACGCTGACTGTAAAAAATACAAGTACAAAATCTGTCCATCTAAAGGCTACAGGGTATGCATTCGAGATCATTAAATTATCTTGTGACATTCTGACAAGTCCAAACTTCTGCTGGACAAAACAAAATACGAAGCCCACTAATAACCCCAATACACAACCGGTCATCGTAATCATCATACCTTCAAAAAGAAATATGCTTTTGATCAGTTTTTTACCTGCACCCAGGCTACTTAAAATAGCAATGTCCTTTAATTTATCAATAACCAGCATCGTCAGTGAGCCTATAATATTGAAAATAGCAATAATCAGTATAAAAGTTAATATGATGTACACTGCCCACTTTTCACTTCCTAATATATTATAAAGCACTTTATTCTGTTGTATCCGGTCTTTAACATCAAACTGATCTCCAATTCGCTCTTCTATTTCATCTTTGAAATCCGCAGCATTCACGCCCGGTTTCAGGTTAATTTCAACCGATGATATATTGTCAGGTTCTCCCAATAGTTCTCTGGCAAATTTCAAAGGAACTATGGCGATGTTGTCGAAATCCTGCTGAACCTCAAAAACACCCGAGACAGGTATGGATAAAATGGTAAAATCATCCGCTGGATTAATAGAACTTGCATTCGAACCCTTCTTAGGTGAAAAGATCTGCAGCTGGTTAAAAGGATCTGTTATATTAACCATCAGATACGTTTGTAACGCAGAGCCAAGAATAGCAAAATTTCCTGTGCTGTTCCTGAGCATAAACTTACCTTCGACAGTAATGCTATCCAAACTTTTATTCTTTAGATACTGTTCGCTTACCCCTTTTATCAAACCGACTGATTGCTTGTCATTATACCTCAATAACGCATTCTCAGAAAGCACTTCAGAATAAGAATAAATGTCTTTACTCTTTTTAAGTTCGTTAAAATAGGTTGAATTCGGACCAAAGGTCTTGCCTTGTTTCGCCGAGATCACAATTTCTGGCGTAATCGTATTGAACATTTTTAAAACGACCTCACCAAATCCATTGAACACAGATAGAATGATAATTAGTGCTGCACTTCCTACAAGCACCCCAACGGCAGATATCAAAGAAATGATATTGATCGCATTTGTTGACTTTTTTGCAAAAAGATACCTGCGGGCGATATAAAAAGGAGTATTCAATGCTGATTAATTATTGTAAGAATGGATTGTGTTGCTTTTCAAAACCAATAGTAGTAGAAGGACCGTGACCCGGGAAAACTTCACAATCATCCGGCAATATAAATAAGTTATTTCTTATGCTGCTAATCAGTTGTGCATGATTTCCTCCAGGAAGGTCTGTTCTGCCAATGCTATTGTAAAACAATACATCTCCGCCAATAAGAAAATTATCTTCTTTAGCGTAAAAACACAAATGAGCTGGTGAATGACCAGGGGCAAATATGAGTTCCAATGTACTGGCTCCAAAACTTACAGTTCCCTTTTCAGGTAAAAATATCTCCGGCTCTGGAGACAACTCATACCTAAGTCCCATTTGAGGCACATATCCAGCTATCGACTGCAAAACAATAAGCTCACCCTGATGAAACTGAGGCTTTAGTGACCAATTGTCGTACACGAATTTATTCCCAAAAACATGGTCATAGTGACAATGTGTATTTAGAAGTAAAACAGGGTTTAAGCCGTTTTCCTTTACAAATTTGTAGAATTCATTCTGCTCATCTGAATCATACATACCAGGATCTATGATCACACAATCATTGGTCTCATCAAACAAAATGTAAGTATTCTCTCTGACTGGATTAAAGGTAAATTTCTTAATTTTTATCATACTATTAATTGTTCCATTTAAACGTACTGATCATTTTGTCTAAGTCTTTTTTTATAAAAGCTACAACTGGCTGGATCGAATCGTATTGCGGACGCTCATTAAAATAAAGTGCCCCTCTAAAATAATGCTTCACACTATCCGTAAGGAAAAATTGTACCGAAGATGCAGTATTACCCTCAATAGCATAATAAATACCATAGACCTTTTTATCTGGATAGTTAATCAGCTTTTGATCTATTGCATTGGCCTTTACTGTGTGCTTAAATGCGAAAGTACGCGCATCTTCCACTAATCCTTCGTATTCTTTTTTGGATAACACATCGTAATAGGTCATGTGCAATCTTCCATTGAACTGTTTAAAATACAAATTATACCAACAAGGTTCTCCTGCCTTATTCTCTTCAGATACCATTTCAGCATACACCGGATATTCAAAAGAGTAGGCACAACCTTTATTAAACAAGCGATAAGCCTTTTCTGGAAAGTCAATCTTATAATATCCTCTTGGCTTTGGCGAATAGCTTTCTCCTCCGCAGGAACAGAACAAAACAGTAATTCCTAAAAACAATAAAACAATAAGGTTTTTCATTAGCTGTTCCAAAGATACCACGATCTTTCCGCCTGCAGATATAACATCTCCAAACCATTTTTGATTTTAGCTTCCTGAACTTTAGCCTTATTAAGAAAAGCAGTCTCTTCAGGGTTATAAACTAAATCGTATACAAGGTGTTGAGAAGTCAGATAATGATATGGGAGATCTGGGGATGAAATCACATTTGGGGACATACCCAGTGGAGTGGTATTTATAATGATAGTGTACGTAGAAATTATTTCTTCTGTGATATCCTCATACAAAATTGAGCCGTCAGTTGGGGTCCTGGTAACAATGAGAAAGGGTATATTTAATTTGTTGAGTACATATTTTACCGCTTTAGCAGCGCCACCATCTCCAAGAATTAAAGCTTTTTGATGACCTGGTTCAAGCAACGGCTTCAAAGATTCTTCAAAACCATAGGCGTCCGTATTGTAACCTCTAAGCTTAACATTAAGCCCGTTCCCTGCAATTTTTATACAATTAACAGCACCTATTATCCGCGCAGCTTCATCTATTTCGCTTAGAAATGGCAACACTTCTAACTTATAGGGTATCGTAACATTCAGCCCTTCCAGATCAGGGTTGTCAAGCAAAAGTTGATTTAATGAATCAATTGTTTCTATCGGATAAAGCTCGTATTCACAATCTTTAATGCCCTCAGATTCGAACTTTTGAGTAAAAAACTTCTTGGAAAAGGAATGAGATAAAGGATATCCAATAAGGCCAAACTTTCTCATGGCACCTACAAATTGTTCAAATCAAGGAAATGATCAAAGGTATCTCCACGTAACCCTAATCTTATTGTTTCCAAAGGAATGACTTCTGCCGGAGCAATGTTTCCAAGGTTAACATTAGAACCAAGAAGTTTAATAAACCAAACCTGCTGTTCCTTTTGCGGTGCTTCCCAGATAATAGTTTCTTCAGGAATTTGAGTCAGAATTTCATCCACCAAACCTTCTCTCACCTCACCTGAACCACGATAAATTCCAACATTTCCACCTTCTCTCGCCTCAGCAATTACTTTCCAGGATCCGGCATCAATCTCTGCCTGCATCAGTTTAATCCATTTGTAAGGCGCAAAAATCTTTGCTGCATCTTTTGATCCAACCTCAGATATTACAGTAACGTGTTTAGATAGCTTACTTATAAATTCACACTTGAGGTCATGCTCTATCGTAATCGATCCATCAGAAACTTCCACATACTCCATATCGTATTTTTCCAAAACGCGACAATAGTCGTCAAACTGGTTTCTGATGATGAAAGCTTCAAATAGCGTTCCTCCAAAATAAGTTGGTATACCTGCAGACTTGTATATTGCTAACTTCTCTTTAAGCTTAGGAGTAACAAAGGATGTTGCCCAGCCAAGTTTCACAATATCAGAATGAACTCCTGCAACATCAATAAAGTCTTCCGTTTGTCTTAAACTTAGTCCTTTGTCCATCACCATTGTAATGCCTTTATTGCGTGGCTTTACAGGGCGCTCTGGTATATTATTTAATGGATAATTCATATTACTGACAAAGGTGAAAAAAATCAGACAGTTTTTATAGGTAATATTTAATAAACTCCCTGCGGCTATTTAATGTAACGGTTAATTACCTCTAAAATAGACCCATTTTCAGCCAATTGCGGTAAGTATTCAAAAAGAATATGATGTTTGTTCGGATCGGTTGCTAAAGCTGTTTCTAGATAGATTAATGCCTCATTTTTCTGTCCAAGTGCAAATAAATAAGCCACCATTCTATAGTACAATTCTGCAGCATCCGGGTTGTTCTTTATGGCATCAGAAATAGTTTCAGACGCTTCTACAAGCTTCCCTTGCTCGTACAATACCGTCGAGAAATCTAACCATGCTTCTACATCAACCGGGTTATATTCCAATACCTTATGGTACGCTTCCACAGATTCTTCTATCTGACCAAGCTTATAATACGCATCCGCCATAGCAAACCAGAAATCAGGATTTTCATCATCCAAACCAATTGCCTTTTTATAGAAATGAAGGGATTCAAAAAATCGTTCTTCAAAATTTAGCGTCACCCCTATTCCAAACCAGGCATCTGCCATCTTCGGGTCCATCTTTACAGATTTCTTATAGTAGGATCTGGCTTCATCCATCTTCTCCAGCTTCTCGTAGCATTCCCCAATTGCACAATAAGTATCTGCATTCGGTTTCTCATACTCAAAAGTCTGCTTGTAGACTTCTATAGCCTCCGCGTATTTATCAAGCTGAACCAGCGCATTACCTTTATTATAGTAGGCAGAAGCGAAGTTATCCTTAATCAGAATTGCATAATCATAGGCATCAATGGCCTTCTCAAATAAGTCAATCTTATGGTAGGAATTTGCAAGGTTATACCATGCTGCATAAGAATATGGATCCTTATCTATATACTCCTCATAAAATTGGATACTTTCTTCTTGTTTGTCCAGGATATCATAGCAGAAAGCCAGTTCATACAAACCGTCTTTATTCTCCATGTTCAATTCCAGACTCTGTTTGATATATACAATCGCGCTTTCATAATCCAGCATGTTTTGATATACATAGGCAATTTGCAACAGGATCTCATCAATAGTCTCTGCAAATTCCAGCGCCTGTTTGAAGTTGTCCAATGCTTCCGGATAACGTTCCAGGCTATTGTAAATATTACCCCTCAGCACATAGATCTCAGACTCTGATGCTTCCAGCATTTCTGCTTTCTGTAATGCCAGAAATGAACGTTCAATCTGGTCCGTTACAAAAAACAATTGAGCTTGTTTAACCAAAAATACGGCTGCATAAGGATGCTGATTTGCGGCATATTCAATTACCTGAAGTGCCTTAACCGGATCGTTTTTTTCAATGTAGTAATCAATAATATTTTCAAAAGCCTGAGCATCGAAAAAATATTGATCTTGATTACGTAACATTTCTTCATAACGCTCTACTGAACGTTGCGCGTCGTCACTAAACTCAAAATAAAATTCCTCTTCCATATATCGACTTGATAAAAAACAGATCCCTGTGTTATATATACCTTATAAGTTTACAATAATATTTGTACACCTTTTAAAATAATTATCCACATACAAACAACCTTATATATAATGAACTGATAATAAATGGGATGGAGCTTGCCTGAAGAAATGTTTTACAAAATAACGTAACTTTAAATAAACACAGGTAATCACAGGGTCAAATATTCGGCAAGACTCCAGAACAATATTCCCATGGCAAATACTATTGAAATAATATTGAACAACCTGAAAATTACGGATCAGAATCCTGGTTACAGTACAGGATCACTATGGCAAACGGCCCTATCCCCAGTAACCATTGATAGTTTTTCGCCGGTAAATGGATTGCGGATTGCTTCGTTAAATACAGCTTCTTCAGCAGATTATCACCACGTAATTAATACTGCAAAAACAGCCTTTAAACATTGGAAAACCGTACCGGCACCTAAAAGAGGTGATATTGTTCGTGAACTTGGCGATGCATTAAGGCAGAAAAAAACTGATTTGGGCACACTCGTTTCTTATGAGATGGGTAAAAGTTTGCAGGAAGGGTTAGGCGAAGTTCAGGAAATGATCGATATCTGTGATTTTGCTGTTGGTTTATCAAGACAACTCTACGGATTAACCATGCATTCTGAAAGACCAAATCACCGAATGTATGAGCAATGGCACCCGCTAGGTATCGTAGGTATAATTTCAGCTTTCAATTTCCCGGTAGCCGTATGGAGCTGGAATACTGCGCTTGCCCTGGTATGTGGCAATGTCTGTGTTTGGAAACCTTCGTCCAAAACTCCGCTTTGCGCAATCGCCTGTCAGCATATTTTAGCCGAAGTTCTTAAAAAGAATGATATGCCTGAAGGGATATCAAACCTGGTTATCGGTAATGCGGTTGGAGACTTGATGAACAATGATAAGAATCTCCCATTAATCTCTTTTACAGGTTCAACAAGAGTAGGCAAGATAGTATCTGCCGCGGTCGCTTCCAGATTTGGCCGCAGCATCCTAGAACTGGGTGGTAATAATGCCATCATCATTTCAAAAAATGCAGATTTAGATATGTCGCTCATCGGTGCCGTCTTCGGCGCCGTTGGTACCGCCGGACAACGTTGCACCTCAACAAGAAGACTCATTATTCATAAAGATATATACGAGCAGTTTAAAGCAAAGCTGGTAAAAGCATACGGACAATTAAAGATTGGTGACCCGCTGGATCAGCAAAATCACGTTGGGCCATTAATAGACCAGGATGTTGTAAAACTGTATACTCAGGCCATTCAAAAAGCCAAAGATCAAGGCGCAAATTTTGTTGTTGAAGGTGCGAAATTAAATGGAGATCAATACAGCTCTGGTTGCTATGTTCAACCTTGTATTGCCGAAGTAGAAAATAGTTTTGAGATCGTTCAGGAAGAAACCTTTGCCCCAATTCTTTACCTGATAAAATATAGCACACTTGAGCAGGCAATTGAGCTGCAAAATGATGTTCCGCAGGGATTATCATCAGCAATTATGACGCTCAACTTAAGAGAAGCAGAACAATTTCTATCTGCATCTGGCTCGGATTGTGGCATAGCCAATGTAAATATAGGTACCTCAGGTGCTGAGATTGGTGGCGCATTTGGTGGAGAGAAAGAAACAGGTGGCGGTAGAGAAAGCGGTTCCGATGCATGGAAGGGTTACATGCGCAGACAAACCAACACAATTAATTATTCGAACACGCTGCCTCTTGCGCAGGGAATAAAGTTCGACCTTTAATAAAAAGCATAGATATGTGGATTAGTTGGCCTTTTAAATTTGAAAGAAGCCCAATTTGATGTAAGTTTAGAGATTTTAAATACTTACGCCATTACCATTATAACTCTTGCTCAATGTTACGTGTAGATAATACCAAGCCATGCAAAGTCGTATATTCCTTATGTAAGCATGCGTATCTTGGATATCTTATTGAGCCACACATTGTACAGCTAAATCCACAGGGAGACTTTTCCTTAACTTATCAAAGGCTATTCTCCCACACTGCAAAAGAATTCGCAACGCATCTTTCCGAACAGGATTTCAAATTGATTAAAATTCTGGATGAAACTGAACAAGACTATATCATCAAAAAGTACCACAAGAAAGCTGTTCGACCTGTCGAATTCTTCGGTAAGTTTTTTAATGATAAGTTTTACGACAGCGTTAGACCTAAAATAGAGAAAAGGCTATCAGAAGTTCTCGGAATCCTTAAAACTCAAGGGTCTTTGTATCTGACTGACAATGACGGATGGCCTGCAGAGCGAAAGATCGAAATTGCTACCACCCCCTCGACTGTATTGTTTCATTTCAGAAGGAACGACGTAGAAACCAGGTATTTCCCGACAATAAAATATCAGGATCTTCGAATAGATTTTATGTTCAAGGACGCTCAGGTAATTAGTAATCAGCCTGCCTGGCTTTTATTAAACGACATATTGTACTTTTTTGAACAGGATATTGAAGGCAAGAAACTACTGCCTTTCCTTAATAAGCGCTTTATAACCATACCTAAAGCAACTGAGGAAACCTACTTTGAGAAGTTCGTTGCCCCACTAATTGAAAAGTACCATGTGTATGCGGAAGGATTTGACATCAAAACAGTCCGACATAACCCCATACCTACGCTCAAAATAATCTATGTAGAAAACGGAATTTCACAGCTGCAGCTCTACTTCAAATATGGCAACTATGCTTTCTCGATGGGTAATGAAAAAAAGGTTACTGTTCGATTTGAAAAAGAAGAAGACAACTACATTTTTACCAGAATTAAGCGGGATGCTACCTTCGAAAAGCAACATTTCAACATTCTCACCAGCCTTGGCCTGAAAAAGACCAGTGCCCTATTCTATAATCTTGAAGTTAATCAGAATGCAGAAGAGGGTCACTCTTACGCGATAATAAATTGGGTTAATGAGCATATTGAAACGCTTACTGAAAAAGGTTTCGAAATCGAGCCCCCTTCTGGAAGCAAAAAGTTCCTGTTTGCCAGCAATAAGATAGACTTCGAGATCAAAGAGGACAATGATTGGTTCGACATCAATGCCATCGTTTATTTTGGTAGCCACCCCATTCCATTTATTTCCTTAAAGCAATACATTTTACATAAGAAACGCGAATTTCCTTTGCCTGATGGTTCTATTGCCATCATTCCGGAGAAATGGTTCACGCAGTATAGCAGCTTGTTCAGCCTTGCCGATAATTCTAAGGCGCTGAGGTTAAGGAAACACCACATCGGACTGATCAACGAGCTTGCAGAAGATGGTATCGCTAACGTAACACTAAGCCGTAAACTCGAGAAGCTAAACGACTTTGAGAACATCGCAGATATGCAAATGCCTGTTAACTTCAAAGGCGACCTACGCAGCTACCAAAAGGCAGGGTACAATTGGTTCAGCTTCCTCAGGGAATACAACTTTGGTGGTTGCCTGGCAGATGATATGGGTCTTGGTAAAACGATTCAAACGCTTGCCATGCTTCAAAAGCTGAAGGAAGAAGATGAGCAGAATAAAACGCACAGCACCTCATTAATAGTAATGCCCACTTCTTTGATCTACAACTGGATGAATGAGGCCAAGAAATTCACTCCAAAGCTCAAAATTCATGCGCACACGGGCACCACAAGAGATAAAGACGTCAGCATTTTCGCGAGGTACGACATTGTTATTACTACTTATGGTATAACCAGAGTCGACATAGAGGTACTTAAAAACTTTTACTTCAACTACATTATTCTCGACGAAAGCCAGAACATTAAGAACCCTACCTCAAAATCCTTTAGAGCTGTGAAAGCTTTAAAATCCAGAAATAAGCTGATCCTAAGTGGTACACCTGTAGAAAACTCAGTAGCCGATCTATGGACCCAGCTAACTTTTCTTAATCCTGGCCTATTGGGTACTCAGGCCTTTTTCAATGAAGAATACGTTCAGGCGATAGAGAAAAAGAAAGATGAAGAAAAAGCCCGCAAGCTTCAGGCGATCATCAAACCTTTCGTGCTGCGCAGGACAAAAGAACAAGTAGCGTCAGAATTGCCCTCTAAAACGGAGCAGGTGTTCTATTGTAACATGAGTGAGGATCAGGCGGCGTACTACGAAAAAACCAAGTCAGCCTATCGCAACGACCTACTCAGTAGCATGGATGACGGCACTTTTAAGAAAAAGCAAGTGCAACTATTGCAAGGATTAACGGCCTTAAGACAACTCGCAAATCATCCTATAATGATCGATAGCGACTATGAATCCGATTCTGGTAAATTTGAAAATGTAATTCATACCCTTGATAACGTACTTAAAGGCGGCCATAAGGTGTTGATCTTTTCACAGTTTGTAAAGCATCTTGCTATCTTCAAAAACTACTTTGAAAGAGAAAGTATTCCCTTCGCCTACCTTGACGGATCTACCAAAAACCGGGGTGAGATCGTAGCAGATTTTCAAAGTAATACAGAGTTAAAAGTCTTTTTAATTTCGATTAAAGCTGGAGGAGTGGGCTTAAATCTAACACAGGCGGATTATGTGTTCATCCTTGACCCATGGTGGAACCCTGCTGTTGAGCAACAAGCAATAGACAGGACACATAGAATCGGACAGGAAAAGAAAGTCTTTATCTATAAATTCATTGCGAAAGATACCGTGGAAGAGAAAATCTTAGCGCTACAGAATCGCAAGAAAAGACTGGCAAGTTCGCTGATAACCACAGAAGAAAGCTTTATTAAATCTCTAAGCAAAGAAGACATTAAAGAAATTCTGAGCTAGCCCTGTAAATAATCGAGGTAATCTGTTCTGCTGATCATAACTGCACCCATGCTTAAAAGATGGTCGTTAGGAAGTTGACAATCTATAAGCTGGAATTGTCCGGATCTGCAAAGGTGGATCAATGCAGTTTTCGAAGCATTACTTTCCAAACTAAACATGCTTTCTCCACAAAATACATTTCCCATCACTACACCGTAAAGTCCACCGACCAGCATTCCACCTCTCCAAACCTCTACACTACTTGCGTACCCCTTATGATGCAGCGCCAAATAAGCTTGTTGCATCTCTTCAGTAATCCAGGTTCCAGGTTGATCTTTACGGCCAACTTTAGCACAATTAAGAATTACTTCTTCAAAAGCCTGATCAAAACTAAGTTCAAAACTACCTGAGTCTATAACCTTTCTCATGCTTTTACTAATCTTGACTTCATCCGGATAAATTACACAGCGTTCATGAGGGGAATACCAGCAAATAGGGTCATCTTCGCTGAACCAAGGGAAGATGCCATTTTCATAAGCAAGGATTAGTCTGTCGATACTTAGATCACCCCCAACTGCTAAAAAACCATCAGGATCTGCCAGTTCTGGATTAGGAAAAACAATTTCATTATCAGGTAATCTGAAAACCATGCTGCAATGATAGGACTAATCTACGATTAGACCTATGCTTTTTGAATGCGACATCGCCTCTTCGCTGCTGTCGAAAAGACAAGTTCTCACATTCTGAGCTTCAATTCTATCTAAAAGCGCAAGCGTTTCTTCCTCACGCTCTTTTCTAACGTTCCTGATGTAGACTGCTAATATATTCTTAGGATATTTCTCAGCAATCATTGTATATATTGCCGGATCCTTCTGTGAGTTGTCACCGAAAAACACAAACTTCTGGTTAGGGAAAGCATCTAATATCCGCATCACTCTAATCAGTTTCCCCTCATGACCTGTCTTCCCAGTCTTGACCAAATCCTTCCAGCGCTTAATCTGGTTCAATAAAAAGGCACCTTCTGGAAGGTTATTGTACCTGAAAGTTTCCAGCAAATAATCATATAAGTTCCACTCACTACTGGAAACATAGAAAAACGGATTGGGCTGATCAATCTCTGTATGAGAT
>Ga0247814_10000420_pt1 | contig 34304 bp, 27 predicted proteins | sample UWRJL179409R1_FD_179947 | JGI IMG/M metagenome (GOLD analysis project Ga0247814, IMG submission 179947) | Plant litter microbial communities from Arlington Agricultural Research Station in Wisconsin, United States - UWRJ-L179-409R-1 | ecosystem: Environmental > Terrestrial > Plant litter >... | reverse complement strand
CGACATGGTGCCAAGCCTTGCTGCGCGCGTAAAGCACAGCTTAAGGATAAAGAACCCTAAATGCGTGGCATACGACATACTATTTGGGTGCCCGGGCTGGGTAGAAGGCGTTATACAGGCGCAGGCATACATTAAATCAGGGATGGCAAAACGCTGCCTTGTTATTGGTGCTGAAACCCTTTCGCGCGTGGTAGACAAGCATGACCGCGACAGCATGATATACAGCGACGGTGCTGGTGCCAGCGTTATAGAGGGCACACCTGATGGCGATCGTGGCGTACTTGCCCATGTAACGGCATCGTATACGTATGAAGAAGCTCACTTCCTGTATTTTGGCGGTTCTTACAACAAAGAACTTGACCAGGATACCCGTTATATAAAAATGTACGGCCGTAAAATATACGAGTTTGCATTAAACCATGTGCCGCAGGCCATGAAAGAATGCCTTGAACAAAGCGGCATTGCCATAGGCGACCTTAAAAAGATACTTATACACCAGGCTAACGAAAAAATGGATGAAGCCATTGTACAGCGTTTTTATAAGCTGCACAACGTACCCATGCCCGATCGTGTGATGCCTATGAGCATACACAAACTGGGCAACAGCAGTGTAGCCACTATACCTACCCTTTATGACCTTATGATAAAAGGCCAGTTACCGGACCAGGAACTTAATAAAGGCGATGTGGTACTGTTTGCATCGGTAGGTGCCGGTATGAACATTAATGCTGTGGTATATAAAATATAATTTTGGCTACAGCCGAAAACAAAAGCTCCGCTGAGAATATTTTCAGCGGAGTTTTTTATGGTTAACTTTGATTCTATTTTTATACAGTTCGCAACTCATATCATGTTTTCAAAATCATTTTAAAATAAACCAAATGAATAAAAAATATATAATGGGTTTTGTTTTTATTAGCGCCGTGCTTTTCACTTTAATAAATACTTTTGTTCAGTCTAAAAGCCAATATAACAAGAGCTATAATTTTGTAATAACCAACATTAGAGTAACTCCTACACACACGTTAGTGTTTTTTAAAGAAACTGAAGAAATTTATCTTTGGAATTATATTATTTCTGACAAAGAAGGTGTAGAAGTTGGAGATTTATTGTACAAAGAAAAATGTTCTAAGTATTTGTATATCTATAGAAAAAACAAACAGGGAAAATATGTAGAATATCTTAAAGTTATTCCTAAGCGAACTTTTACCCCGGAATGGTTCTGCAATTAATTATTAAAACACCTTATTTAAAACTTTATCCATCCACACATTCACCTGGTATACTAATCGTAACCTGTAAATTACAAAAATATTAATAAGAAGCGAAAGGCTTAGTTTATATAGCAGGTTAATTATGTGAGAGGCAGTGTCGGGCAATAAATAAATACCTGTTGCCGAAAGCAAAAAGATAACCGCCAGTTTTACAAAGCCGGCATCAAACGGCAATAACCCGAATTTTTTATAAATAAAAATCAGCTTGGCTATATTAAACAATGTCATGGCTATAAAAGAGGCATAGGCCACACCCAAAATACCCATAGTTGTATAATAAATAAAATACAGGTTTAAAGATACGTTTATTACTATCAGGATAAGTATCGCTACAAGGTTAAAACGGTAGTATTTAGAGTAAGTTATAATTTCGCCGTTAAAGCCTGTAGCCATATTAATAAGCACGCTAAAGCCAAGCACAATTATTATGGGTATGGTATCTTTTAGCTTGTCGTAAGCAGGCAGTAAATGAAACAGGTCGTCTATACCTAAAAATATGCAGCTGTACAGCAGCGCCCCTATGAAGAACAAAAGGCGGGCAATTTCTTTATATTTTACATCGAGGTCTTTAAAATTACCGCTTTTAAGATAGCTTGATATTATGGGTGCATAAAGGGCAAACATTCCTACTGCCGGAATTTGCAGTGTAGATGCGAGTGTTACCGCAGTACTAAAAACTCCGTTAGCTTCTTCCGATATCAGGTTATAAATAACGATACCGTCTATGCGAAAAGCCAGTAGCGAACCCAGGCTTCCGGCAAAAGAGTATAGGCTGTAGCGAAAGTAATCTTTACGCGATATCTCGCCAAACAATGTTTTAAACCTGTAGTTAAATCCCGGATTAAAACGCTTAAAAAGATATAGTGCCGTAAGGATAAAAATAACGATATAGCTTAAAGCATAGACTACTAAGGCAGACAGCACGCCCAAAACATTACCTAACAGCAGGAGGAATATAACCGGCAATGCAATTTTGGGCAGTATCTTTTCATACAACGTGGGCACAGCTATTTTCTGGAGGTCCTGTGCCTGTTTTTTAAAGAGCTCGATAAAGGCAAGCGACACTGCAACCGGGAATGCTACATAGAGCAAATTGGCATCTTTATAATCGGTAGTTACAGAGAATGCCGTTATTACAAGCAGTACTAAAACACTTATACTACTTACCGATATGAGGCTGTAATTAAAAAGCTGCTTACGGAATGTATCATTGAGTGCCGGGTAAAATTTTATGAGCGCATGCGAGGCACCTAACACCATTACCGGGAACAGCAGTTGCGAAATATTATCTACAAAACGTACGGTACCTAAAAACTTAAAATCGAGCGGGTAAATAAGCAGTGCAGAAAAAATACCTATAGCGGTGCCCGCATAATTAATTATGGCATACAGCACAACCTGTTTCATGGGTGCAACTTTTTCCTTCTGCATTATTTAGCGTTGTTACGGGCAGCATTTATCTGCCCGGCTTTAAATAGTTGGGTTATGTAATATCCGCTTAACTTAAATAATAAAGTTAAGGCCTTGCCTACCCCGTAAAATTTGGTAAAATACTTTGGTAACCCTAAAACCTCCCTTAAACCCAAAAGGTAACTTTTAGCAAAGCTGTGATTAATATTTAAAAGTGTAGCCAGTATTTTGTATTTACTCTGTGTAACGTCTTTATTAAAATTTCGGGTAATTACCCTGTCATGTACAATTTTAGAATCAGGGTCGATGCCGATAAAAAATTTATGATGCAAAACCCTGTCACAGTAATTGCGGTCTTCGCCATAATGCTCAAAAAGGGGCTCAAAGTAACCTACTTTCTCTACACAGGCACGGCTTAGCATCCAGGCGGCGGCATTTACAAACGGCACGTGTGCAACACCATTCGCCTCTCTTGTTTTTCGGCTGTAATATGTCGCGAAACTCTGGTCGAAATCAATGCCATTGGCAACATAATGCATCGGACTTATCAACCCAAACTGCACATTATTTTCCATTTTCGAAACAAGGCTGCCTATAGTATTATGAAAAACCCATGCGTCCTGGTTCAGTAAAAAAAGATAGTCGGCTCCCATTTCTAAAGCGCGCTTCATACCAATAGTATTGGCCTTGCCAAAACCTAAGTTAGTTTCAGATTGTATAATCTCTACTTCAGGATACTTTTGCAGTAATTGAACAGAGTTATCAGTACTCTTATTATCTACAACAATTATATGCACCGGAAAGCCCGACTGCAGGAGCGATGGTATATTTTTGTCTATCCATAGGGCGCCGTTATAGGTTACAATAATTACAAAAACAGTCTTATCCAAGGTTTCGCTTTTCGGTTAGCGCAAAAATAAAGATATTTGCAGCACTTCTATACAAAAACATGAAATACTACGTCATTATACCTGCTCACAACGAAGAAGCCTTTATGGGCATAACGTTACAAAGCCTCGCTGCACAAACCGTATTGCCTGCAAAAGCCGTTGTAGTAAACGACAACAGCACCGATAAAACGGCCGGAATAGTGCAGGATTACGCCACCCGCCACCCCTGGATAACGCTGGTAAACAAACAATCGGGCACGGCACACATGCCCGGCAGTAAGGTTATACAGGCGTTTAGTGCAGGTTATGCTACTATAGACGAGGAATATGATATTATTGTAAAACTGGATGCCGACCTTATACTCCCCCCCGATTATTTTGAAACCATTTTAAATGAATTTAAAAAAGACGAGAAGGTGGGCATGGCAGGCGGTTTTGCCTATATAGAAAAAAATGGCGAATGGGTTATAGAAAGCCTTACCGATAAAGACCATATTCGCGGGGCATTTAAAGCCTACCGCAAAGCATTGTTCATGCAAATGGGCGGCCTGCGTACTGCTATGGGCTGGGACACGGTAGACGAGCTGCTGGCTAAATTTTACGGCTGGAAAGTGGTAACTGTAGAACGGCTTATTGTAAAACACTTAAAGCCTACCGGCGCTAACTATAACAAGGCAGCCCGGTATAAGCAGGGTGAAGCGTTTTACACCATAGGCTACGGTCTTGTTATAACTACCATTGCCGGTGCCAAGCTGGCCATGCGCAAAAAAAAGCCTTTCCTGTGTATAGATTACATCATAGGTTTTCTTAAAGCGAAGAAGGATGGCAAGGCACTTTTAGTTAACCCTGAGCAGGCAAAATTTGTACGCCGATACCGCTGGAAAAAGATGAAAGAGAAGCTTTTTTAATAAGGCAAGTATTAAAAAACTATTAACTAATATTAATAACCGAATACAAATCGGTACATTAGCCAATATTTTCACTTGATAAATGATTAAAATCTTACACCAGATAGGCCGTTACTTCCTTATGCTTAAAGAAGTATTTAACAAACCCACTAAGTGGGTGGTAACAAGGCCGCTGATATTTAAAGAAATAGACGACCTTATTATAGGTTCTATGGGCATTGTATCGTTCATATCGTTCTTTATTGGAGGGGTTGTTGCGCTACAAACCGCGTTAAACCTTACCAATCCGCTTATACCAAAAACGCTTATCGCATTTGCTACAAGGCAATCTATTATATTAGAATTTTCGCCCACATTCATTTCCATTATTATGGCGGGGCGTGCCGGGTCTTACATAACATCCAGCATTGGCACCATGAGGGTTACAGAACAAATAGATGCACTGGAAGTTATGGGGGTTAACTCGCTTAACTACCTTGTATTCCCAAAAATAATCGCATTACTATTATACCCATTTGTAATTTCTGTATCTATATTTTTAGGTATTATAGGCGGATGGCTTGCAGCAGTATACGGTGGTTTTGTGGGAAGCGAAGAATTTATAACAGGTGTACAGCGCGATTTTATACCGTTCCATATATTTTACGCCTTCCTTAAAACATTTATATTTGGATTTATACTTGCCACTGTTCCGTCATTTCATGGCTTTTACATGAAGGGCGGCGCTCTCGAAGTGGGCAAGGCCAGTACTACATCATTTGTGTGGAGCTGTGTGGTTATCATACTTATAGATTATATATTAACCCAGTTACTCTTAAGCTAATGATAGAAGTAAAAGACATAAAAAAATCATTTGGAGACGTTGAAGTACTAAAAGGTATTTCTACCACTTATGAGTCGGGTAAAACCAACCTTATTATTGGCCGAAGCGGATCGGGTAAAACCGTTATGCTAAAAACGTTATTGGGCATACACACCCCTGATTCGGGCACCATATCATTTGACGGCAGGATCTATTCTGAATTAAATCCCGATGAAAAAAGGGCACTACGCACAGAGATAGGAATGGTTTTTCAGGGAAGTGCATTGTTTGACTCTATGAATGTAGAAGAAAACGTAGCGTTCCCCCTAAGGATGTTTACCAACAAGCGCAGTAAAGAAATAAAAGACAGGGTAAATGAAGTGTTAGACAGGGTGAACCTGAAAGATGCTAACCGAAAGTTCCCCAATGAAATATCGGGTGGTATGCAAAAAAGGGTGGCGATTGCCAGGGCGATTGTAAATAACCCTAAATACCTGTTTTGCGATGAGCCAAATTCCGGACTCGACCCAGAGACCAGTATTGTAATAGACGAACTTATACAGGAAATCACTAAGGAGTATGATATTACTACGGTAATAAATACCCACGATATGAACTCTGTGTTACAAATAGGCGAAAAAATAGTATTCCTTAAGAACGGTATTAAAGAATGGGAAGGCGATAACGAGCAGATACTGGAAACGAGAAACAAATCGATTGTTGAGTTTGTATACTCATCAGACCTATTTAAGAAAGTACGCGAAAGCCTCCTGGCAGAATCGGAGGAACACCATCATCACCCGGATCAAAAAAAATAACTGGCATTAGCCGCTATATATACACAAAAGCTTAGGACATCCTCCTAAGCTTTTTTTATGGCATTTAAAGCCGTAATTGCTTTCACCAACACGGAATACAGCTATCATCGGTTTAAGGCCTCTGCAAGTCGTTAGAAGGCTAAAATCATATCCCATGCATAATCTTAAACGCACAGTTGTTACGTCATGCTGCATATCCCACAATAACAAAACAACCACAGCACATAGCAACATTATATAACGCAAAAAAGCTTAGGTGGTCCCTAAGCTTTTTTGGTTTGTTATATTGCCCTTTTGTATTACTACAGATTAAAGGGTATTAAAAAAGTAAAGCTTAGGTTTCCCTAAGCTTTACACATATTAATTTGAAGTCCTTTGAATGTAAACCCATCCGGTAACTTGTTTACCCGGCAATTTAGCCACGTAGAAGTAAGTACCTGTAGGCAGGTCGCCTTTATCAGACTGGCCAAACCATTCTTTGGTGTAATTGTTTTTCTCGTAAACCTGAAGTCCGTAACGGTTAAAGATCTGTAAGTTCTCTACCTTAAGGTTAGTAAGGTCGAAGAAGTCATTTTTCTGGTCTACAGTATCAGGAGATATACCTTTAGGTATCATACAGTGCAGGCTTTGAATGTCTACTGTCTGTTCTTTAACACAGCCGTTAGCATTTGTAACCACAACAGTGTATTCTCCCTTAACTCCGTTTGCAGCAGTAATATCAAGCTCAGCGCTATTACCTGACTGAGACGCTCCACCACTCCATACTATAGATTGTGTTGCACCTATCTCATCTATATTAGCAATGCTTAATACTAAATGATCTCCAACACAGTCGCTTTGCAGCACTACAGTAAACGGATCAGTATCAATTGTAAGATCAACATCTTTCGTTAAAGAGCTACATCCGCCATTACTATTAGTAACTACTACTTCATAAGTAACATCTACAGTAGTGCTTACTGTTATACTGTTTCCTGTATGTTGTGGCTGAGGAACACCATCGGCAGTCCATGTATAGCTAATGTTAGGATCTCCAACTACAAAGCTGCCGTTACTTGGTGTAACAGTAATTGTTGTTTGCTGGGTAGGACATACTATAACATCCGGCGACAATGTAAACTGTGGCTTAGGCGTAACGGTTACTGCTAATGCAGGAGACTCTGTAGAACATGGCCCCGTTGTAGTTACAGTAACATAGTAATCACCGGCAGCAGCAAGGGTAACATTAGATATTACCGGGTTTTGCAGTGAAGATGTAAAGCCGTTAGGGCCCCTCCATGAATACGTTGCACCTGCAACAGGAGTTGTATCAAGTTGTAGTGTACCATCTGTTTCACAAATTGTTGTAGCAGTTGCAGTTGCAACCGGTACAGCCGGTGTAGCATTTAGGATAATAGTTACATCAGCATCATCAATTGCACCACAATCACTTGTTACTGTATACTTAAACACATAAGTACCTACTAAGTTAGCGGTTGTAAATGTACCATTAACAGCATCAAATTCTGTAGTTAACGGTGTAGAAGCACTTACCAGTGTCCATACAGCCGATGCAATGTTTGGCGTAGCAGCTGTATCAAAAGCAGCACCTAAATATGATGTAAGTGTTTCTGTAGTACCTGTGGCATTGCTACAGAATGAATTTCCACCATCTAAACCTGCAGCAGGAAGCGGCGTAACCGTAACACTTGTTGTACCCGCAATTGACGGACAGTTGTTAACACTAACCGTTAGCGAATATGAACCATTATGAATAGCAGGATCTGCGTTGTTAATTACAAGCTGAGGAGCAGTACCTGTATTTACGGTTGTAATACCATCAGGCAATGTCCATACATAAGTAGCGCCTGTAACAGCAGGAGTATCTACCTGTACTGTTCCGCCTGCACAAACTATAAGTGTTGCAGGAGTTATAACAGGTGTAGCAGGAGTAGCATTTAAGTTTAAAGTAACTACAGTGCTAACAGTAGTACCACAAGCTGTAACTTCATACCTGAATGTATAAGTACCAAATAAGTTTAAAGTATTAAGCTCACCGGTAGCTATATTAAATTGTGAAGCCGGAACCGGTGTAGCGCTTGTATCGGTCCAGTCACCATTGCTGTCAAAAGTTGTACCTAAATACGTTGCAGTTTCTAACTGTAGTAACTCACCGCTAACAGGGTTACAAGAACTTACCGTTTGGCCAACACCCGCATTAGGGGCAGTTGTTACTGTAACCGGTACAGAAACCCTTGCCGAACTACATAAACCATCGGCACTGGTTGCATATACTTCATAAGTAGCACCATTTATAAGTTCCGCATTAGTAACATCTAAAACATTATCGGTTACGGTTACGTTAGTAGCACCGTTATTAGGTAAAACCCATGTGTAAACAACACCCGGTGTAGTGCTTGTAGCAGTAAGTGTAAAACTGTTGCCTGTGCACTGTATTGGTAAAACATTTACCGTAGGTAAGGCAGGAGTTTCGGTTACTGTTATCCTTATGGTAGCATCATCGTTACCACAAGCGCTTGTAAGTGTATAGCTAAAGTCAAACACACCACCTGTTGTAAGGGTAGTAATATCTAAATCTCCGGCAGGTGTTACCGTTACTCCCGCAGGAAGTGCTGTAACAGCTGCAAATGTTCCGCCTGATTGCGCATCTGCCGAAAGGTAATTGGTAAGTGCTATAGGCAATCCAACCGTACCGCTACATACAGCAGGTACCGTTAGGTTATCTGCACCTGCATTTATAGGTGTATCTGTAAGTGTATACGTTAACGTTTGGTTAAAGCATGACAGTGGGTTTAGAGCAAATGTTACATCAACTTCATAAACACCATTGTCCGCAGCAGGATCATAAGGGTTAATCGGAAGCGAACCTGTATTGCTTAACTCAACAGTGCTGCCTTGTAAATGCCATGAATAATCAAGGAACGGGTAAGGGTTGTTTACATCAAGCGAAATTGCTGTACCCGGGCATGTACCGTTTTGTACAATTGCAAGTGCCTGGCCCTGTGTTATAGTTATTGTTTGGTTACCTGTACCACAATCATCCCTTACCTGGAAGGTATACGTACCATCTGCCAGGCCTGTAAATATATTTGTAGTTTGCTCTGGAGTCGCAACAGGAGCCGTAATGCTATAACGTAATGGGTTAGTTACGGCAACACCCTGGCCTACAAGCACAACTTCGTTACCACCTGTAGCACATGTACCTGGGTAAACCTGTAGTACCGGTGCACCGGTATAGTCAAACCTGTTTACTTCATTAACGCAGCGCTCATTAAGCGTACCGTTACCATACACATTAAACACTTGTACTACCCTTATATTTGGGCTGTTTACAGCTGTAATAGATGAGCTGGTACCTGTAACGTCAAAAGTTGCAAGATTGGTTGTTATACCACCAACACCTCCTGAAAAAGCAGGATCACTAAAATTAATCGCGTTAGTATTGTTAAGGGCTGTACCCGGAACATAAACGGTACCGTTTTGAGGATGCCCCCAAACGCCCGGGCTAACTTCTTTTTGTAAGTAGTAAACAGCACGGGTATCATTATTACCGCCTACATCGTTTATAGTAACGGTAAAACTATTACAAGCACCATCCCTGTTTACCACTGCAGTACGCTCTGTAAAATGGTAACCTTGTACTGTTGTACGGTATTCCTGCGTGCCACAAACGTCTGTTATGTTAAAAACATAATCTCCTTCAGGCAGCGAGTTAATGAATAAAGCATCAGGATTTAAACCATTAGGCCCCACATTTGCATCAATATTAACCGGCGTTACAGGGTTTGCAGCCCTCCATGTAGGAGGTCCGTCAACAATTTCAGCACCTGTAATACCTAATAGGAAATTTTCATCTAATATCATTAAAGAACCATCTCCTTCGCCACAACCGGGACGCTGGTTATTAACTAAAACAGCTCCACCCTGGTTAGGCGCCACTACCACCTGTTTAACTAAAGTGTTACCACACTCATCTGTACATGTAAATGTATAAGTACCTAATGGAAGCGTAGTAATGAACTGAGAAGGGTTCATAGGATTTATATCTCCTGTTCTGTTAAGCTGGTTAGCCGGCAGGGGAGGATTTGACGCAGTGATCATTATAGCATTAGGAAGCGTCTGGTTCCAAAATGTTATACCTGGAGCAGGATTTACAACGGTACCTATTACAGTTCCCGGTCCGCCACAAGGTGTTATCTGTTCAAAATCCATCTCGTAAGGAAGTATCCTCAGTATCTCCACAGATACTGTTTCAGTACCATGGTCAGGGCAGGCCATATCGGTTACTTCAAATACATAATTACCATTAGGAACGGTTATATCACCACCGGGAAGGTAGTATGGAATTTGGTTACCATAAGAAAACGCAGGCGATGTAAATAACGGGTGCTGGGCATTAGCTACCACCGGATCGAATCCTGCAGGGAATGATATAAAGTTTACCCTAAAAGGGCCTGTAGCAGAAGTATTTCCAAGAGTTACATCTATTAAAGCTTTACAACGCCCAAAGTTGGGCACACCTTCTGCAGTAAACTCTTCATCTACTATAGTATTACGGGTACCAATAACATTACCACACCTGTCGGTAATTACCACCTGGTAAGAATAGATCTCTCCTTCAAAAAAAGGAATCGGTGGCGTAACAAACTGTGCAGGAGGCACAGCAGGCCCACTTGTAAATACCTGATCAAACGAAGGCAATACGTTACCTGAAGGATCTGTTACAGTGTATGTAAAGGTAAGAGGATAGTTTAAAGAAGTAAACGCAGGTATAGTGTGAAGGCGAAGTATATGGTCGCAATCAGGTAGCGGCACCGGCGGGTTAAGATCTGTACCTGCTAAAACATTGATAGCCGTTACAGCGGTCGATACAATAACAGTTACATCTGTTTGGCGGCCACAAAAATCAGTCATCCTTACAACATAAGTACCGGCATCAAGGCCTGCAAATACAGGACCTGCCTGTTGTGGGCGTGTAGTTGGCCCACTAATAATCTCATAAGTAAGGCCTGTAGGAGAACCAATAAGTATATCCATTGTGATCTGTCCTGTGCCCGGGCACGAAGCCGGTATAGCAACAGCACCATAAGATGGTTGCGGCGTTAACGCTGTTGGGTTAATAACTGCAGTTGTTGTAGCCGTAGTTGTTACAGGACCACCGGGAAGCTGTACTGTTTGGGTAGCTACGATAGTGTAGGTACCGGCAGTAAGGTTCAGCAAGGCGCTTCCAGTAACGTTACTAATATTACCGTCTGCATCAGTAACCTGGTAAGATACTGTAGCACCGGGAACGCTGCCACCAAGCACAAAGGCCAATGCCCCCGTACCGGGACACCCCTCGTTTGTTACGGTAGCCGTAACAGATAATTGTGCCGAAGCCCCCAGGGTGACCAGGAAGAGCAGTAAAGCGGCAAACAATGATTTAGTTTGTAAAGGTTGTTTCATAATTAGCTAATTTTCCGATAAATATAATAAGTTTACACTTACAAGGTTAAATTTGTATATATTTTAACATAACAGGAGAAAGCATGATTGCCCTACCCGGTTGCTAAATTATTTTATTTTTTTTAAATAATTGTTAATATTTCAACTATAATTACCCGGGCACAGGCTCTACTTCAGCATTTGGGTTAAATAAATAAATTTTTCCCGAACTCATTTCCATACATTCAAAACGCTTAATGCGCTGAGCGCCTTTTTTAAACACCTTGCCGTTATAGATCCTGAACAGCTCCCCATAAGGGATTTCGAAAACATAATTTTTATCCGACTTGGCATCAAATTCTTTTAAGGCCAAAGACAGGGTAGCATCTGTATCGCTGCTGGCCTTCGGGTTCCTAAAATGCCTTGCCAAAAGCGGAAGCAAATGGTTAGGAAATATCTCCGGCCGTATAAATGGCACCATGAGCTTTTGGAATGTTAGCTTCCACTCATCGCCGTGTGGTTTTATGTTGCGGCCAAATTTTTCAAAGGCTGCCAAATGTGCTATTTCGTGCACCAGTGTTATTAAAAAACGATATTTATTAAGGTTGGCGTTTACTGTTATACGGTGGTAGCCATTAGCATCCCTATGGTAATCGCCGTGCCGCGTTACGCGTTCATTTACAATTTTAAGGTGCACCCCGTACAGCCTTATAAGCTCAAAAAGGGCTTCAACAGCATGTTCGGGTATATATCGTGCCAGTACATCTTTCACTTATAAACAATTTACGGCGTGGTAGATGATACCTGCAACACCTTACCATTATAATATGTGTTACCGGTAAGGGCAAAATTATATACATAATCGGCCATTTGCGTAGCCGACAACGGTGCCTCATACCCCGGAAATGCTTCCTGCAGCATTTCTGTATTTACAGCACCCAGGGCAAGCACATTAAAGGCTATTCCCTTTTCTTTGTATTCTTCAGCCAATAGCTCAGACAGTGTTGTTACCGCACCTTTGCTGGAGCTGTATGCCGCAAGGCCACTAAATTTCATAGTACCCTGCACACCACCCATGCTGCTAATGGTTACCACATGGCTACCTTTACCCATAAACGGAAGCACTACCCTATTAAGGGCAGCCACGCCAAATACGTTTACTTTATATATATACTCAAATTCTTCTGCGGTAATTTCCTCAAAAGGCTTTAACAGTAAAGCACCCGCGTTGTGTATCAATACATCCACATGCTTCCATGCCTTACTTATAACAGCACCTGCTTCGGCCAGACTTCCTGCATCAGCAAGGTCTGCACTAAGGCAGGTAATATTTTCATGCTGTAAAAGAGCTTCCGGTATTTTGCGCGAAAGGGCAAGTACTTTGTGGCCGGCATTTGCAAACTGTAGTGCAAGCTCATACCCTATACCCCTGCTGGTACCGGTTATAATAACATTCTTCATTATTTTTTCATTACAATATCGCCTGCCGGGGCATTAACCATCTTATCTGTTACCGGCACCATTTGCTGTATAAACGATGTCATGTGCTTGGTATCCATATGCTCAAAGTCGTCTTCAACCTTATGGTAATAGGCAAAGTTCTCAAAATCAAAAGTACAAATGGTTTGCGAAGGTTTTTTAAACTCGTTATAAAACGAAAAATTATCACTCCTGCGAAAAAGCTGGTATTTCATTTCTACATCAAGGTAGCCTACCAGTTTTTTGCCTGCATATTCATTAATCTTATCACCCATGGTGCTTGCTCCATAACCCGTTACATAAGCAAGGATATCCCTTTTCATGGCAACGCCCACCATCTCGAAGTTAAGCATGGCATACAGGTTAAAATTTTGTTTTTTCAGTTTGGCCGCAAGGCTTTGCGAACCCAACAACCCAGCCTCTTCGGCCGAGAAAAAACAGAACAATATACTGCGCTTGTTCGTTTTGGTCTTACCAAAATAATTAACAAGCTCTGTAACTGTTGTTACGCCCGATGCATCATCGTTAGCGCCGTTATAAATACTATCTTTTGCAGCGGGGTTTTTCTCTGTACCAATATGGTCGTAATGCGCACCAAAAACAACAAACTCGTTTTTAAGTTTAGGATCGGTACCTTCCAGGTAGCCTACAATATTATAAGTAGGCTCATCAAAATTGGTAAGAGTATCTTTATAAGAAGCAAAATAAGGCTTAACCCCATTTTTAACAAAAACATCTTCCAGGTATTGTGCGGCGGTTTCCAGCCCTTTACTACCTGCAAGCCGGCCTTTTAACGCATCAGACGATAAAAACTTCAGCGTTTCCGCAACTGATTTTTCCTCCACCTTATAGGTAGCCGCAGTTACCTTTTTTTGGGCATACGCCGAAAAGCAGCCTATGGCAAGGAACATCAATAAAGTTTTTTTCATAAAGGCTTCGTGTTTGTTTCGCTAAAATAAGAAAAAAATACAAACGCAATAATTATTAATTACTTAACATTAGCACACATTTGGCCTTTTTGTATTATTTAACAACTATTGTCCTGAAAGTTAAATTTACCCGTGGTTTTGTTGCGAGTTTAGTAGGCGGAAGCCGGTGTAGCCAGTGTGTTTGGGTTTCATCTTTCATAACAAGCAGGCTTCCGTGCTCTAAAAACACGTTAATTACCTCTTTGGTTTCCTTATGCTTAAAGGCAAAGCGTCGCTGCGCTCCAAAACTAACCGATGCTATAGCCCCATTTTTCCTTAAGTCTTTTTCGCCATCGCTGTGCCATGCCATACCTTCGCTACCGTCATGGTATAAATTTAGCAGGCAGGAGTTAAAGGTTTCGCCTGTTTCTTTTTCAATAATTGTTTTTAATTCAAGCAGTTCCGGGGTCCAGGGTAATGCCTGTTTCGTGGTATTGCTGTAGGTATATTCAAACCGCTGTTCGCCATACCATGCCACTTTGCGCTTGGTAATAATATGTTTACCAAAAATCACGGCTTCGTCATTTTTCCATTCAATAGTATTTAGCAATATTTCTAAATAATTATTGGCTTCGGCCATCGGCATTAGTATACCGTAGTAATTTACTGTACCGCCATAAGGCAACAGGTTAGGATTAACTTCAGGCAAACTAAAAAGATCCGGCATAAGCGATTAAATATGATATAAATATACTTCTTTAAAACAAAATACCCGCCCTGATTTCTCAAAGCGGGTATTGTTATATAACGGTACCGTGTTAGCTTACGCCAGCATAGTAACCGGGTTTTCTATATACTGTTTAAGCGTTTGCAGGAATTGTGCCCCTGTAGCGCCATCTATAGTACGGTGATCGCACGTTAAGGTTATTACCATAGTATTGCCTACTACAATCTGGCCGTTTTTAACAACCGGTTTTTGTATAATAGCACCTACTGATAGTATAGCCGAGTTAGGCTGGTTGATGATAGACGTAAACGTTTGTATACCAAACATACCTAAGTTAGAAACTGTAAACGTACTACCATCCATTTCGGCAGGAGTAAGTTTTTTGTTTCTTGCTTTACCGGCAAGGTCTTTTACAGATGTACCTATTTGAGAAAGGCTCATGTTATCTGTAAATTTAAGTACAGGTACTACAAGGCCATCTTCTACAGCTACCGCAACACCAATGCTAATGTGCTTGTTGTAAATGGTAACATCATCCCTCCACTGGGTATTAATTTGCGGGTGCTTGCGTAATGCCATTGCACTTGCCTTAATAACCATATCGTTAAACGATACTTTAGTATCCGGCACTGCGTTAATAACACCACGTGCAGCAATAGCATTATCCATATCAAGTTCTATGGTAAGGCTGTATTCCGGCGCAGTAAATTTAGATTCACCTAAACGCTTGGCAATAACCTTACGCATCTGGTTGTTCTTAACTTCTTCGGTAGCAACTTCACCTTGCGGAACGTATGCAGGTTTTGCAGGAGCAGCCTCTTTAGCAGGAGCAGCGGCGGCAGGAGCCTGTGCAGGTGCAGCAGCAGCCGGTGTATAATTTTCGACATCTTTTTTAACAACACGGCCATTTTCGCCTGTGCCCTTAACTTTGCTAATGTCTATACCTTTATCTTTTGCTATTTTACGGGCAAGCGGCGATATAAACACCCTTCCACCATCTGCAGTAGCAACTTCTTCGGTTTTTTCTTCTTTAGCCTCTTCTTTTTTATCGTCAGCAGGTTTTTCAGCAGCCGGTTTGTCTTCGCTTTTGCTTTCGGCAGCAGGGGCAGCGCCACCTTTACCGGTACTTGCATCAATACCGCTTACGTCTGTACCTTCAGGGCCTATGATAGCAAGCAGGCTGTCTACAGGAGCAGTTTCGCCTTCTTTAACACCAATAGCTAAAAGCGTACCTGCGTTAAACGATTCAAACTCCATTGTAGCTTTATCGGTCTCAATTTCGGCAAGAATATCACCTTCGGCAACTTTATCGCCTACTTTTTTAAGCCATGTGGCAACAGTACCGTCGGTCATGGTATCGCTTAGGCGTGGCATAGTTACTACTATAACACCTTTAGGCAATCCGGCAGCCGGGGCTGCTTTTTTCTCTTCGGCAGGTTTATCTCCCGTTTTTTCTTCTGACTTTTCTTCCTTAGCTTCCGGCTTAGCTTCTGCTTTTTCCTCTTTAGGAGCATCTGCTTTTGCATCAGCACCACCTTCAAGAAGCGACTTATAATCTTCGCCTTCTTTACCAATGATCGCTAAAACCGAATCAACCGGGGCAGTATCGCCTTCGTTGATCCCAATATATAAAAGAGTTCCTGCATCAAATGCTTCAAACTCCATAGTAGCTTTATCTGTTTCAATTTCAGCAAGGATATCTCCTTCTTTAATTGTATCTCCCACTTTTTTAAGCCACGTAGCCACAGTACCTTCGGTCATGGTATCGCTTAGGCGCGGCATGGTAATTATTTTTGCCATGGTGTATATTATAGTTTATGTGGTAAAAATGGATAATTTTCCTGATCGTAAACAACATCATACATAACGCTAAGTTCCGGGTACGGAGACTCCTCAGCAAATTGCTCGCATTCAGCAACAAGTTCTTTAACCCTTGCGTCTATAGCTTCAATTTCCTCTGCGGTTGCATAGTTGTTTTCTTTTATAATATCAAGCACCTGCGTAATAGGGTCTATTTTACGGTACTCTTCTACCTCGTCTTTAGTACGGTAGTGTTGTGCATCACTCATAGAGTGGCCACGGTAACGGTACGTTTTCATTTCAAGGAAAGTTGGTCCGTCGCCCCTGCGTGCTCTTTCAATAGCTTCATTCATGGCTTCGGCAACTTTAACAGGGTTCATCCCGTCTACAGGGCCGCAAGGCATTTCGTAACCTAAGCCCAGTTTCCAAATATCTGTATGGTTAGCAGTACGCTCTACCGATGTACCCATTGCATAACCGTTATTCTCTACAATAAACACTACAGGAAGTTTCCATAGCATAGCCATGTTAAATGCTTCATGAAGCGATCCCTGGCGTGCAGCACCATCACCAAAATAAGTAAGGGTTACACCGCCTGTACCAAAATATTTATCGGCAAATGCAAGTCCGGCACCAAGAGGTATCTGACCACCTACAATACCGTGCCCGCCGTAGAAGCCTTTTTCTTTAGAGAAAATGTGCATAGAACCGCCAAGGCCTTTAGAGGTACCTGTAGCCTTACCCAATAGCTCTGCCATAACACGGCGAGGGTCTACTCCCATCCCTATTGGCTGCGGGTGGTTACGGTAAGCTGTTATCATTTTGTCTTTGCCCAGGTCCATAGCATGTAATGCCCCGGCAAGTACTGCCTCCTGACCGTTATATAAGTGTAGGAAACCCCTAACTTTTTGTTGAATGTACAAAGCTGCAAGTTTATCTTCAAACTTTCTCCAAAACTGCATGTCTTCATACCATTTCAGGTACACTTCTTTTGTGATTTCTTTCATTGCTCAATATTATTGTTGCTGGTGGTACTTAAAAACCCTGTAAAAATATGCAAATAGTTTTCTTGCACAAATTTGCGAAATGCAAAAATACTATTTCCCTTTAATAACTAAAAAATTTAAACCAAGTATTTTATTATTTTTTAAGAAACATAACTAAATACAAAAGGGACTTATAAATAAATCCCTTTGTATTGTGTTTATAAATATTCGCTGCCAAAAACCATAGGCAGCAGGTTTTTTAATGAGGCACTAAGGTATACTTTACCTGTTTCGCCCATAAACCATATCTCTATAGGCTCGTCCTGCCTTAGCTCATACTCACCTATAGACTGCCTGCATGCACCGCATGGCGGTATTGGCGTGTCTACAAGTTTTTGCTTAGAGGCGGCAGTAATTGCCATTTTTAAAATTTTTACACCCGGATATAATGCCCCGGCCTGAAATATAGCAACCCGCTCTGCACAAAGGCCCGATGGGTATGCCGCATTTTCCTGGTTAGAGCCTATTACCACTTTACCGTTTTCCAGCAATAATGCTGCCCCTACATGAAATAGCGAATAAGGCGCATAAGCATTATTACGTGCCGTTACGGCCTCCTGCATTAAAGTACTAACGTTAGCCGGCAGGTCTTTAACAGACGGGTAAACCGCAAAGGTGGAAGTTATCGTGATGTTCTCCATTTACTAATATTCGTCGTATTCGTCGCCGAAGTTAAAGGTAAGCGAGAAACGCAGTGTATTCTCTAACGGGTTCCTTACTTTTGAAGCAGAGAAAAGGTATGAAAAATCTACCTTAATCACGGTATATTTAAAACCTGCACCAAGCGAAAAGAATTTACGCGCCCCTTTAAACTCGTTCTCATTAAAATAACCAAGGCGAAGTGCAAAAGCATTGTTATACAAATATTCTGCACCTAAAGAGTAAGTAACTTCTTTAAGCTCTTCTTTTAAACCATCGGGCGCATCGCCAAATGATTTAAAAATACCCGATACCCAGTTAATCCTGTTATAGTCTTCCCTGTTTTGTGTGTTTTGGGCTGTTGCCTGTTCGTTGCTAATATCACCGGCATCGTTATAATCACCATCCTGGTTAGCATCGAATACTTCTACAAGGCTTTTAGGCGTAGGCACTAAAAGCTTGGCAAATTCTACATTTACACCGATAGTATTGTACTCGTCAAAAATAAAGTCGAACCCTGCACCAAGCCTAAGGTTAGACGGCAGGAAGTTAGAGCTTAATTCAGGATCGTTATCATAGCTTATTTTAGGCCCAAGGTTCTGGAAATTGAAACCACCCCTCCAGCGCCCGTCAAAATTATCGTAAGCTTCTTCTTCACTCTGGTAAAAACCCGAGATATCAAAAGCGTAGCTTAATGCAGCACTGGCATCGCCACTTGTACCTTCGGCACTTTCAGGAATACGAAGGTTAGACGATATAAAACGGCCGGCTACCGACATTGAGAAACGTTCCGACAGCTTTAGCGCATACGAAAGGTCGGCCGCAAATTCATTTGGCGAACGGGTCACTACCGGCTCATCAGGATCGGCGGTACGCCTTAATTCGATATCACCTAAACCAAAATAGCGAAGGCTGGCACCAAAGGCACTCCTTTCATTAAACTTATTATAGTAAGTTACCTGCCCAAGCGAAATATCGTTAGCAATGCTGGTTAGGTAAGGCGTATAACTTGCCGAAAGGCCATGCTCCTGCAGCGCGAACGCATACTTAGAAGGGTTCCATTGCTGCGAGAAAACGTCGGACGACGTAGCCACACCTTGGTCTGCCATACCGGCGGCGCGTGCATCGGCAGATATTAGTAAGAAAGGCACTCCTGTAGTAATTACGCGGTTATCGTTTTGGGCCTTCACAGCCTGAATTCCTAAAACACACAGGGCAAATAAAAGTATTTTCTTCATCAATTGTAATTTTAAAGGGTCACAAATATACTATTTTTATAGCAAAACAAGTTTTTCATATTTCTCTGCTTTCTTATTAGTGGTAGACGATTTAACAGTTAGCTTATAAATATAGACCCCTTTACCTATTTTATCGCCATAATCATCTCGCCCGTCCCACTTTAGCTCGCGGCTTAAAAAACCATCGGTAGTAACCGTCTGGTTTATAGTTTTAACAATTTTTCCCGTTACCGTGAATATTTGCACCTGCACATCCAGCGGCTCAAAAGGCCTGTTGTGGCTAAACCAAAACTCGGTATAGCTTACAAACGGGTTAGGGTAATTAAGCACTTTTTCGAGCGTAATGGCATCATCGCCAGACACTACAAACTGAATTTCGGCAGTTACCAGGTTATTATACACATCCCATGCCCTAAAGGTAAGGGTATGCAGCCCCGGTGAGAGGTTTGCAAACGGAAAACGCACCGTACCGTGGCTGTAATCGTTAGCATCGGCTTCATAATAATCGTTCATAAGGTACTGGTTAGCATCATTACCATCCAGTATCCCTATTATATCGTGACCTATACCGCTGGCAGTATTTATACCGTTAGCATCTTCCATGTAAGCAAGTAATATAGGCGAATCATTTGTTATGCCTCCCGATATAAATGTTTCTGTATTCATATACAGCTTTACGGCAGGGGCAGTATTATCTACCGCAGCATTAACATTAACCCCACCTACCTTTATAACGCTGTTATAGCCATAATGGTCTTCGAGCACGTTATTTCTTTTAGAATAAAAACTTACGCGCCCCTCTCCTACCGGTATGCGTATATCTCGCGGCACTACGAAACTAAACTGAAACTGCCCGTTCGTTACCACAGCACTACCCCTGAAAATAGTTTCGCCAAGGGTTGTAAAATTATAAGTAACAGGCTCCATTATAGGATTTTGCTGTGTACCTACATTTCTAAAAAAACCGTCATTATTTAGTGTAACCCTATTAATATTTTTATCAAAAACCGCTACCTCTACTTCACCATTATAGCTTGTGAGCATGTTATTATTAACATCTGTAACAATGCCGCCCAGCTTTACCCTACTTAAAGACTGCAACACATCGGTAGATTGCGCCAGCGGGATATCGTTAATTGTGGTAAGTAAAATATTGGGTTTAGGCACTGCCATTTTTAAGGCCGGATCGCCCACAAAGCATATCATCCTTATGTCTGCATTACCATTTTGCACCTTAGCCTGGCGCATTGCCTCTGCCATAGTAGGGTATTCTGTCAGGCCGTAGGCATAAAGCCTCTTTGTAATTTCGGGGTTAAACGTATTGGCACTGCTTATAAACAATGCCCTAGTGGTAGTAATCATTGCTATAGCACCACCTGTGGGGTTCCAGTAAATATATTCGCCGGCACTTTTTAAATACGGGTTATCAAACTTTGTAACGTCGCAGGTTGCGGTAATAAATAACGGATATTTATACCTGTTGGTCAGGGTTTGTGCATCGCTGGTTTCAAAAAGGCGCTCGCTGGCCATACCATTCTCGTTACCATGACCTAAAAAGTTAACTACAAGCGCCCCGTTGTTAATAGCCCTTATAAACTGCTCTTTAGCATCGGGGTAGCGTTGCCCGCCTGCCGATGATTGCTGTACATAAGCATCTAAATAAAACTTTCTTATATTTACATAAGGCCGCTCACGCTGCAAAGGAGTAACAACATCTCTTTCTATATTATCTACAAACAAAGTAGAGCCGGCACCATCAAGGTCGTCTACCGCGGTAATAAAATCGTTGCGCCACCTGCCGTAAGCTTCGGGGCTTTCGTATTCAAAAACCTTATTAACCATTTGTTCTGCCTGCGCCCTGTCGCTTACAAGCATACGCCCTACAGCTATGTCCTGCGCTTCCCTAACCGACTCAGGAAGCGAAAGCACTCCTTCATCGGGGCCCATAAGGCCGTAAAAATCGTCGGTGCAAAAAGTATTAACAATACTGTAATTATAATTTCCCGAAAATGTAGTACTGTAGCCATGAAAAATGGGCACTACATTGGTATTATTTGGTATCCTGTTTTTATAATCAAAAGAAGCATCACCAAAAAGGTTAATGTATTTTACCCTTTTTTCATCGGTTGATGCATTATTATATACGTACTTTATAAAATTTCGGATGGCGGCTATATCCTGCTTGCCCGACGAGAATTCCTGATAAATATTTTCCAGGTTTACCACCTTAACATTAAGGCCCGAACGGTTACGGTGGTATGCAGCAAGGCTTTCGGCAGTAGCATTAAGAAATGCAGGCGTTATTATAAGGTAATCTATATCCTGAAACTGGCCTGTAGTATTCCTGAATATGGTACCTTTTAAATCCTGGTTGGCCACACGCGAATTAGACTCCCTAAGCGGCGTATAATAATCAGAACTTTCTACCGCAATATACTGCCTAACCTCGCCCTGCGCAGCTTTAAACGAAAATTGCGATCCGGTACCGTTGGTGATTTTTGTAGCGTTATAAATATCTGTAATATCCCAAATTTCTGCTATGCCGGCCGCACTTGTAAAATTATACTGTATAACACCTGTATTATTTGCCGCTGCATTATAGCGAAACCTAAATTGTTTGCCGTTGCCGTCTAAATTTCGCTTAGACCTTATTATAATATAATCAAGCCAGGCATTTGCCGCAGGTACACCATTATTATTATAAGAAAGGGTAATGGTAATATCGCCATCTGCCGGAGCTGCGAAAGCTCCTGTTTTTTGATCTTCTGTTGCTGCCACGTTTTCGCCGGGCAAAGGAAAAGAGAGTGTTGCCGCTGCAGCACCATTTACCATAACAGCCATGGATGATGCCGAAGGGGAATTTGCCGCGGCGCTTACCGTAACACTAACCGGTTCGTTAGCAATATCGGGCACAGAAAATTTAAATTCGCGTTCGTTAGTTACATTAAACTGTTCGCCATGCCATTTACGCCCAAGCCTCGCTATGTTAACAAGGTCTTTTTCATAAAACTGGTAATCATCAAAAACAGATGTTTGGGCGTTGGGCACTGCTGTGGGCTGTGCTGCTTCGGGTATTCTTTTACCGTTGCCACCCTGCGATGTTACATAATAATAAGACCTGTCGGCATAAAGGTTGTTATGGGTACCGCTGTCGGCATTCCAGTTGTCTACACCTTCGGCATAAAATAAAATATAATCACCGCTGTCAAAACGGCCATCTTCCTCGCCCACAAATTTCACTGCATTCTCTGTAAGGTCTTCAGGATAAGGGGCGCGGTTTAGCAATGGTGCCATGCGGCCGCCGTTGCCGTATATTTTTATAGTGTGCGGATCGGCATTTACGTTAACACCTATTTGTTGCAGGAAACTGCGCGACAGCCTGTATACACCTGATTTTTCTACATAAAACCTGGACCACTCACCGCCCGAAAGCACAGAGCTGGTTATAACAGCGGCTGCCTGCGTTGTTCTTTGCGCAACAACACCAAAAGAATAACTGTAATTAAATGATATAACCCTTTTATAACCGGCCCCTTCCTTAATTATAGGTGACAGGTACAGCCTTGCAAACCATGTACTGCGGGCAAGCGCCGAAGCGATACCGGCATTTATAGATGTGGGAATAGCATTAGCGGAGAGGCCACCCAGCTGCGCGGCAGTTATATTTTCGTAAACCACATTTGTAACCTGTAATGAAGCAGGGTTTACAGGAGACGAAACTTCAAAACTATAAAGGAAGGAAAGCTGTTTTAATGAGGTGTCAAAACTCATGTAATCAGCATTAAACTGGGGCATAACAAAAGCTGCCTCACCTATATAAGAAGGCACGTTATCTTTCCAGTTTAATACTACTTTACCCCCCTGCTGGCCAAATGACAGCACGGAAAAGAGCAATACGAATAAAAATAACCTGTTTTTCATTGATAACACAACGCGTATAGGAGCAATATATTACTGTTTAAAAAAAATATTTAATAATACTGAATGCAATATTACTTCAATTGTATCGTTATTAAAAGGTACATTTAACATAATTTTGGATTTTTATTAAAAATTTTAAATTTGTGTTGCAGTTTAATGGTTAATTATTATATTGCGCCACGAAAATTATTTACCTACAGAAAGATGAAAGTTAACAAAATCACGGCTTTAAGGATGTTGCTGGCAATAGCGGTAACAGTGGGTTTTACCAGCTGCAGCAAAAAATCGGGCGCTGGTAGCAATACCTCATCGGCTACGGGATGGAAAATCAATGACAAGAAAGGTGGTTTCCAGCACAACACTAAGTACAAGCAGCAGGAAGCTGCTCCCGGACTTGTTGCCGTAGAAGGTGGAACATTTACCATGGGTAGGGTTCAGGACGATGTAATGCATGATTGGAACAACACGCCAACGCAGCAGCACGTACAGTCTTTCTTTATGGATGAAACAGAGGTTACCAATGTTATGTACATGGAATACCTTGACTGGCTTAAGAGGGTTTTCCCTCCTACAGAAGAGAACTATAAAAACATTTATGTAGGCGCATTGCCTGATACATTGGTTTGGAGAAGCGCATTAGGCTACAACGAAACCATGACCAATAACTACTTAAGGCACCCGTCTTACTCAAACTATCCTGTAGTAGGCGTTAGCTGGATACAGGCTACAGAGTTTAGCAAATGGAGAACAGACCGTGTAAACGAAGGTGTTCTTGAAAAAGAAGGCTACCTTAAAAAAGGCGCTAAAGTTAACGAAGTTAATGCAGAAAGCACTTTTAGTACAGAAGCTTACCTTGAAAGCCCAAGTAAAGCTTACGGCGGTAACGAAGAAATTGTATACAAAGGTGCCCGTAACAAACTTGCAGGTAAAGAAGATGCCAAGAATGTTTATGCACAAAGAACATCTGGTATTATACTGCCGGAATACAGGCTTCCTACCGAAGCTGAATGGGAATATGCTGCTGTTGCCCTTGTAGGTAACCGCGAATATAACCTGTACCGTGGTAACAAAAAATACCCATGGAAAGGTATGTATACCCGTAGCGGAAGCAGGACCAGCAAAGGTGACCAGCTTGCCAACTTTAAACAAGGTAAAGGTGACTACGGTGGAATTGCAGGATGGAGCGATGATAATGCAGATATTACAAATGCTGTAAAATCATACCCACCAAATGATTTTGGACTTTATGATATGTCTGGTAACGTAGCCGAATGGGTTGCTGACGTTTACCGCCCTATAGTTGATGATGACGGTAACGACTTTAACTACTACAGGGGTAACGTATACATGAAAGACAGTATAGGCGATGACGGAAGGGCTGCCCTTGTTACTGCAGAATCTATACAATATGACACTCTTGCTAACAAAAGGATTCAGTACAGAAGCCTACCCGGACAAATTGCCCGTATAAAAATTACTGACGAAGACGCTTACTTAAGACAAAACTATACAAGAGGCGACAACAGGAACTTTAGGGATGGTGACAGCCAGTCTGTTCGTAACTATGGTGGTGTTGGATCTGAAGAAGATACTGACGAAGAAAAATCAACAGCAAAAATGTACAACTCACCTAAAAACAGCGTTGAAGTTGACAGTGCTACAGGAACACTTAAAGGTCTTGAAGATAAAGCTAAAAGATCTACTCTTATTAACGATAACGTAAGGGTATTTAAAGGCGGATCCTGGAGAGACAGAGCTTACTGGTTAGACCCTGCACAAAGAAGATACTACCCGCAGGATATGGCTACAGACTACATCGGGTTTAGATGTGCTATGTCTAAAGTAGGACCTAAATCAAGCAAAAAGACAGCAAGAAACTAATTTTGCTAAAAATATAAATTAAAATAAAAGCCCTATATTAGGGCTTTTATTTTTTATACCAATTATGGAAACAACCCAGCTGTACGAGTGCTTTTTACAATGCACTGCCCTATCTACAGATACCCGCAAGATAGTGCCGGGTTCTCTTTTTTTTGCTTTGAAAGGAGATAATTTTGATGCTAACGCTTTTGCAGCAGAGGCTCTCAACAAAGGTGCTGCTTATGTTGTAATTGATGATCCGGCATATAAAATTAACGATAAAACACTTCTTGTAAGCAACAGCCTGGAAGCATTGCAGCAACTGGCACAACACCACAGGAGGCAATTGGGCCTGCCGGTAATTGCACTTACCGGGAGCAACGGCAAAACCACTACTAAAGAGCTTATAAATGCGGTGCTTAGCAAAAAATACAGTACTGTAGCCACTATAGGCAACCTAAACAACCATATAGGCGTGCCCCTTACCCTACTCTCTTTTACTGCAGATACCGAAATTGGTATTGTAGAAATGGGCGCCAACCACCAAAAGGAAATTGAATTTTTATGCACTATTGCCGAACCTAACTTTGGTTACATTACAAACTTTGGTAAGGCTCACCTGGAGGGTTTTGGTGGTTATGAAGGTGTTATAAAAGGCAAGAGCGAACTGTACAGTTACCTTAAAGAGTATACCAAAACCGCCTTTGTTAATCTTGATGATACCATACAGGAGCAAAAAACAGCAAACCTGCCACGATTTACTTTTGCAGCCGATAGTTATGACGGCAATGTAAGAATAGAAGATATAGAAGCGAACCCTATGGTTAGCCTTATATATAACAATCTAAAAATACAATCACACCTTATAGGCATTTATAATGCCGCAAACATTAGTGCTGCCATAACTATAGGCAATTACTTTAAAGTTGACGACAGCAGCATTAAAACAGCCATAGAGGGCTATATACCTGCCAACAACCGCTCACAGCTTGTAGAAAAAAACGGGCATAGTATAATACTTGATGCTTATAATGCCAACCCAAGCAGCATGGCTGCCGCTTTAACTAATTTTATACAACTGGATGAAACTCCTAAAATAGCGATACTGGGCGATATGTTTGAACTGGGCCCGGAAAGCTTAGAAGAACACAAAAACCTGGTAGACTTTTTAGCCGGTGAGAAGGAAGTAAAAGTATATTTTGTGGGCAAAGATTTTTATGCTAACAGGCTACACGAAGAACACCTGCACTTCTTTGAAACTTTTGATGCCCTTAAGGCCGCATTTTCGCAGGAAATAATTCAGGAAAAGAAGAGCATTATTTTAATCAAAGGTTCCCGGGGAATGGCCCTGGAGAGGGTTTTAGAACTTATTTAAGGCCCGCTGGGCTAAACCGCTTCCCTTTCTAAAGCTATAAAATGGGTAACCTCATCATGAATATTTATAATAGGTATAATTTTTACCTCGCACAGGTATTCTTCTTTGTTTTTTCTGTAATTAATAATTGTTCCGCTAAAGGGTTTACGCGCTTTTAAATGCACCCTGATCTTTTTACGGGTTTCGGCCGAAGTGTTTTTTCCCTGCAGGAAATTAGGGTTACGGCCTGTAGCATAATTTACAGAGTAGCCTGTCATGGCAGCAAAACCCTTATTTGCCCAGCATATTTCACGATTAATATTAGTAACAACTACAGCCTGGTAGTCCAGCTTTAAAAGAGATTCTATATCAACTTTCCAAAGATGGCGAACCGATAACTGATTTAGTTTTATACTATCATCACTTTTAACGCTGCTACTATCGCTATAATGAGGAACAGAAATATCCCAACTTACAAGCGGCAATAATTTACGTGGCTTAATTTTATGTATTACGTTATCAAACTCTTCGTTATTTAACGACGAAAGATAAATATCAAGGCACATCATTGTATTTAAATCATCTTTATCACCGTTCATAGCTACTTCATATTTGAGGTAAAATTAGAAGATTTTAATATGCATACATATTATTTAACACAATGTTTTTAAGCTGAATAATTAACACAAGTAAATTAGCACAAATAGTATAGTGTTTACTAATAATACAATCTAAAATCGAGCAGTTTGCAAAGTGCAAAATGCTTTTCGTGCAGTTCTTCTACAATATCTACCACATCGTCCAGGTCTTCAAATAAACTAAAAAAAACTTTATCGAGACCACTACTCGTTACACTTAGGGATGCTTCCCCATAGCCCGAAACTGCTTTTGCCCCGGTAATATCTAAAAAGTACTGAGCTTCTTCATCACTTAAGTCCAGTATTTTTGCATTGGCAAAATGCAGCACCTTGCCTTTCAGCCTGCCTTCAAAAAGTTCGGCAATCTCCTCCATGCTATAGTAATAATTATTAAGGCAAACATTATTTGCCTCGCCCGGCATAACCAGGTAAATTATTTCATAGTTCTTAAAATTATGGTCGTCATAAAGCAGCGCACCAAGACTTTCTTCAAGCCCCTCAATAGTATCGCAGGTTTTATAAATACTGTCTATACCCTGATTAAAAGCCAATTGTTCTAAGTTTTTAACCACATCTGTTACCGTTACCCGCTCTACATCAGGAACAGCCTCCAGGCAAAAAATAAATTTATCAGAATCTAAGTTATGCTGTTGCAAATTATTAGCCATTAAAATATATGTTTAATGAAACGAAACTCCGGATAGAAGTATTATTAACCGGATGTTAACCAAAGTTACAAAAAGCAAGCCAAAACAACATGGTGACAGCCTTTAAAACAATTTTAAACGATTTAGTAGTAAGACACACAGAGTTGTCCACAGCCTTATAATACGGTCGTGAAAAGAATAAAAAACTCCCCAGTTTCCTGAAGAGCCAGTTAAATTAAGTATAATTGATTACAATTTAATATCTAAATCAGTTTTTAAATTTCCATAAGCTCCCGTCAAAATATTATTTGCACATTATCAATACAAAGTCAAAATTGCAGGAGTGCCTTTATGTATTTTTGTTTATATCTATTAGTTGCACCATATTTTTATTGAATGCAGAAAGTTGAACATCTGAAGAAGTAAAAAAATCCAGATCGGCATTTTCAACCTCAACAATAGCTTTCTGCAAGACAACTTCTCCACTCGTTGTCAATTTAATTGTTTTTGCTCTCGTATCTGTTTCATGTTCCTTTCGTGTTATAAAACCTTTTTCCTCTAACGTTCGCAATACTTTAGATACCATCATCCTGTCGGCATTGCTTTGGTTGGCAATATCAACTTGAGTAACTTCTTTACTTTCTTTTGAAAGCCAACCTACAGCTGCCAACAAAACAAATTGTGTTTGCGTAAGGTTTAAAGGGTCTAACACCTTTTTCTGTTTTCGTTGCCAAAGCACAGTAAGTTGTCCAAGTAAATAACCAGGGCTATCATTTGGGCTTTTAAAATGAAAATCAATTTCTTTAGGCATAATTGTGTTGAAGCATTTAGATAATATTATATCAAAACATGGTGGTTAATTACAAAAACAGTTGAGACAACAAAATTGTTATTAGCAAATCTGAGGCCTAAAATAAATAATTTACTTATACAGCATTTAAAAAAGTAAGCTTATAACCATCAAGGTCCTTTACATGAAATGCCCTGCCAAAAGGTGTTTCGATTATAGGCCCGGCAGTAGTTATTCCGTTAGCAATAAGTTCCTCTTTTAATTGGTCTACACTTTCATCAACAGCGAACCAAATTGCCACGCCAACACCTAACTCTTTTCCTTCTATTGGTTCAAGAGGAGTACGGATAGCAAAACTTGCCTTTCCTTTATTGTACTTAAAAATACAGGCCTGAGGGTTAGAATTGCTTATTTCAAACCCTAACTTTTTTTCATAAAAATCTTTTGATGCCTCAAGGTTTTTTACTTGTAGCGATGCAAATGTTAATTCTCTCATGTCAGCCAAATTAATTGTTGTCGTAAATATAGTATCCTCAACAACAATATGCAAATTATTCTTTAAGAAATCTTATTTCTTAGTAACCCAACTACCAGTATAGATTAAAATTCCTATCATGAAGTGAAAAAGATGCAGTTCAAATATCTAAAAATTATGAATCAAAAAACTCTTCAGTTGCCTGAAGAGTTTGTGAGCAGTAGATTAACAGCGGCTTATTTAGAACAATTGGTTATTAATCTGACTCTATTTTAAATACTACAGATGTAGCAAAAGGCATTGTTGCGGGACATCTTACACTTAACCCTTCGGGCAATTGTTCCCATTCTAATTTGCCATCATAACCTAAAAGTTGGACGTTTTTTATAGGGCGACCAAACAATTTAGCTGCTTTGCCCAATGATTTAACTGTTAATAAAGCACCGGCCTCAGGCACTACCATACTAAAGACGTAGAGTGAACCGTCTTTACCTATTGTGAAACGGAAGTCCTGCTCACTAAATTTAAATTCGGCCTGCTTTTGTTCAAGTTTACCGCCCGGGAGCATTTTAAGTTTACCGTTAACCTGCTCTCCCTCTCCGGGAATAACCCAGGCATGGCTGCCGTATACAGCTTCACCATTCTTCCGCATCCAAACGCCGACTTCTTTTAGCATCTTCCCGCTGCCTTCGTCTAACGAGCCATCCGGAAGCAACGAAATGCAAATTGCCGCATTGCCGTCGCGGGCAATAGCTTCTGTAATATACTTAATCATCATGCCGGAATCGTAAGTAAAACCGGGTGCGTAAAACCAGTCGCCTACAGGTACTTCTGCTATCCACGGCTGATCGGTTTTTATATCCTGGGGAACCCCAAATTCTTCTGTAGTTACAGTACCGTTTGTCCTGTTCCTGAATTTAACAATACTAAAAGTATTTACCTTACCCCTTCGCTCTAAAGTGCGGTTATAAAAATCGGCTATAACACTTTGCATGGCATTCGCCTTATAACCGGTACCGGTACCGTCGCCCGTAAAAGGCCCCTGAACAGTGCCATCGGTATAAATAAAATCCGGATCGTAATGCTCTACAACATCCATCATCCGCAGTGCCCAGTTAGATACATACCATTTGTTGTAAGCCATATGCCTTGAAAAAATACCGGCAGGGGGCGGCGACCATGGTGATTTGGCAGCTCCCTCCACACCTTTGTACTCGCGCAAATCTATACCATACAAAAGTCTTGGGTCAAGCCCTTCCCACCATTTCCCTTTACCATCCTTTAATGGAAGGTTACCGTCATACAGAATGCCTTTTTTAGCTCCTTCAAGATCACTACCAAAAGCCGTTTGCCACCACCACCATGTATATTCATGATGAAATGTTACCCCAAATTTTATACCTGCGTCTCGTGAGGCTTTAGCCCACTCGCCAATAATGTCGCGCTTAGGGCCAACGTTTACCGAATTCCACGGTTGATATTTGGAGTTCCAAAGATCATAATTATCGTGGTGAACCCCTTGGATCATAAGGAAACGCGCACCGGCATCCTGATAAATTTTAGTGAGCTTTGCAGGATCTAATCGCTTGGGATTCCAGTCCCTCAATACTTCTTTGTAACCCGCCTCTGATGGGTGCCCATACTTTTTAAGGTGGTTTGAATAGGCATCTGTCCCTGGTGTATACATTCTGCGCGCATACCAATCGCCACTTTCGCCTGATGCCTGGGGCCCGAAATGCACCCAGATGCCAAACTTTGCATCTCTGAGCCATTCAGGTTCCCCTGGGTAATTTTTTTCTATAGAAGCCCAGGTGGGTTTATAAGGCCCCTTAGTAACAGGAATATCCAATTGTACTTCCGGGAAAGTTTCAGAATATACTAATGGCACGCTCTCTAATGGCTGTTTAGCCGAAATTGCAGGGATAGGCTTATGTTTGGATTTGATATTTTTTTCAACTTTTTGTGCATAGCAATTAACGGCTAGCAGGCAGGAAAACACAAAACCCAAAGCTATTTTTTTCATAGATATGTAATTTAATTTGATATAGAAATCGTTTGCGTAAAAGTAAAGAACACATAATTTTAAAACTTGTCATTAAATGACTTTTATTTGTCTTAATATTCATTTATTCAAATTTTAACGAATATGCAGACAAAAAGAATTTTAAAGCATTCCGTATCACTCCTCAACACCGATTACGTAAAACTTGATTCGAGATGGAATTATAAAAATGTGATAAGCCCTTATCACCGCATTTACTATATTGACGATGGTAACGGCGAAATTGAGGATACCGAAAAAACTTTAATACTGGAGCCCGGCTATTTATATATAATTCCGAATTATACACTTTGTAACTTGGTTTGCAACAGTTTTCTGGGCCAATATTTTGTGCAGTTTTTCGAAGAATCGACCGACGGTACTTCTATTTTTGGAAATAACAATTTTGTTTACAAATTGGCTGCAAAAGATATAGATGTCTTAAACTTTAAGAGGCTTATAGAGCTTAATCCCGGCAGGGGGCTTGATAGGTCTAACGATCCTGAAATTTATGAAAAGCATAGTTATTATAAGCAATATCAGGAGCTGAATGACTTGCAAAGCTATTCTGATTTTATAGAAACCCAAGGAATATTGTTACAACTTATTTCGAGGTTCTCGATGCCGGAACAATATAACCATAAAACCAAAGATATTCCTGTTAAGATCCTTGACGCGATCCGTTTTATTTCCATAAATCTTCACCAGGAACTCTCTATCCATTTCCTGGCAGACAGGTATAATTGCAATAGGCAATATTTTTCAAGGCTGTTTGAGCAACACATGGGCATAAGGCCCCAGGCTTACATTATACAGAAACGTATAGAGCGGGCAAAGCATATGATAAGCTCAGGATCATTATGTTTTACAGACATTGCCGAACGCACGGGTTTTGGCAGCCTTTCAAGCTTTTCTAAATCGTTTAAAAACGAAACGGGGCGGTCACCAAGGAGCTACAGGAAAAATACTGAGCAGATACCATAATGCACAAATTAAACCTGAATATTTATTTAAAAAAAATGGCTTATGTATGTAATTTTGAAATGCCTGTAAAAACAAAAAACTCCTCAGTTTCCTGAAGAGTTTGTGATAATTGGTGGGCTGTCAGGGATCACAGTCGAACACCTTGTACCTATTATGACATTATTTAATGAAATTTGAAAACCATTAAAATATTGAAATTTAGATCTTTAATGCTTTATTTGTGAACTATTGAGTTTTACAGCAACTACAATTATTATTAAATAGTTTTGAGAATTAGATATCAATTAATCTATAAATAAGTATGGATTTTCAATGTTTTTTAAGTGTCGGGGATTATCGAACACATATAAGAGTATGGGCATTTTTTACTAAGGGTTAAGTCAAAAAGAATTAAGTTCCATAAGAGCCTTTTTAACTAATACATTTAAAAGTTAGTTGATAGTATTTCATATTCGTTCCCGATATTCTTTCGGAGTAACACCTAATAATTTCTTTACATAGCGGGTAAAGAACGAGCGGCTTGAGAAGTCCATTTCATCTGCAATTTCAGAAATATTCAGATTTTTGTTTTTTAGCAGAAGTATTATCCATTCTTTCGCATAGCGCTGTATCCATCCTGATGCGGTTATTTGGGTATTGGCTTTGCAGATATAGTTAAGATATTTGGGCGTGATATTTAGCTTATCACTATAAAACCGTACTTCCCGCTCCCGCATACAATTTTCTTGCACCAATTGCATAAACCGTTCGTACAATGTTACACTTTGCATACTGCGTTTTCGCCTGTCCAGTTCATCTTCAAAAATATGCCACATTTCTAAGATAAACAATTGCATATGGAGTTTCAGAACTTCCTCAAAGAACCGGTGACTTGTGTCTTGTGATTTATCATACAGCAACTGAAAGTTTTTTAAGATTCGCTCCTTGTCTATTTTATTAGGATGTAAAATTGGATTTTCTTTAGCGTGCACATAACTGTCTATGCTCGCATTAGCACTGGGCAAATTTGCGGTCAATAATTCGTTGTCCACAAACAGCAGCGTCGCCTTAAAATTTACGGAAAAAGACAATTCCGACACATTAAGGCCTGCCAGCCAAAAGATAAATTCGCCCTTCTTACATTGACATTGTTGACCATTGAAAACGAATTTTAAGGTTCCACTTTGACAGTAGATATGCGTGTGGAACCGCTTTTGGAAATCTTCTGGAATCTTCGCCGCGGATGTTGCCTTATAAAGTATAACTTTTTGATTTGCTGCCATATTCACCAAAATAACTAATTTATCAAAAATAGGTAATATTTGACATTTACTGCGCTATAAATGTAACAAAACACCTTTCAAGATAAACTAATTTTGTAAGGTAAACGATAAGACAATGCAAACAACTGATATTTTTGAACGACTGAAGAATGGTGAAATCATTTCACCAAACGACCCCGAAGCACGTAAAATGTGGGAAGCATCTTTTGCAGCAAAAAAGTTGCTGGTTCAAATGAATAACGCTTCAAATCCCAATGAAATCAGATTTTTTTTGAGCCAAATTACTGGTTCGGAAATTGACGAAAGTGTAACTGTTTTTACGCCTTTGCATATCAATTACGGAAAGCCTACCAAAATCGGCAAAAACGTATTTGTAAACTTCGATTGTGTGTTCCTTGATTTGGGTGGAATTACCATTGAAGATAACGTACAGATAGCCCCAAAAGTTAGTTTGTTATCCGAAGGACATCCAACCTCCATTTCAGACAGGCATTCCTTAATTCCAAAGCCCATACACATCAAAAAAAATGCCTGGATTGGTGCCAATGCTACCATTCTGCAAGGCGTGACAATCGGCGAAAATGCGGTTGTAGCAGCAGGAGCAGTAGTTTCTAAAGATGTCCCTGATAATACCATCGTTGGTGGAGTTCCTGCAAAAATTATTAAAGAAATCAACTCCTAATCACTACTAATATGTTAAACGATAACAATAATTCACGAAGAAAATTTATCCAACAAGCGGGATTAGCTGGTGCCGGTTTAATGCTTGCTGGGCCGGTGGATATTTTCGCACAAACAAATAATACAACTATGAACAAAAATATAAAATCCAGAGGCTACGCCGGAAAAGATGTGGCAGGAAAAATGGTTCCGTGGAACTTTGAAAGAAGAGCTGTGGGCGACAATGATGTGCTAATTGACATAAAATATTCCGGGATCTGCCATTCCGATATCCATACGATAAAAGGG
>Ga0247814_10000419_pt1 | contig 34385 bp, 30 predicted proteins | sample UWRJL179409R1_FD_179947 | JGI IMG/M metagenome (GOLD analysis project Ga0247814, IMG submission 179947) | Plant litter microbial communities from Arlington Agricultural Research Station in Wisconsin, United States - UWRJ-L179-409R-1 | ecosystem: Environmental > Terrestrial > Plant litter >... | reverse complement strand
CGTCGGTACCACGGCGCGGCGCGTTGCCGCCGCCGCCAAAGTTGTTATTATTTAAACGGGACTGGCCGGCCATATCGCGGTTGCCACCACCACGGCGGCCATCATTGGTTCCGTTGTTGGCACGCGGCGCATTGGGCTGTTGGCCAAATATGTCTCTATTGCCACCCCCACGGCGTTCGTCAGGCGAGGTATTGTTTGCACGCGGTGAAACGCCTACAGCCTGCTGACCAGACATATCCCGGTTAAAACCACCACGACGAGAATCAGGCGATGGACCAGGGCTTGGCCGTGGTGCAGGCGATGGTGTAGAAAAACCACCTCCACGGTTAAAACCGCCGCCTGAGGGAGCACCACCACCACGTGAAGCGCCACCACCGCCGCCGCCTGCGGCACCCCCACCACCTCCGCCACCACCACCGGTTCCGCGGCGTTGAGCATCAGCAGGTAATGCAACAAACAATAAACCACTAAAAGCGGCCACTGTTAAATATTGATATATCCTTTTCATAATTGATTAAAAAATTTAATAGTTTGGGGCAGAAACAACTGCCATAGTATATAGACTATAATATTGTAAACGGTTTAATCGCCTTTAAATTATTTATCAAAAAGCGGGCCCAAACATATAGATTGGAAACACTCAAATTACTATTTATTAAGGGCTTTGTGTTAAAAGAAAGTTACCAAAAAATAACCGGAGCGGATCAAAAGTGATGATTTCCTAATATGAAACTTGCGGTAGTGTTAGGCGGTACTGCGGTTTGATAACTAAGTTTTGCCTTTATGTTTTTTTAAATAAGTAATTGATAAATAAATAGTTAAGTACTTAATTTCTTGCCTGTGTTGTGCATAGCAAGGCGTGTTATGCAGATGCTGGAGACCAATAAAACCCCACATTTGATAATCTACTCTTAACATTGAATTAACGATGCTCCGGTATTTTTGCCGGTACTATGTTAAAATCAAAGAATACCCTCCTTACAGTTTTTATAGTTTTTATAATAAACTTAAATCTTTTTGCCCAGGACGGCGGAAAGATCTCTGGAAAAATAACCGACCAAAAAACTGGCGAGACCCTTATAGGCGCAACCATCGCAATTGAAGGCTCATCCAAAGGCGCAGCGGCCGATGTTGATGGTAAATATCTGCTTTCGGGCTTGCAACCAGGCAAATATGCATTAACCATAAAATATATAGGTTATCAAACAAAGGCTATATCTGATGTTGAAGTTAAAGCCGGAGAGGTTACCAATCTGGATATTATCTTGTCAGAAGCGGCCACACAGGCACTTGGAGAAGTTGTAGTTAAAGCTACATTCCGCCAGGCATCAATAGCGTCGCTTTATGCTCAGCAAAAAAATAGTGTTTCTATATCAGATGGTATTTCATCAGACGCTATTAAAAAATCACCCGATAGAAACACTGCCGACGTATTGAAGCGTGTGAGCGGTGCCACTGTGCAGGACAATAAATTTGTGGTTATACGCGGCTTAAGCGACAGGTACAACAATGCCATGCTTGACGGTGCGTGGTTGCCAAGCACCGAGCCTAACCGTAAAGCATTCTCGTTTGATATTGTTCCTTCAAATTTGGTGGATGCTATAACTATAACAAAAACCGCTACGCCTGATCAGCCTGCTGATTTTGCCGGTGGTTTAATTAACATAACTACTAAAGACATTCCCGATCAAAACTACCTTTCATTTACCATAGGCGGTGGTTATAACACGGCATCAACTTTTAAAGATTTTAAAGGAGGTTTCCGTACAGCAAGCGATTATTTTGGTTTTGATAACGGTAATAAAAGTTTACCGGCAGGCTTTCCAAGTTATGCCCGTATTGACGCCGGCTTGCCTTCCGCAACTGAAATTTCAGCATTAACTAAGTTACTTCCACGCAGAAATTACACTGTTTATAACTCAACTGCGTTGCCATCACAAAATTATCAGTTTGGTATTGGCAGGGTTAAAGATTTTGCAAAAAGCGGTAACCGGTTAGGTGTTACTTTCGCTGCTACCTACCGCAACTCGCAGTTGATTCAATCGGATGTAAAACGTGAGTATGCTGGTTTTAACTATAACGACGATGTCTACAAATTCTCAACCAACATTGGCGGGTTGTTAAATTTGGGTTATTCGTTCGGAAAAAGCAAAATAACCTTTAAGAATGTTTACAACAGAATATTTGATGATCAATACCTGCAACGTACCGGCTCAAACGGTGGTTCGGTCTCAGACGTTAGGTTTTTTGCATTTGACCTTTTGCAAAAAGCGCTGTTAAAGTCTACTTTAGAGGGTAGCCACCCACTCGGCGAAAAAGGCGCTAAGTTAAACTGGGTAGTAAGCTTTAATAATGTACTGAATGACCAGCCTAATCAGCGGAAAATAAATTATGGTAGAAATCGTAGTCTTCCTAATAGTGATTATATAGCAAACATTACTACGCTTGGAAAGGAGAATGCAACCTTATTTTCTAAACTGAATGAGAATTCTTATTCGGCTGCAGTAAACTATAGCAAGCCTTTACGCTTGTTTAAAACATCAGCCACGTTAAAAGCCGGATTAAGTGCTTTATACCGTGACAGAGAATTTAATATACGCTTTGTTGGCCCGGTTATTAATACCAATAACCCTAATTATGATGCCGATCAAATTAACGCTTTCCGCGCCAGAGGTTTAAAAACTTTATTTTCTCCTGATCTGATTAATAACGGTGTCTATTCTTTAAAAGAGTTGTCATCTTCCATAGATTCCTATTCGGCTAATTCTAAAACAAATGCCGGTTACGCCATGTTAGATAATAAGTTTGGCAAATTACGCATAGTTTGGGGTGCAAGGGTAGAACAGTTTGATCTGGACCTTAAAGCTAAAGACAACTCCTCGGCTATAAAACAAAACTATGTGGATGTATTGCCTTCGGCCAATTTAACCTACAGCCTTACTGATAAAGTAAACCTGCGTACTTCGTACTCACGGACGTTAGCCAGACCTGAGTTCAGAGAGTTGGCACAATCAAGCTATTACGATTACGAAATGTTAGCAAACCTTCAGGGTAACCCGGCGTTAAAACGTGCCAGCATTAATAATTTTGATGTTCGCTTTGAGTTGTTCCCTTCAGCAGGGCAAATATTCTCAGTTTCGGGTTTTTACAAAGGCTTTACTAATGCTATCGAGACCACTAATGATGATCTAGGCTCTCAACGTACAATCACCTATATTAATACACCTAAGGCTAATGTATACGGTGCAGAACTTGAAGCACGCAAGAACTTAGATTTTATAGGATCAGCAGAGGCGTTAAAAAACACCTCGGTTTATGCTAACATTGCTGTTATCAAGTCCAACATCCGCAACCCCGATAATGGCTTAAATTTTATTGATAAAGAGCGCGCGTTGGTTGGCCAGGCCCCTTATGTTATCAATGCAGGTTTAACGCATTCGTTTATTGATAATAAATATTCTATTAACGCATTATACAACAAGGTAGGTCGGCGTTTGGCTATTGCATCAGGAGTTATTTTACCAAGCGTTTGGGAGGCTCCAAGAAATGTAGTAGACCTGCAAATGAGTATGAAGCTATTAAAAAACAAAGGTGAATTAAGACTGAATGCGGGCGATATTTTAAATAACGGTACAACTTTCTATTACGACTTAAATAAAAATGGCAAGTATGATGCTGCTGACGAAACCCAAAGCAGCTACAGACCGGGAAGTAACTATTCTTTCACTTTTGCATACACCTTTTAATGTTAATATAATATAAACTACATGTCCGCGTATTTAACTTTTATTTAAAATACTAATAATATTAACGTTAAATGCGCACAGTTACTTTGCATCAACAAAAAAAAAGCATATAAACAGAACATTAATTTAATTAAAATGAAAAAACTATTATTGTTAACCGTAGTAGCCCTTGGAATGCTTGTAACAAGCTGTTCGAAGAACGAAGATCCAGATCCGATAGACGACGGAGGAACCGGTGGTGCTGTTGTGGTTTCAACAGATATAACCGCTAGCACAACCTGGACAGCTGATAAAATATACCTGTTAAAAAACAATGTTTTTGTAACCAACAACGCTGTTTTAACTATTCAGCCCGGCACTATTATAAAAGGCGACAAATCTACTAAAGGTGCGTTAATTATAACCCGTGGTGCCAAGATTATGGCAGAAGGTACTGCTGAAAAACCAATTGTATTTACATCAAACGTATCAGTTGGTGGTAGAGACAAAGGTGATTGGGGTGGCTTGGTACTTTTAGGTAAAGCGCCAAACAATGGTGGTACCTCTGTTTCAATCGAAGGTGTTTCTGATGCTACTGATAAAGCAAAACACGGTGGTACAGACGCTGCTGACAATTCTGGTATATTGAAATACGTTCGTATAGAATATGCAGGTATTTCTTTAGGCCCAGATAACGAGATAAACGGTTTAACTTTGGGTAGCGTAGGCTCTGGTACTGTTATAGATTACGTATCGGTTTACCGTTCTGGCGATGACGCTTTTGAGTTTTTCGGCGGCACTGTAAACGCTAAGCACTTAGTTTCTATAGCTACATGGGATGACGATTTGGATACTGATAACGGTTATTCAGGTAAAATTCAGTTTGCTGTTGTTCAGCGCTTAGCTTCAACTGCCGATGTCTCTGGTTCAAACGCTTTTGAGTCTGATAATAACTCTGACGGCACTCCAGCTACGCCGCAAACCAGCGCTGCTTTTGCTAACATTACTGTATTAGGCCCTAAAGAAAATTCTGGCTTTACTGCAATTAACGCTAACTACCAGCACGCTGCGCAAATTCGTCGCAACTCGGCTATCAGCATTAATAACTCGGTATTTGCAGGTTACACCGAAGGTGTGTTTTATGATGATGAAAGACCAAAAGCCGGTGGCCCTAATTCATCAGCTGCACTTGTATCAGGCGCTTCAGTATTCATCAATAACCTGTTATATGGTTGCAACAGCAGAGGTAATCAAATCAAAGCTTATACTCCTGGTGCACTGGCTATTATTACACCATTGCTTTCGGCCCCTATCAATGCATATGATCCAAGCCTTTATGCTGCTGCTGTGTATACCGACCCATATAAGTTTTCTCCAAGCGTAGCTCCTTCAGCAAGAGCAGGCGTTCCTAACTTTACTCAAATTGCAGGTTCGCCAGCCCTAACAGGTGCTGTTTGGACAGATGCTAAGTTCAATGACGCATTTTTTGAGAAAGTAGCTTACAAGGGTGCTTTTGGCACTACCGATTGGACTCAAGGTTGGGTTTCTTACAACTCTGAGCAATTGCCTTACACTACTCCGGGTGCTGTAAAATAATTAGAGCAAACACAAATAAATACAAAAGAGCGGGTTCAATTGGACCCGCTCTTTTTGTATTTATAGCTTTTATTTATAAAAGCTTAGGCCGCCCCGTGATTATATTTGTGTTTATAATCAATAGGGGACAGACCGGTTATCTTTTTAAAAACGGTTCTGAAAGTTTTTATATCCAGGTAGCCAATCTCATACATTACTTCGTTTACGTTTTTGCGGGTGTTTTCCAGCTCCTTTTTGGCGGCTTCAATTTTTACGCGCTGTATGTATTCGGCAGGGGTGTTGTTGGTTGCTTTTTTAAACCGGCGTGCAAAGTGCCTTGTGCCAATGGCAAACCGCGAGGCCAGTTCTTCAACCGATATTTTTTCGGTGATGTTCTTTTCAATAAACTCCTGTGCTTTTCTAATTGGTTCGTCCTCGTGCTTTTTCTGGCCGTTAAACATAATGAACGGCGATTGGCTTTTCCTGTCAATTTCTATGGCGAAGAATTTGCTGGCGCGGATAGACATTTCGCGCCCTGCGTATTTCTCAATCAAGTGTAAGAGCAGGTTCCAGTAAGAAGCCGCACCGCCGCTTGAATATAATCCGTCTACCTCTGTAATGATGCTTCCATCGGTAAGCGTTACATCCGGAAACATCTCCCTAAACTCGTTAGCGAAAAGCCAGTGCGTTGAACATTCCTTACCATTTAAAAGCCCGGTGGCCGCCAGTAGAAACGCACCCAAACATAGCGATACTACTTCGGCACCTTTTGTATGCTGATCTACTATCCAGGGTATGAAATCTTTGTTTAACTCAACAGCAGCGCGCATGTTGCCTGAGAGTGCAGGTATAATAACAATATCAGTTTTTGAAACATTTTTGCAAAGGCAATCGGTGTTAACAGAAAATACACCATCATTTAATGGTACATGCTTATCTAGCCCTACCAGCTGCACTACAAAAGCAGGTTCACGGCCAATATCTTTTAGAAAGTGGTTTACTGCGGTAAACATATAACGCGGGTCAACAATTGCTGCGGGCACAGCCTCATAGGGCACTAAGATTGAAATATGTTTCATACGGGTTATTTGCTGTTGCTGTATCAAATTTAACAAATAAGTTTGCACACCTACACTTGTGGATCAGTATAAAGTCGCGATTGCGTCCTCAATATGTCGCATTTGCACATTACTACGGTTTCATTACGTAACTACCTTTGTATTGTTAAATAAAGTTCAAGTACTATGAAAACAAAAACTATTAAAATTCTATACTGGGTTTTTACCATTGTTTTTGCCATTATGATGCTAGGTTCGGCTATTCCGGATATTTTGGTTATGCCGCTGGCTGTTGAGGGCATGCACAATGGCTTGGGGTATCCTGTATATTTCATTCCGTTTATCGGCGTTGCCAAAGCACTTGGCGTTGTAGCTATTTTAATACCCGGGTTTCCGCGTATTAAAGAGTGGGCATACGCGGGCCTAATGTTTGATCTGGTAGGTGCTACCTATTCTATAATGATGGCACCAAAAGCCACCGACCCTTGGTTTGTTATGCTTGTGCCTTTAGGTGTGGGTGTGCTATCTTACTTATTTTATCAGAAAAAACTGAAGACATCCGCATAAGAACGGCATCTATGCGAAAGTTGATTGTGTCGATGAATATTACGCTGGATGGTTTTATGGCCGGGCCAGATTGCGAACTTGATTGGCATTTTAGCCGGTGGACAAAAGAAATGGCGGATGCACAACTGGAGCAGTTGAGTAAGGCAGATGCATTGCTGTTAGGGCGAAATACTTATAACGCAATGTCGGGTTATTGGAATGGTGTAATGGCCGATCTTTCCTTTCCGCGCGAAGACATTGCTTTTGCCGAACTGATGAATACCCGGCAAAAGATAGTGGTTTCGCAAACTGAACCTCACCTAAATTGGAATAACTCCACACAGTTAAAAGGCACGCTGGCTGGCGGCGTGCGTAAACTTAAGGAAGTTAAAGGTGCAGATATTATTGTTTATGGCAGCAGTACGTTGGTATTGAGCTTAAACCGATTACAGTTAGTTGATCAATATAATATTTGGCTGCACCCGGTTTTATTAGGCAAAGGAAAGCCTTTATTTGCTGAAATAAAGGCTTTAACTGAGATGCACTTATGCAAGGTTGAACAATTTGATTCTGAGGTGGTGCTGTTGCATTATAGCCGTATATAGCTAATGCCGTTCACGTTGCCGCCTTTAACCTTGAAAACATCATTTAGTACAAATGGCTACAGTGGGTTTTGGGCCTATGGCGTGAGTATCTGCTTTAGCATTATTACCACATTTACCCAACAGTGTATATATTATAATAAATATAACTATAGTTGAGAGGCAACCGCCTCCCAACTTTTTAGCACCCCAGGCTGCTATTATCCCTCTGAAGAAGTTATTCATACTGCCTGGTTATTGTTAAAGTTTTGTTTAATGTCGTCCACAGTTTGCGTTGCAAATTGCTTGGCATCATTCATCCAATCCGGACCGTTTGCGGTTAGATCATCTAAAATGCTGGTTCCGTCTTCTCTTTTTTTAGTAATATAGTTAACACCGTATACTACTGCCGCGCCTACTAAGGCTAATTTTATAATGTTCATAACGCTTTTGTTTTTTATTATGAACAACATAAGGGCGAATTTAGTTTGAAAGAAATTACAAAAAAACAATTACTCCGCGGCGGATTTTTTGCACAAATTAAAGATAAAGTGCAGTCATTTTTCGCCAGCCATTAGGGTTGTGGGCGTAACCATTCCATGTATAAAACTGGTGGTTCATTCCTTTCCATCCAAGTAATTCGCTAAATTGATAGTTATCAGTATGAAATGGGTCAATTTGCCCAATAGCTATGACAATATCCATTTGGCGTATGTGGTCAAGATGCCAACCGGCAGGCATATTGGTTATGTATTGCCGCGGCATGTTAAAGTAGATGTCTGTATTGTGGAAACCATCAAGCAAATCTTTAAAATACTTAACCGGTTGTGTAAGGTCAAACCTGCCACTCATGCAAACCAGTTTTCTGAAAAGATGAGGGTATTTAAAGCCGATGTTGGCTGCGTGATAGGCCCCCAAACTGCAACCGGCTACTTCAAAATCATTATCGGGTTTTCTTGTTCTCATCAACGGCAATACTTCCTGAATAATATATTGCTCATACTGTAAATGCCTGTTGATCCTAGCCTGCGGATGAACCCATTCATTATAAAAAGTTTCCTTATCTATGCTGTCTACACAAAAAAGCTGCAATTCGCCATTATTTATACGATTGGCCAGTGCTGCAATAATACCCCAGTTTTCATAATCATAAAATCGGCCCATTCGCGGTGGAAAAAACAGAACTGCCCTGCCGGCATGGCCAAAATGCAGCAGTTCCATATCCCTGTCTAAGCGGGTACTATACCAACGGTGGTATTCTCTATTCATTGGGCATGCTATTTTGGGGCGAATATCACCGTTATATATTAACGGTGGGTCAAGTGCCTGTTAATTAGTGTTTAATGCCTGATTAATAATTTTTGCCCAAAGCTGGTAGCCTTGTTTACTCAGATGAAGACCATCGGCAACATAATAATCGTCTATGGGTTTGCCCTCTGCATTTAACATAACAGTAAAAACATCCACCCATCGCCAATCCGGGTGGTTATTTTTTATTTCTGCCGAGATGATCTCATTAGTATATCTAAACTGATCAATAATGGCCCTGCGAGCCATGCTTGGCTTTAAAGCGATAAAATAACATGGTATTGATCCAAATCTTTTTTTTACCCTTTCTGCAAATTGTTGGAAGAAGATAAATACCTCTTCCGGATGACGCCCGTCTCCCAGGTCATTGTCGCCTGCGTAAAAAATTATTCTATCTGGTTCAAATCCTTTCATAACGCGTTCAAAATACCACACACAGCCAGCCAGGGTAGAACCTCCAAAACCTAAATTAACAGGTTTCAGATCTCTAAAGTCATCGGCCATACTGGCCCACAGCCTGATAGACGAGCTGCCATAAAATAATGTTGCCGGCTTGTAAGTTAACGCGGCGCGTTCATTTTCTAAACGTTGTATTTCATCTTCGTACCAAAACATATCGCTGCGGTTTTGATGTCAAACCTAATTAAATGTTTTGTAAAAATGCGTTTGAATGTGTCTGCAAAGTATTGTTATCAGTAGCTTAAAATATACCCAAAAACTTCTTCCTCTTTTTCTTTTGCGGCTCCGGGGGATACTTTTTTGCCTGCATAACTTTTACCCTTTCTATACTATCAAGCCGGGCTTTTATGGCATGTTCACGTTCAACGCTCATCAAACTATCCACGTTATAGGGCTTAAAAAATATATAAGGCGACTGATGAGTGTATGGATTGCCACCTATATGTTTTTGTGCCGAGAAAAGCTGGTAAAAAAACAACGCCATAAATAATCCTGCAATGCCGATAATTCCTACTAAAGCTGTTTTGGATATTATTGCCATTTTGGGGTCGCGGTTAATAACACCGCGATCTGGGTTTTTAAGAGGCGTTTCTGCACCATTAAAAGAAGCAAGCTGCTCCTGCAAACGGGTGTTTTCAGCTTCAAGAGCCACCGCACTTAAGGCACCAGTTTTCCCGGCGGAGGCAGATATGCTACCGCTTATAATAGCGTTGTGTAGCTCAACTCCATCGTGAAACCTATCCTCAGGCTTTTTTTTCAAGCATTTCTGTAGTAACTCGGTAAACCAAAGTGGCACCTGCATTTCCACTGCTTTTTTTTCATCACTCCAATTTTGAGGGAGATTTGCGCTGCGCAGCTTTAAGGCGTCGGGTATTTCCTGCTCCATATGGCTTACCATTACCGCGTTACGGCCGGTATCACCATTGCCAGGCAATGGAAAAGGTACCTGCCCGGTTAACAGCTCGTACAAAATAACTCCGTAGCTATAAATGTCTGTTTGCATCAGCATTTTACCATCGTGCTGTTCGGGTGCCATAAATTCAATGGCGCCCGCATGGCGGATGCTGCTGCGGCGCTGCTCTTCGCTCATAATGGCAAGGCCGAAATCAAGCAGCACATAATTGCCTGTATGTATGTTGTACTTTACATTATTACTTTTTATATCGCCGTGTTTAACACCAACTTTATGGCAGTGGGCCAGCGCGAATGCCAGTTGGTCGGCCAATTTTATCAACTCCCGCAGCGTAAATATTTTATCGTGCGGGGGTTGCAATAGTTCGGCCAGATCCGGCCCCTCTATGTACTCCATTTCTATGAAAGGGAAGGAGCCACTTTCTGTAATTCCAGAGCTTAATATCTTAACTACATTAGGATTAGGATTTTCATTAACCTTTTGCAGTTTGGTTACCTCGTTTTGATAGTTGCGATAATTTTTATCGTTTTCGTCTTCGGTATAAATAGGGGTGGGGATGAGTTTCACCGCTGAGTATATGGGCCCATAGCGCCTGCCTTTGTAAACGGAACCCTGACCACCCGTGCGCAACGCACCCAGGTTTTCCAGTCCCTCAGCCATAGTGAATACTTTACTCATTTTTTGAGGGGTTGATAGCTAAACTCCAATACTGCAGATTCACCCAGAATAACCTGATCGCCCTCTTGCAGTTGATGTCCGATATGTGTGGCATGTAACTTAGTTATTTGTTCGTTGGCTTCTGACCTCACCTTAACTTTATTACGTGGCGGTACGCCGCCTTCATCGGCAAAGATCATAAAACTACCGGCATCGTTACTCCACTCAATGTGCGCGTGCTGGCGGCTGATGTATTTATTTTCTTTAAGCGTACTCTCAGACGGAAACGCGATATGATTGGTACGGAAATAACCTTCGTCAGATTGCGTTTTTTTGTCGCGGCCAATGTTGATCTTGCTATCTCCTGAATGTAAGGTATATTCGGGTTCCAGGGTCTCGCCGCTTAAGGCCCTGATGTAAGCTGTGGCTGATTGCTTTATAAAATGCTTGCCGGTTTTTACAAAGAAAGCCACATCAATATTCGGGGCCTTTATTGCTTCGCCAGGTATTTCTTCATCAAAAGTTATATCAAGCGACCAGTTAGCAGGCAACTCCACGGCATAATCATCTGCCATCCTTTGGATCTCGTCTCTTAGTTTTTGCGGTTCATTCGCATAAACCGCCGCTTCGTAAACGTGTATTTCAGCATCGGTAGTATTGATGTAAAGGCACACACCTTTTATGTTACCCCCTTCGCCACCTTCGGCTTTTTGCAATTGCTGCTTTACAAATTGCAGTAGCGCATGGCGCACACCTTTTACATCTGCCGGGCGCTCTTCCGCATCGCTGTTAAAAAATTTGAATACCATGTGTTAACGTTGACGATTTTTTTACCTGAATTTTAATTTAAACCTTGCCATTATAGTTTTGTTTGCGGTTCAATGTCTTTAATATACCCTTTTTCTTTTAAAAATGGTATAATGTGCCGACCTGCTAAATGCACCGCGTCTGAAGAGCCTTTGGTAGATTCTATACGTATACAAACCACAATATTGCCTTTATATTTTTCCATAGGTGCAAAAAACACGTACCAGCCGTCATTTATCTGCTCCTTTTTCCAGATCCGTTCCGGAGTACCCGTTTTACCCGCTACCGAAACACCTAATGTGTAGGTCTTCGGTGCGCTTTGTTCTATCATGTACTGGCGTAAAAGTGCGGCATACTTGGGGTTGTTAGCCAATTTTATTCCGGGGTTAACCGGTGTCAGCGAGTCGCTTACTTTTAACACGTAGCGATTGTTGATGAGTGTACCATTGTTAGCAACCCCTGATGCAAGCCTTGCTACAGCGGCAGGTGTGGCTATTAACTCGCCCTGACCCCAGGCCATGCCCGATATACCTTTGGCCCGCGTGCGCCGTATATTGTTAGGGTTATAACGCGGTTTAGTATTAAATTCGGTTTTGCGCCAAAGCTCACGCCATTTTTCTTCCTGTTTGGCATTTTCATCGGGTTTGTTGTAGTAGTAGCCACCTACACCATGTAAAAACATGCCTGTTTTAAGGTAAAGGTCGCCCATTTGCTCTTCCAAATGTTCCTGATTGGCTAGTTTGATAAAGTAAACGTTGTTCGACTTTACCAGACCGCGCCTCAGGTCAATCACGCCTGTTTCATCCGGCTCCAAACCTTTGGTGCGGATGCGCTCCCACGATGCAACGGGGTATCTTTCATTTGCCGCTGCCAGGCCTAACTTATTAAAAGCCGCCATAGAAGTTAATACTTTAGCAGTTGAACCGGGTTGTGTGAAATGGGTAAAACCCAAATCGGATGTTGTCATCCATTGCGATAGTTGGTTTTGCTCGGCATAGCTCATGGTCAATTTCTCCCAGTTATGTACCGGCGGCAAGGGGTATACAGCTGACGTTAAAACATCCCCGCTATTTGCTTGCATAATCACTACAGAAACACGGTTATCATTTAACGAGGTATCGGCAGCTATAGAGCGTTGGATACTGGTTTGTAAACCAGCATCCATAGTAAGTTTCACATCGCGGTTGCGGTTTTTAAATGCTTCCACTTCCGCACTGTTTATACCGGCCAGCAGCAGAGGTGCAATGGCCCTATAGTCTTTTTTAACAACGGTCATTTCTTTTACGCCGCGTGCCAGGTACCTGTTTTCGGCATAGCTTTTGGCCAGTACAGAGAACCTGGTGGTTGGCATATCAAAGCCGCGTAATTCGGCTGCGTGCTCATATTCTGCAAAGTAGCCGTTTACGCTGCCATTAAATACGCCTGTATTGGCATCGCCCGTCCAAAAAAACATCTGCTCATCAAAAGGATAATACCTGCTAACCCTTTTATGCATAGCAGAGTCGAGGTTGTAGTTTTCTATACCCGCACCGTACAGTTTAAAATGCTGGCGCTTTACAGTCTCAGCATTGCTGGTGGCCAGCAGCACCCCATTACGGTCAAACAATGATCCTGCTTTAAGCCTATTCATTAATATAGCGATACGCGGATTATAGCTAAACATACGTGCGCCGCTCCTATCAGCCACCAGAGAGGGCTGCACTACCCACACTTTATTGTTGAATAAATAGCGCGAGATGTTGACCGTTAAAAGGAGGACCCCCATACAGGCGGCTATAAGTGCAGGCACCAGGTTTTTATCCTGTTGTTTGGATATGTAGGTCATTTGTACCAGCGTACCTTTTACCCTTGATGCTGACAATAAAAATCCCGAAGCGAGTAAATTGGCTACCAATGATGAGCCGCCATAGCTTTGAAAGGGTAATGAAACACCCGACAAAGGTAATGCACCTGTTGAGCCGCCCGCAATGAGCAGGAACTGTACAAACGTTGATATACCAATACCGGCACACAGGTAAAATAGAAATGGCGTGCCCGTTCGCCTGCCTATAATGATAGCGCGGTGCAGGTATAACAAGAAAAGAACAAAAATGGTTACAATACCCATCCAGCCAAACTCTTCGCCCATAGCGGGCAGGATCATGTCTGTATGCGCTTCGGGGATGGTTTTGGCGTAGCCTTCTCCCACACCCTGACCGGTTATGCCACCGCCAGACATTGCCCAAAGACCGTTTGCTACCTGGTCGCCGCCGTATACTTCATTGTTCCAGGCATCCTGCCAAATGGCTTTACGATCAACCAATCGCTGCACAGGGCCCGGGAAAAGCTTGTCCAGATAGGGCACCTGGTCGATAGTTAAAAACGCCGCCAGTATAACCAGCACCATTATGGCCGATTCGCTTAACTGCCTGCGCTGAAATACCATAAGCAATGCAACAACACCTAAAGTGACGGCAGCCGATAGCCATACATTGTGGAAGACCCAGGAAGCAATTACATACAACACTACTGCTACCGCCATAAACATAAAATCGCCACGCGAAAAAGAGAACAAGGCTATGAAGGTAAAGCATACCACCATTGCGGGGCCCAGATCGCCCAAAAGCAAAAAAAGCATTAACGTTACCAAAATGGATATTAAGGCGAAAGAAAAGAAAGACCAACGTTTTCTATAGCTTGTGTATTCGCTGATGAGCTTTTCGTTAACGGCAAAAAATCCGGCAAGGAAAAGGATGATGAGGTATTTTACAATTTCGCTGGGCTGAAAGCCAAACAGGTTCACTTTTACACCACTGCCTTCAGGGCCTGTGCCAAATTTTATGGTTAAAGCCAAAAGGCCTATTGCCGATGCTATCCATGGCCAGCCATTTGCAGCAGATGGCACATTTTTAAATACCAACATTCGGTACAGTCGGGAGTCGGCATTGAAGGTACGTAGGTTAATAAAGAGCATAACCACTATGGCAACTAAACCAATGGCCAGGTACACCAGGCTGTCTTTAGCTAAAAATCGGTCGCGTAAGGGGTCCTGTAAACTCAGCAGCGTTAAAAATGACAGTCCGGTAAGCAGCATTATAATGGGCAGAATGAACTGATCTGCGGTACTGAATTTCCATGACAAAACTACGTGCATCAGTATAAAAGCACCTATAAAACTGGCAACGATGATGAAAAACCAGCGGTTAAATTCCTGAGGGGTACGTATAATAAGCGACCTTTCTTTTTTCAGGATATTAAAATCGCGGGTAGAAAAGAGCTTAATGGTGTGCGGCGTTTGCTTAAACATGAATGAGGCATCATCATCCAAATTTTGCACACCCTGCGATGCGCCAAACTGAAAACCGGGTTGCAGCGGCAAAACTTTGAATGCTTTATCAGCAGGCAGGTTTTTAAAAGCAAAATGCCCCTCATTATCTGTACGAACATAGGCGCTTAGTTCCTGCAGGTGTTTCTTCCCCGCGCTATCAGGCATGTAAACAGTGGTTACGCCATTAACAGTTGAGGTAACCGTTTTAATATCCTCGGTTAGTTCGTCGTTATAAATGCTGTCTTGCGGTAATATCATTTCCAGCTTTACTAAAATACCCGGTACCGGCATCTCTTTGTTTAGGATGGCGCCATCCATTGTATGTTCACCCATTTTCAGATCAGCAACCGCAGACAGGGTAGGGGGATCACTTTTTTCTTGTTTAAAACGCAGCGAGTCATCGCCCGTATAACCCAGTAAAGAACGGGATGCTTCTACCCGCGATTTGAACGATTCGCCGCCATTTACATAAGCTTCGTCTGCTACAAGGTTGAATCTGCTTTTATTTAGTTCACCAATATTATCAATTGTTTCGCCCGGTTTTATAGCACCGGAAACTGTACTTTCAATTAGATCAACGTCGCGTCTATCATCAAAATAATAACCCTTTTCAAGCAGATGCCTGATGGAAGCTGCCGGATTTTTAGCGTTCAGATTAATCATAGTGCCATCCTTCAGTCGTTTATCAACATCTGCAAAGCGAAGCTGTAATACGCTGTACAACCTGAAAAAAAACAGTGCTAACAGAAGAGCTACAAACAATAAAAATAAACGTTCAATGTTTCGCGAAGGGGTAGCCGCTATTTTATCTTGTTCCATTAGTGTTTACTCGGTGTTTTTTTACTGTGTCGGCAGGCATTGTTAAAACAGGTACTCTGGCGGTAACGGTTGGCTTATTGCCGAAGGTATACCTGTTTATAACCGGAACTATGCTGCCTGTAAAATGAGTGTGTTTTAAAATGAGCACGGTATTGTTAAGATAGATAGCCGTAGGAAAGTCAACAAACTGCAAGCTATCTAACAGGGTTATTTTGGCCAATGGCGATACTACCAAAGCGGGGCCGTGGAAGGCAGTATCGCGCTTTAAAATTATATTACCTTTTGCTTTCACAAAAAGGCTGTCGGCTTTTATGAATAAGGTATCAGTTATTAATATAGGGCTTTTAAATATACTGTCAGACAGTATAAGTGTGTCGCTTTTGGCGTTGTTAAAAGCATCCTGTAATAAAATTTCCTGTTCATTACGTGGCGGTTTTGTGTATGCGGTGCTAACAGCTTCAGCAGGTTTATATTTTTGCCACTGCATAAAAAGCCAGATGGACGAGGCGAGTAATGCCACGCAAATTACGCAGAGCGTAAGCAACAGGCTGTTGCTTTTTTTAACCGGCTCAATCTTATGGCTTTGTTGTATAGGTTTGGTTTCGGGTATTAAAGCCGTTTCTGTAAGGGTTTTAATATTTTTTTTTTCTGCAGATGCCGGCAATGTTGCGTCTATGGTTTGCGGAACCTTATCGTTTTTTACCAACACTGCTGTAATGTTATCGTTTCCACCATTAGCGTTAGCGGCTTCAATAAGCGCGGCAACTTTTTGTTGCAGGGTTTCGTTTCCGGTAATTAATTGGGTAATGTCTTTTTTATCTACCATGTCAGTCAATCCATCGCTGCACAGCAGCAACATATCACCAGGTAAAAAAGGAGATTGTCCGGTTTCAATGTAGGTTTCATCTGTGTTTATCTCGTTGCTGAAACCAAGTGCTTTATTGATCTCGTTTCGCTTAGGGTGCTTCATAGCAGCTGCCTCGGTAAGTCGGCCCGAGTCTTCCAGATATCCTACAAAAGAATGATCTTTTGATATTTTTACAAGGGAACCATCGCGCAGTAAATACAGACGGGTATCGCCAACGTGCGCATATAGAAACTGGTTGTTTTGCAGATCTACAACCACTAACGTAGCAACGCAGGCCATTTGGTCGTGTTCTTTATCCTGCTGCTTTTTGGCGTAAATTTTGGTGTTGGCAAGCTTAAAAGCGGCAATCATTTGAGAGGTCAGGTCGCCCTTGTTTTTTTCAAGTTCCGCCAGGATTTCCTCCCGGGCAATTGCCGCGGCAACTTCCCCGCCATGGTACCCGCCAACGCCATCAATAACACAAGCAAGTATATACCGTTTATTCAAAATAAACTGCGCAATAAAGGTGTCTTCGTTATTGTCGCGTACTTTACCGGTATCTGTTAGTCCAAAAAAGTTTTCAGCCATTTTGTTTGCCCGATTTTTTAATGTCGATAAAATGCGTTACCAGTAAACCAACAACCAACACCAACAACGCTATTGATAATATGTGCGACATGCTATGATTTAAATAGGTTAACGCCAATTATTCCGTTTAAAAGCAGCCGCGAATTAACAGGCAATTCTACCCAAACCGGTGCGTTCACGTCGCTGCGGTTTACAACAACTTCATTCATTGTGGTTATCTCACCAAACGAGGCCAGGTAAAATTTCCCATCGGCTTTGTTATACTTAATTTGCAGATGCGGGGAGTTAACCCACTCCGAAGGAATAATAAAGATATTCGCTTCTTCGCGCGTTTCATCACTGCCCGATACAATAATTTCATTTTCCTTCATCAGATATTCCACCTTTTTGCCGGCAAACTGCTTATCCGGGATGATGGTTTCCAGTCGGGCGATGGTGTTATTAGCTACCGCCTTATCGTCAGTATATTCCAGTTCTTCTTCGTACGGAAGCTCCATATAACCGTCACTGTAATATGTAAAGCCCTTTAAAATATCGTTATTAACATCAAAAGTTTGTGCTATTCCCGTTTGCCGGGGGATAAAGGTTACACGCAGATTTTCAGACTTTTGATTATTGTCGGGCAGTAATTTACCTATAAATCCTTTGTCGCCTCTTACATAATCAGGATGCGATACCAACCTGAAAACCCATTTCGATCCCGATGGCTCCACGGTTTTGCCTGCGGTGCGGTGTTCCTTTAAAATATCGTAGAATTTTTTTACGGTTTCTTTAGCTATCAAACCAAAAATGCCCTGCTTGTTTTCAACAAAATCCCGGTAATCTTCTGCGTTAAAGCTGATGATAAATTCGTGGTAGAAAACAACGCGGTTGCCAAAGGATAGTTCTCTTATCGAATCAGTAAATTTTTCAATAATGTACCTATAAACAACGTCGGGCGTAAGGGCGGGTGTTTTTCCGTTAATGCCGGACGTTTCATTAGTTAAAAACCAGTCCTGAATGCCTAAACGCTGCCAAAAATTTCCTTTTGTTTCCATTAATAATTGCGGGTATGTGTACTGAACATTTTACTGTAACAGATGTTTTATGTTGACTGTTTTGCTATTAAAACTGTTGCGATGTTGCAGGCGTATCAGGCGTTATATCTTCTGTTGTATCCGGTTCAGGTTTGCTGTATGTGTTTTTTATAGTGTCCGGCCCATCGGGTTTATCATCATTGTAAACAGGTTGAGGCTCCTCAACGGGTGTACTGTCCTGTACAAACTGTGATGAGTCAACTTTGGCTATATCAGCGTTCCCCGAGCTATCTTTAATAAAAAACAGATAACCCGACAGCAGCATAAAAACTATCATTAGCGCAAACACGCCGTTAAAAAAAGCTTTGGATACAGGCGCGTTTGAGGGTGTTACCGTTTGAGGCTGTTGCGCCAAAGCCTGCTGCAGTCTTTGGTTTTCTTCGTGCAAGGCGTTTATCTCAGGCTGTAGCGCCGCAATAACATTAATGCCTACGGACACACTCCCTTTCTCAATAGCCTGATGCAATTCAACTCCGCTTTCATACCTATCTTCTGGTAGTTTTTGCAGGCATTTAGCAACTACCTCTAACAGCCATGCAGGCACTTGCATTTCGTCATCTTTTTTTTCTTTAGACCAGGTTTTTGGCAGGTTAGCCTTTCGTAGCGCCATTACATCAGGAACTTTATCTTCAAGATGCCCTATCATTACCGCGTTACGCGCAGTATCACTGCTATTACTCAACGGAAAGGGCACCTGGCCACCAATCAGCTCGTATAAAACCACACCAAAACTATATACATCTGTTTGTAAAAGCATTTTGCCTTCATTCTGCTCCGGGGCCATAAACTCAACCGCGCCTGCATGGCGTATACTGGTGCGCCGCTGTTCCTCGCTCATAATAGCCAGGCCAAAATCAAGCAGCACATAATTGCCGGTGTGCGAGTTGTATTTTATGTTGTCGCTTTTTATATCGCCGTGCTTAACACCAACCTTATGGCAATGTGCCAGTGCGCAGGCCAGTTGGTCGGCCAGTTTAAGGGTTTCTTTTAGCGTGAAGATATTTTCGTTGGGGGGCGTTAGCAGTTCGCTAAGATCGGGTCCCTCAATGTATTCCATCTCTATATATGGGAATGATCCACTTTCGGTAATGCCCGAACTTAGTATTTTTACCACATTGGGGTTGGGCTTTTCATTTACCTTTTGCAGTTTGGCCACTTCATTTTGAAAATTGCGATAGTTTTTATCCTGCGGGTCTTCGTTATGAATGGGGGTAGGGATAAGCTTTACAGCAGTGTATATTACGCCATTACGCTTGCCTTTATAAACAGAACCTTGTCCGCCTGTGCGTAAAGCACCTAAATTTTCAAGCCCGTCTGCTATTGTAAATACTCTACTCATACTGAGTAAATTTACATTTAATAGGGGTGTTTTGTTGTAAAGAAATTGAATTAAACGTATGTATAGACCACTGTTAGCGGTAAATAACCAGGCTTAAGAATATATGCTGTTGATAAGGTGCTGATTTTCAGGACGCATATCTGGATTGGATCAAGGCGCTGATGAATATGCAAGCTAGCGTGCTTTTCTGTTGTTAAAATTAACTTGCTGTATACAAAAAGCGGGACAAAGCCTCAAACCTGAGGTTGTCCCGCTGGGTGCTCCCGACGAGATTCGAACTCATATCGATGGTACCGGAAACCATAATTCTATCCGTTGAACTACGGGAGCAATCTGCGGCAAATATATTAAAATTAGCTGTGTTTTCATTTCTTGATCTACATCAAGTAGCAGCTTTAAAATGCGCTGTACATTTGTAGTGTAATAATTAAATATCATTCACAGTTAAAATAAAAACATCATGAAAAATACAATAAACGGCATTCATCATATCACTGCAATAGCAGGCAATGCCAAACGTAATTTTGACTTTTATAGCAAAATTTTAGGTTTGCGTATGGTTAAAAAAACCGTAAACTTTGACGACCCCGAAACCTACCATTTTTACTATGGTGATGAGTACGGCACCCCGGGAACGATACTTACTTTCTTCCCCTGGGGAAATATAATGCAGGGCAGGCGCGGTGCAAGGCAAGCTACAGAGATTGGTTACGCTGTACCAGCCGGCAGCCTTGAGTTTTGGCAGCAGCGTTTTGAGGCCCACAACGTGATCTACAACAAACCGGCTGAGAAATTTGGTGAGAAATATCTTACTTTTTTAGATCCGGATGGTTTAAAACTAGAGCTGATTGAGGCAAAAACCAATGACACCCGCAAGGGCTGGGAGACTGACGACATTAAAGCAGCACACGCTTTAAAAGGCTTTTACAACATAACCATAACTACTAACAAAATGCAGCCCACCGCTGATATTTTAACCAATGTGTTCGGCTACCGTTTGTTGGAGCAGAGCGTTAACCGCTACCGTTTTAAAACCGATGCTGTTGATACCGCCAATATTGTTGACCTGGTTGAGGTAGCAGGCGAAGCCGCCGGCCATGTTGCAGGGGGTAGTGTACACCACGTTGCTTTTAGGGTAGAGAATGAGGAAGTGCTGATGCAGTTCAGAGATAAGATAGTTGCTTTGGGGCTGCATATAACAGAGAAGATAGACCGTAATTACTTTTATTCACTATACTTCCGTGAACCGGGTGGTGTATTGTTTGAAATAGCTACTGATAACCCAGGCTTTGATGTGGACGAATCTGTTGCCGAGTTAGGTAGTCATTTGAAGCTGCCTGCCCAATATGAGAGCCGCAGGGATGAGATTGAAGCCGTTTTACCAAAATTAGATTGAAATGTACACACACGATAAAAAGTACATAAGCACCGGTAGTGCGGTGCAACAGGCCAAAACCGCGCTTGTTATGCTGCATGGCAGGGGCGGTACTGCCGAAGATATTATAAGACTGGCCAGGTTGTTTAACCTACCCGATGCTGCTATTTACGCCCCCCAGGCCACCAACAACAGCTGGTACCCTTACAGCTTTATGGTGCCGGAAGTACAGAACCAACCCGCGCTGGATTCGGCATTGGAGACCATAGATGGACTGGTTAGCCAAATTGAGGCAGAAGGTATAGCCGCCGATAAGATATACTTTTTGGGTTTCTCGCAGGGTGCGTGTTTGGTATTAGAGTATGTTGGCCGCAATGGTAAGCGCTACGGCGGTGCGGTTGCTTACACAGGGGGATTGATAGGGCAGGAATTGATTACGGAACGTTACAAGGGTGATTTTAACGGCACTCCCGTACTTATCACCACCGGAGATCATGATCCGCATGTGCCATTGAGCAGGGTAGAGGAGACAGTTGACGTGTTGAAAGGTTTAGGCGCTGATGTAACTTTAAAGGTTTATCCGGGTAAGCCGCACAGTATCTCTAACGAAGAGATTGAGTTGGCAAAGGATGTAGTGTTTAGAAAGCATATAAGTTAAATCTTGCTCCGCTTGTAATGCGAAACAAGCGGAACAAAGCGGAGCAAGATTTTTATTAATTTGCTGTAAGTTAGCAGTTTGCATTTTTAATCTGAAACAGACCGACGCAACTTATTCGTCAGGAAAATTAGCTTTAAAAATGATTTAATAATCTGATAATCAGTTGTATTGTAAAAGTTGTATTTTTTGTCCCCAAAATTTTAATTATTCCGGTATTGGGTTTACACTTTTTACAACGCCCTTTAGTTACCATTGCCATTGATTGTTAGTATTTCCGGCGAAACTAATACAAAGTCATACTTTTCTATCAGCCGGTAAGTATCTTCGGGCAGCGTACTGTCATGCTTCAACCGGAGCAACCTCAGATCAACTAAAACCCACTTTTCTTTATCGTATAATTTTGAAAATACAGCCGGATTTTCATGGTCGGTACTTAAAAGATCGTCCGTAAGCACCCCATTGTCTTTGGTATAACGTGCCATTATATAAACATTCGCAAAGCCGGTTTTGTTACGCTGGGCAAGTTCATAAATAGCGTTACCTACATCGTACAAGTTGGTTTGCAGGTTCATCCCTTTGGCCAGGTGATTGCTTCCTAATTTAAAAAACACTTTTTCGTTTTTGGCAGCAGCATCATAGTAATTATAGAAATTTGTCTTCATTAAAACAGCTCTTGCTTCATTATCCTGATCACGGTAAATTTCTTTGGAAACTTTAACATCATTTAAAATAGTTTTGTATTGCTTTTGAGGAATACCTTTTATCAGGCTATCTAATAGTACAGTTTTTGGGTACCACCATTGGGCCTGCAGGCTATCATACACCGCTTTATAACGTTGCTGCAATTTGGCAGCCTGGGCACGGTAAACCTTGCTTAAACAGTAAGAGAAAGTCATTTGAAATTCCTGGTCAATTCCCCATATGCCATAATTAAACCTATTTGCAGCAAGCAGCATTTGCGCATCGTCTGCGGTGCTGAAAAAAGGGAACGTCCCGATTTTAGGATACCCATTTTTAAAAAGCCTGATTAATGTATCAGCAGGGTTAGCAGTACGCGAAATGCGCATTAGCTCGGATGCCACAAACGGACTTGTTTCTACACACCATTTTTTATAACCGTATTTAGCCGCATCCGCTAAGGCATATGCAGTTAAATGTGACAGTAGCGGCGAATTGTGGTACTCGCCCCAGGCAACAAACTGGTTAGTGGCAAACAAATCCTGCAACGTGTCCCAGCCTTTTCCAAGGGGTTGTTGCCCATTAAAGCGGAAAGAGGTGGTATGTGTTTCAATATAGCTATTCAACTTATCCTCATCGCTTAGCTTTTTGTTTGTTTGGCTGTAGCTTAAATTACAAACCAATAGCACTATCAATAGCAGGGTAAGTTTTTTCATCATGGTGGGTTTTTATTTATTACAAAGATGTACCGCATACTGCAGAGGTTAAATTTTATGATACCAAGTACGCTGTATATTATCCCAATACACCGTTTTGATCAAATTGCCAAAAATCGCCTTTTGAATAAGAGATCAACAGATTGGTATAATAAACAATAGCGTTTTACGGGCCATGATATATATTTGAGATATGAAAAAAAACAAACAGGTTATTTATTACCTGTTAGCATGGGGCTGCTATACACTTTACCTCTACATTGATAATGTTGCCAACAACAGGGGAACCCAACCCTACGTATGGTCAAATTTGGTAGCCGGTTTTGTAGAGTTTTCTTTTTGTTTCCTTTTTGTATACCCAAGGTTTTTAAAAATCAGGAAGGTGCCATTACTTATTTTGGGCCTGATAGCTGCCGACGGTTTATTTGTGGGGTGCCGGTACCTGATAGAAGAGGTGATTTATTTATGGGTGCTTGGTTACGGAAACTACGACCCATCTGTAACAGCTATTCACTACATTGCTGATAACTGGTGGCGGGCCTTGCAGCCTATTTTATTCAGCTTTATTGCTTGGGCTTTACGCTACACTTATGTTAAAGAACACGAAACAGAGCAGCTTAAACAGGAGAAAATAAAGGCAGAACTGCTTTTTTTAAAAACACAGATCAACCCGCATTTTCTTTACAATACGCTTAACTACCTTTATTCATTAGCTTACCCCACATCAGAAAAACTTGCCGATGCCATCATCAAGCTTTCGCAATTAATGCGCTATATGCTCAACAACAGTGTTGATGGTATGCTTGCCCTGCAGCAAGAAATTGATTACCTTCATAATTATATCGAGATATACCGGATGCGTTTTGAAGACGAATTTTTTGTTGATTTCAAAGTATCCGGAGATATGACAGGGAAAAAAATTGCTTCGCTTATACTGATACCTTTTGTAGAAAACGCTTTTAAGCATGGTGTGAGCAATAACCCGCAGATACCAATAAAGATCCATATCAACGTTTCGGAACATCAGATGCAAATGGCTGTTAATAATAAGATCAGTAGCGGTCAAAAAGATCTTTCCGGCGGCATCGGTCTGGTAAACATTAAACGCCGCCTTGAGCTAATCTATCCTGATAATTTTGAACTTCTGATTAATGATGATGGTGACACTTATACTACAAGGCTTAAAATACGCTTAGATCAATAACTCTCCAATTAAAGAATTTATATTAATATGATACGTTGCCTTGCCGTTGATGACGAAGCTTACGCTACTAAAATGATAGCCGATTATATTGCCAAAGTACCCTATCTGGAACTTGCAGGCACCACTAATAGTGCTATAGATGCGCTTGGCAGAATTCAAAATGGCGATATTGATCTTGTATTTCTCGACATCCAAATGCCCGACCTTACCGGCATACAATTCTTGAAACTATGCGGCAATAAATGCAGAGTGATTTTAACAACCGCGTATGCTGAATACGCGCTTGAAGGTTATGATCTTAATGTAATTGATTACTTGTTAAAACCTATTGCCTTTGACAGGTTTTTAAAAGCCACGCAAAAAGCGTTTGACCTGATCAGCGCCGAAAAGCGTGTTGCGTTGCCGTTTGCGGCACCTCCCATAGCGCCTGCTTCTGCTGTTAACGGCGCGGAATATATGTTTGTTAAAGGAGAAAGCAAAAACAAATTTTTGAAGATAGACTATAACGAAATACTGTATATAGAGGGGCTAAAAAACTATGTTTCAATATTCACTTTATCACAAAGACTGATTACTTATCAAACTTTACGAGATTTAAGCGCGCAATTACCACAACCTCCATTTTACAGGGTGCATAAATCATACATTATTTCTGTAAACAAAGTACGCATGATTGACGGACATACGGTTTACATCGGCGATCGGTCTATCCCCATCGGCGAAACTTACCGTGACAGTTTTTACAAACTTATTCGCTATGCTGAATGAGGGCCAATTTTAACTTCGCGTTCGGCTGTACGCGCAGTGCATACTCGCAGACCTTGTAGCCTACAAATTCCTGTTCTTTATCCCCAAAATAACATTCTTCGCATACTATTTTTATGTCCGCGAACGCGGTATAGGTGTCGTTCCACTCGCGTCAATCAGGTTTTTGTCTGATCCTTCCTATTTACTATACAACGTTTCTGCCATATGCCTTATGCCCTCCCTATAACTTGTAGGCTTAAAATTAAAGGCTTTCTCAAATTTATCGCTGTTAAAAATGTAATCGTGGTTGTACTGGTAATACATTTCAACCGTTCCCATCACTACTTTTTGAAATATACCAATTAAAAATAACATCCATTTTTTAAGGTGCATAAAGCTGGGTTTTACGCCGTAAATTTCGGCTGCAAGGTTTACAAATTCTGCGCCTTTAATAGCAGGGGCAGTAGGCATATGCCATATCTGGTTAGCGCTTTCGGGGTGCTGACCTAACAAATACATGGCCTTGCCCATATCGGGGATGTAAGCAAAATTGTGCTTAACGCTGCTTTTACCTATCCACATAGCTTGTTGTTTTTTCGCAAACTTGTCAAGCAGCATCATATCTACAAAGCTGTTCTTGGAGATGGTTCCGTAAAAATCAGGCGCACGTGCAATGGTGGCATTTAATGTACCGGCTTTAACCTCGTTCATCACCATATTGGCAATGCCCATGCGTATTTTGCCCTTTTCGCTTGTTGGGTTGTAGGGGGTGGTCTCCGTCATTTCCCCTTTAACCAAGCCATACATATAAACATTATCAAAAAATATTAAACGCGCATTGGCCCGTTTGGTAACGTTTATTACGTTTTGCATAATAACTGGCCATTGCTGCCGCCATACCTCTTTATCATAAACCAAACCGGCACACAGGTAAATTATGCTTGCGCCCTCTGTTGCTGCCAATAACTCGTTGTAGTTAAGCAGATCGGCCTTTTGCCAGGTTGTGGTAGTTTTGTTGGGGTTAATTGGTTTCCTGCTAACCAACCTTACAGCTTGGTTATTTTGTTCTAACTCGTTGGTTAAGGCATTTGCTACCGGTCCGCCGGCTCCTAATATAATGTGCATGATCTTTCTTGTTTTGTGTATAACAAAAGTATGCGGAGGTGGCGGGTTAAAACGTTAACATAAGATAAGAAATTAGCAATAGTCAATTATCTTACGGTTACTAACCGTCGGCGTATCCGCGAGAGCGAAACCGGTGTTATGCCTAAAAAATTGGCTATGTAGTGCTGTGGCATACGCTGCAACACTTCGGCACGCGTACTTAAAAGCTGTAGGTAACGCTCTTCGGGTGTTTGGGTTATAAATGCTGCAACGCGATCTTCATAGCAACACAGGTAGTGTTCTGCAACCAAACGCCCAAAGCGTTCCATTTTATAAGCCAGCATAGGGTTAGCCAGCATCTGTTCCATATCATTTCGGCTGATGTTGATCAACCTCGTATCTTCAAGTGCCTGTATATATACGTGGCCGGGTTGCCGGGTAAGATAACTTTTATACGAGCTGAGCAATTCGTTCTCAAAGCTGAAATAACCGGTTATATCCTGTCCGTCTTTAACGTGATAATAACGAACAGCGCCAGTTACAATAAATGCTATTTTATCGCAAACCTTGTCTGGCGTGGCAAAGTGCTGTTTCTTTTTTAGCGTGCTGAAGGTAAGATGTTGGGTAAACAGTATCCATTCGGCTTCGTTGAATACAACAAACTTTTCTAAACACTGTCTGAAAACGATAAGCGCGGCCGAACTATCCATAGTTAATATGATGATACACAAAGGTGCGTAAAATAGGTTTAAGTAAGGCAGACAGGTTGATTAAACGCAAAAAAGGGCAAAGCCGACAGATGCCGATTTGCCCTTTTGTTTTTAAAGAGTATAACTTATTGCTTGCGGAAAGCATAAACAACATAAGCTGTTCCGCTTCCATTGGCTACAGGAGATTTCAACGTCATAGAAGTTTTGTCTGCCTGGGCAACGTTAAGCTGGTATCCTTCAGCTACGTTTTTTGCTTTATCACCCTCGTAGATCTTTTTAAACTGAAACATAGGGTTAGCCTTATCCTGCGTGTTATAACTCCAGAATATGGTTTGCGAAGTGCCGTTGGCTAACGTATACATACCGTTGCCGCTGTTAGATAGTTGCCAGGTGCTGTTAACAAAAGCCGATGGTGGTGCCTGGTCAAAAACATTTTGCACGGCGTTTGCCACAATACCTTCGTAGCTAACGCTGGTTAATGTCCAGTTACCGTTAATAGGGCCATTTTGGGCACCCACTAAACTTTTGCCGGTGGAGCAGGCTTGTAAAATAAAAGTAAGGGCTAAAACGCTTAATGTAAGTTGCAATATCTTTTTCATAGTTGTTGTTTGTGTTAGAAACTCACAACATTGATCATGCCATAATGTTTTATCAATACAGCAGCAGCCATGTTATACCAAGTAAAAAGCCGCTGATAACAACACCGGCAGCTTTAGTATTTTACAACAAAACTGCTACATTGGCCCAATCAATTCAATAAAGTTACCGTCAGGGTCCTGAACAAAAGCAAACTGGCTTTGCGCGTTAAGGGCGGTAGGTGTACTGCCTAATAATTTAACATTCATTTTAGCAAGCCTGTCTAACACAAGTTTTAACGATTTTACATTTATGGTAATATACTGCGGGCGCACATCATCCTGTATAAAGTTTTGTTTTGGATGCGTTGCTTTAGCGCCTTTTATGCTGATTAGTTTCCACTCGTTAGCATCGGGGCTGTTTTCCAGTTTTAAAACGGTTACGGCAAAAGGTATTCCGTTTGATAGGCCGGAGCGTTTGGCGAAGTCTTCGGCAATGTTAAAACTGCTGGCCTTTACCATGCCTATGCCGTTAACATAAAAGTCTACAGACTTTTCAATATCGGCCACAACAACGCCCACACCAATTAGTTTACTGCTGAAGTTAGATTGCGCTTTGGCTGTAAAACCCAACATTAGGGCAAATGCAAGCGAATGAAATAAGTGTTGTTTCATAAAGATTTATTTGGTTATACTTTATGGTGGTTTTGGTCACCGCTTAAAGCGAATAAATATGCAGTGAATTGATTTCTGTATTTTATCAGATAATGACTGTATTTTGCAATTGTGGCAGTTTAATGTTACCCTTTAAACTACAAAAAAAACGTCCTATCCAACAAAAACAAAACCGCAAATACAACGCTGGCAATGCCATTGGTGGTCATAAAGGCGAAGTTAACGCGGCTCAGGTCGTTAGGTTTAACCAGCATGTGCTGATAAATGAGCATGGCGCAAAAAAATGCTATGCCTATGTAATACAGCACACCCACATGCGTATAAAATATAGGTAATAAAATAAATAATGCGGAAAGTACGTGTAAAAAGGTTGACAGCCTTAATGCATTCACTTTGCCCAGGTAGGCGGGTATGGAGTGCAGGTTTTCGCTGCGGTCAAAATCTTCATCCTGCAAGGCATAAATAATATCGAAGCCGCTTACCCAACACAATACAGCCAATGAGAAGAAGATGGGTAATAAGGCAAACTCTCCTGTTACAACCAGGTATGCACCTATAGGAGCCAGCGAAAGGCCGAGGCCGAGTACCAAATGGCAAAGCGCTGTAAAACGCTTGGTAGCGCTGTACCCTAATACCACCAGCAATGCCACCGGCGAAAGATAAAAGCAAAGCGGATTAATGAACCAGGTAACCCCTATAAATAAAGCGCAATTGGTCAAAGTAAAAGTTAATGCTGATGCCGCACTAATGCGACCCGCAGGAATATCGCGTACCTTGGTGCGGGGGTTTTTAGCGTCAATGTCTCTGTCAAGGTAACGGTTAAACGCCATAGCCGAGTTGCGGGCAAATACCATACACAGCACCATCATTACCAGTTTTTGCCAAACAAAAGGATGATTAGTAGTAGTTACCGCCAAAAAAAAGCCGATAAAGGCAAATGGCATAGCAAATATGGTATGCGAGAAAGTTACCAGCGATAGATATTTCTTCATTTAATACAGAGCAGTTAGCGCTGCAAAAGTAACCAAAACTTTAATAAATATTGTCAGGAGGGTGTCTGCGTAAAGCCGTTATAAAAAGTGCTATTTAAGGTTAACGTAACAAGCGCAAGGCTAAATATAAAAACCCGCCGCAGCGGGTTTTACGTTGTTAATTTGTGGTCAGCAAATTAGCAGCTACTTGTGTTTTTATAACGTCATTGATTTTAAAACAAGTCTAACTGTGACGATAGTTTTCTTAAATAGGTTACAATATTTTATGTAACATTTATGTGTCACAAGCGGCTAAATTCCAACCAGTTAAACTACTTTTTCTTTGTGGTGATAATAATAGCGCCGTTTTTACCTTTTTCGCCGTATTTATCAATCGCTGCCCTGCTTCTTAGCTCTTTAATGTTGCCAATATCCCCTACTGATATTTTTTTCAGTGCTTTTTCTGTAGCCTCTTTACCATCAATAACAATAAGCTTGTTTGAAAAATCTGTAGTGCCGCTGCTAAAAATACCCCTGGCGGTAAGAGAGACCGGGCGGGCCTTATCATCTGAAGTGATATAGCTGTAGGCGAAATTAACGTCAGACTTCAAACGAAATTTTCCGGTGTCGGTTGACAGTCGATAGTTAAAGCGGGGCACCGCGCGAAGTGTAATATTTGAGCCCACGTATTTAACAGAATCATTAATTACAACTACTTCCTGAATATTGCCATTTAAACTGCGCGTTTTATTTTTGTTTGTAGTAAGCGCATGTCCGTTCACCACAATTTCGCTAACGTTGCCGTTAAGTCTGTTCGTTGTGATGGTTTTAATTGGGTGGCCGTCAACTACTATTTCATTAAGCCTGTATTCTGTTGTCGGTACTGTTCTGTTCCATTCCGGCATTACTTTCATCAACTCTTCTTTGGTGGCTTTTTTACCGTTGATAATGACGGTGTTAACTGTATCAATATTTACCCGGTTTATGCCGGCGCCGCCCATAAAACCAAGGTTTCTGTAATAACTAATTCTTTTGCTACCGGTATCAGCTTTTATCTCCACCACATCGGCAACGTTTTGGTTAGTGGTTATGTTGATGGTTTTGGTAGGTTTCTCACCGCCATCGGTTGTTATAATAACAGTTTTAGTTACTTTTTTGGGAGTAGGGGTGGTATCGGCTGGTAACGCTATAGCGCCATCCAGTTTATTTAACGTTTTTACGGTTGCAGTTGCAATGGTTTTATAAAGCGGGTTGGCTTTTACTGTTTCGGCTTTTGATAAGCTTAACACCAACAGGCTCACGGTAACCGCCGGTACCAAAAAAGCATAGCGGGTAAGGTTAATTTTTGAAGATCTTTTAGCGTTCATCATTTTAATTCGTTTTTTAAGGGTTGAAAAATTAAAGCTGCTGGTAACAGTAGGAGCGGGCCGATTAAAGGTTATGTTAAGCAGGCTGTATTGGTAAGCTTTACTGTCAGTGCCTTTTTGCAGTATTTTACGGTCGGTTATAAACTCAATGTTTTCGCGCACGGCCCGTTTCATTAACCATATGCCGGGGTTAAACCAATAAAAAATAACACTTATCTCTGCCAGTAAAACATCCAGGGTGTGCCACTCTTTTACATGCACCTGCTCATGCGCTATAATGTTATCAAGGTCTGCGGCGCTTAAATTTTTCGGATTGATATAAATACTTCTCCAAAACGAAAACGGACCAATATCCCCACTTACCACCCTAACGGTTTGCCCGTTTATCTCCTGTTTGGTTGATCTGCAATAAATTTTATATAACGATGCCAGCTGAAACAACAAGCGCACGGCGAATAATGCGGCACCTGCCCAAAACAAAACCTCAAGCCAGTTCCAGTAAGCGGCCTGCTTAAGCAAATGCTCTGCTGGCGTTTTCCATATTATTACAACATTTTGTACGGGTGCAACAATTTCCTGGTGCCGCTGCGCAAATACCGACAGATCAACAAAGGGATAAATGCTTGAAAATAGAATAGCAGTTACCAAATACACACGATTAAGCGTGTAAAAAGTAAGCTTACGCAACACCAGATAATAGCCCAGGCAAAATAGCAACAGCGCTATGTTTATTTTTATAAGGATGATGAATAACTCAGGCATAAATTTAATTTTTACAGGTAAAAACCAATCAACCAATTAACAATCAGCTATTTTTTCTTCGTGGTTATAATAACAACACCGTGTTTTGCTTTTTCTCCGTACATAGGTATGGCGGTGCTTCCTTTAAGCACAGTCATGCTTTCTATCTTTTCCGGGTCCATACTTTCAATTGATGATTCTTTGCCGTCTATAAGTATCAATGGAGGGTTTGGTCCGGATGAGTTTGTTCCTCTGAGCGTTATCCTGTTATTTAAGGCACCAACAGTGTCTGTTCGTTTAGAAATAATGTTAGGGAGCCCATAACCAACAACTTCCACATTATTAAAGCCCGGTCTTATTGTTAAAGCCCCGCCATTGTTAGGTTTGGTAGTTATGTATATAACGCCATGATAATTTTCAACCGCCGGCGCTTCAGTTCCCATCCTTGATTGAAGAAAATCTCTTGCACCTGTTTTTAAAACGCTGACTGTTTGTATTGAGTTTGGATCTATTGAATTGATTCCAGCCTTCACAACTTTGTCATTAACAATAATCAGCACAGAATCGTCGCCTTTAAAGCCCCGCATGCTTACAGTAGTATTTTCAACATTTTTTACTAAATCCTTCGCCGAAGACTGATTTTGCAATTTGTCATCTGTTGTTGTAATAGTAACGGTTTTTATTGTTGTAACCCCGCCTTTCGTTTTTTTTGTAGTAGTAGTTTCCGTGACGGTTCTTTTAACCGGTGTAGTGTCTGCTTTAAGCGTTATCCTCTTAATGTTTTCTACAGCAGTTGCAACAGCCTTAAAAGTGCTGCTTTTTTTAACCACCTCTGCTTTTGAAAGACTGAAAGTAAACAGACAAACCACAACTACAGGTACTAAAAAAGCATAGCGGGTAAGGTTTATGTTAGAAGACCGGTTAGCATTCATCATCATTATTCTTTTTTTTAAGGTTGAAAAGTTAAAACTGCTGGTAACAGCAGGCGCAGGCTGATTAAACGTTATGTTAAGCAGGCTGTACTGATAGGCTTTACTGTCGGTGCCTCTCTGTAGTATTTTACGGTCGGTTATAAATTCAATATTCTCTCTTACGGCCCGTTTCATCAGCCAAATGCCGGGATTAAACCAATAGAAGATCACACTTATTTCTGTGAGCAAAATATCAAGCGTATGCCACTCATTAATATGTACCTGCTCATGCGCAATCACATTTTTTAGATCGGTGGCGCTTAAATTTTTCGGATTGATATAAATACTTCTCCAAAACGAAAACGGACCAATATCCCCACTTACCACCCTAACGGTTTGCCCGTTTATCTCCTGTTTGGTTGATCTGCAATAAATTTTATATAACGATGCCAGCTGAAACAACAAGCGCACGGCGAATAACGCGGCACCTGCCCAGAACAAAACCTCCAGCCAGTTCCAGTAAGCGGCCTGCCTAATCAAATGCTCTGCAGGGGCTTTCCAAATTATTACCACATTTTGTACCGGTGCAACAATTTCCTGATGACGCTGAGCCAATACTGACAGATCAATTAAAGGATATACGCTTGAAAATATAATGGCCGTAACCAGGTACGCGCGGTTAAGGGTGTAAAAAGTAAGCTTTCGCAGCACCAGGTAATAACCCAGGCAAAACAGCACTAAGGCTATGTTTACTTTTATTAAAAAGGTGAATAATTCTGGCATTGTAATTATGGTTTAGGGTTCTCAATCAGTTTAATTATCTCTTTTAATTCGCTGGCGCTTATCTTTTTCTCTTTAGCAAAAAAGGTAACCAGGTCTTTGTAGGAGTTTTCAAAGTAGTTATTTACAAAGCCGTTCATAAAACGCTTTTTATACTCCTCTTCTTTTATAATCGCGCTGTAGTGGTAAGAGTTGCCAATTTTATCGCCCTTTACAAAACCTTTACGCTCTAGATTTTTAACAGTTGACGCGAGTGTTGTATATGGTGGCTTAGGTTCCACAAGGCGATCCAGAAAATCTTTTATAAACCCGTATTCGCATTGCCAGATAGCTTGCATTGCCTCTTCTTCCTGTTGTGATAACTTCTCCATATTTTACGATTGTTTCGTAAAACTACGAACTATTCGTAATAATCCAAATGTTTTAACAAAATTTTAACTATTGTAACTTTTTAATGATTTTCTAATAACTGTTGCAACACTCAACTGTAATAGTTACTTTTAATGACTTAATAATGACAATATGCACCTGAACAAAAAAATTACAGTTATTGCTTCACTGCTTATGGCAGTTGTAGTTTTAGCATCTATGACGCTTAAGCAGCAACCCCAACCTCAACCGGAAGTACCTCCCAGCAACTTAAAAGTTTTACCAAAAAAGTTAACCCGCAATCAGGTTAATAAAGTAATGGATGAGTGGTCGTCTTCATTGGGTGTGCGCTGTAACTATTGCCATGTTCGCGACGAAGCTGCCCGCAAAACAGATTACGTAAGTGATGCAAAGCCCGAAAAAGAAATGGCACGCCACATGTATAAAATGATGGTTACTATCAATAAAAAATATTTTAAAGCCGGCGAAAAGGATTCGTTAGGTATGGTGAAGCTTACCAGTGTAAATTGCAATACCTGCCATAATGCTAAAGCTAAGCCCGAGCTAACCATACCAAAACGTGCGGGTTTTGGCCCGCCTCCGGGCGGTGCTCCGGGTGCGAGGCCGCAAGGTGGCCCGCCGGTTGGCGCTCCACCTGCTGGTGGTGCACCCGCAGGTACGCCTCCGGCTGGTGGCGCACCAAGACCAGGCGGAAAATAACAGAAACAAAAAGCAAAAAACTCCCCGGTTTTCCGGGGAGCTTTTTGCTTTTTGGGTTATTGGTGATCTAATAATTGCTAATTTATTTTGAGAAAACAGTTTATCTCAACTTTCTCAATTTTTTGGGATTTTGGCGATTATCAAAAATAGAAGCTATTTCAATTGTGCTATTACTGAAACGAAAAAATATAGAGGTTTGAGGCGATGCTACACATCGGCGAATATTTTTTTTCTTGTAAAATAATGGAAAGTGTTCTGGTGATTTTTGGATTCTTTTAATGGTTTGAGCAATATCAGCTATAACTCTTTCAGTTATGATTTCGCCCCACTCTTCGTATAAATACTGCTGCAGCCGATCGTATTCTTCCACAGCTTTATCAGACCAAATTAATGCGTTAGCCATGTTTCGCACGCAACTGATCCATTTTTTTTGCCATGTGTGCCATTACTTCCTCGTGCGTATGTACACGTCCAGCCTC
>Ga0247814_10000417_pt1 | contig 34547 bp, 37 predicted proteins | sample UWRJL179409R1_FD_179947 | JGI IMG/M metagenome (GOLD analysis project Ga0247814, IMG submission 179947) | Plant litter microbial communities from Arlington Agricultural Research Station in Wisconsin, United States - UWRJ-L179-409R-1 | ecosystem: Environmental > Terrestrial > Plant litter >... | reverse complement strand
GGCCCGGCGGGTGAGGGTAATACCTAAAATGCCCGCAGCCTTAATGGCATCCTCGCCAAAAGTTTCGTAAAAATCGCCTACACGAAAAAGCAGCAAGGCACCGGGATATTTGGTCTTAATGGCATTGTACTGCTGCATTAAGGGTGTTTCTTTGGTAGTGTCTTTGGCCAAGCGGTTTACTCCTTTTTAACTTAAAGGGTAAAGTTAATGCATTGCGGTTGCTTTAAACGGAATGTTGAAAAGTTAGGTGGGTGTGGATTGTTATTATCCGGAAAAAGCGATTACAGCGTTTCACAAAAATATATAACACAGTGGAAACGGATGATACAGGATTTTTTGTTACCGGGTGATTTTCAGTTGTTTTGTAAATATGAATGAAACACAGTGAAACTACTTATTCGTCAGTAAAGTTAGCTGTAGAATTTTTATAATATCCTGTTTATCAGTTAATTGAAAACAGGAGCTAATCCAATCGCTGTATGAAACGGCAACCGGTTTGATTTGGCGAGGTCCGATAAAAGCTAAAAAGGTAGTCTAGAGACTACCCGAATAGTCGTCCGTAGTTTGGAAAACTACGAACAGCGGAGCATTAGTATCAACCTAATGGCCGCTACAACAAAAACTCATCAGAAACTAGCGAAAAATCATAATCAGACGGCTTATAGTCATAATATATCTTAAACCTATAATGACCATTAATTTGTAGGCCCGTAGATGCCGGTTCCCACTTAACGGTTAAGTGCTTGCCTGCTTCCAAAGTAAGCGTAGTGGTTCTTTTAATGCTACTTTCATTCGCCAATCTAAAAATATCATCTAACTCTTCGTACCAATGCCCATTGCTTCTCTTCTCCAGCGCGAATACGATGTATATATTTTTATCCCCTTTGTTTGCTATGTTGAACTGCAGATATTTTTCTTTTAGATATCGATTGTCAACATGCCCTATCCAGATAGCTTCCGTAACCCGTCGTCCAACTACCTGCAAATAAAACAACAGGCCAATAATTGTAATTAGATATCTTTTCATAGCTTTTTCTTGAATACGGTAGTCAGAGACTACCGGCATAGTCGTCCGTAGTTTGGAAACTACGGACAGCGGGGGACTACAGCGGGGTCTTTTACCGACGCAGTAAGAAATTTATTTTATTATGATTTTCTATGGCATCATCTAAAGACATGACCAAGCTAGTTGATATAATTAACAAACCCCTACCGATACTCAATATTGCTTCTACGTTCCCTTCCAACCGCTCCTTCATTTCATATAAATTATACCCAAGGGCGCGGGTACACAATTGATCGTCGATATAATGAACAGGATAAAATCTATAAATCACTTCTCGTAAATTCTTTCCTCTCGATAGATCAAAATCTATGTCTATAAATTCATCGTCATATATTTGAGCCAAATAAGCGTTGAAATTCGATATATATAAGGGTAGTGCCTCATAAACAAGTTGTTGATAGTCGACTTTTGCGGGATTAAACTCAAGCCAAACACGATCATCATCAACCCCTTCATCAGTTAATTTAGAACTGCGATAGACATAAATAATGTCTCCCTTTTGTTTTTTTTTTAACATTTTTCCTAAAGGAAAAGTGGTGAGAGATTCACTATTCTTAAACTCTGGGGCAACGTAATCTATTCCAGGTTGCAAACCCCAATTATTATCTAAGCCTATTATGCCATTAATAAACTTTTTGTGACGATCATTAACGGAAACCAGATCGCTTGTACGTGTGTTTACTTTTAGTATATACTTCATATGTCCATTAATTTAACCCCACTTAAATTACCTCTACTTCACCACCATCACATCATTAGGCGGCAGTAACTTAAACCCTTGCCTTGCATAAACCACCCATTTGCCATCCTCTTTTTTCCAAATGCTCAAAACGCCTAAAGCCAGTTTACCGGGCTCTGCGGTTCCTTTTTGGTGCACACCGAAAAGTTTTTGTCTTACAATGGCGGTTTTGCCATGCACATCAATTGTTTGGTCGGTAGTATTCAGTTCCAGAAACTTCCAGTTTTTGGTAGCCAGCGAGTCCACAAATCCACGTTTGGTCTGGATATCGCCATTAGAGTGCCCATAGCTAAGCACGTCTGCTGTCAAATCATTCAATGAATCAAGACTGCCTGATTTTGTGGCCGCGGTAAAATCATTTACCCGTTTTTCAAGCGCGGCTTTTTCTGTTGCGGGGTCGCCGGCTTCTTCTTTTTGAGTGGCAGGTTGTGTGCATGCGGCAATGGTAAAAACAGAAATAGCAAGTAATAGGTGTTGTGGCTTTTTCATAAAGGTTTATTAATTGGATAAACGAATGTAGCTTAACGTTGATGAATTTGCAAGTAGTGAAAACCACAAACTCCAATCACATACTCTTTAGAGGTGGATGTCACCCTGAGCTTGTCGAAAGGCGGCGCGTAAAGGCCTGCCCTCCATGTTTCGACAGGCTCAACATGACAGCCTGTTCCCGCCGTTTCATCTCATTTTTATGCCGCTTTACACCATTTTATTAACGCGCATAATAAATCCCTTTAGTTTTACCCTCATGGAACAAATAGAACAAAAGAAGAATTACCCACTCATTTTCGAAACGGGTTTACTTGTAATGCTGGCTACGCTTTATGTTATAGGTTACCTCATTAAAGTTTATAATCAATGGGAAGAGTTATACAGAGACGGCTTTAAAGAATACCATTTCTCCGCAGCTATGGTTAAGCATGATATTGGGGATTTTTTAATCCGTACACATGTGCAATGGCCCATAATTATCGCTGCAATTCTGCTCTTAACAGGCTGGGCGGTGTTTCATGCCGGTGTTATACCGAGGGCGGTTAAACGTATGTGGGATGTGCGCATGTTTCTTTTAGTTATCCTTTCGCTGGCGCTTGTCGCCACGTCGCTTTTTGTTTACCATTATTTTCGCGAATATTTCAGGTATTTTATAGGTGGTCATTATAATCCTAATGATATAAGGGGTCATCACTATTACCCCAATGGCATAAAGATCTACTCGCTTTACCGCTTACGTACGCTGGTTACAGATTTTTTCGGTGTAATAATCGCGTTCGGTATGCTCGAACTTGCCCTTGGGGCCTGCCACCGCTTCCGCAGGCTGCTGCGTACCGAAACCGCCAGTTTTTACCGCGTTATGGCTTATCTGCCAATGCTGTTATTCGTTATGCTGCTGATTTTTATTGCTATGGTTTTGCGTTTGCAAACGCCGCTTTGGACGGAAAATTTAAGGCATATTCTGTGGTTCGGCGGGGCGGGATTAATTGTATGGTTAATGCAGGAGTTTATTACGGTGGAGTTTAAGCCCGAACTGATGCAGACAGATGAAGGAAAATTTTATGTTTTACTGTCGGGATTGGTGGCGATATGGTCCGTCCTCAATCTTGTTGTGTGGCTATGCCATAGCTATTTTGAGTTTAATAGAGAAAATGACCTTATAGGGATGTTGATCCTCACACTTTTTGCTGCCCTGGTAATAGCCGTGCTGCGCCGATATTCTTTTAAGAGCAAGAAAAAACTGGAGCGCCTTTCATCGGCTACGCTGGCAGAACTTTCGCAGCTTAGAACCCAGTTGAATCCGCATTTTTTGTTTAACGCGCTCAATAGTTTATATACCGCTGCTCATCGCGAAAAGAGCGAAACCACCGCCGAAGGTATACAGCGCCTTGCCGACATAATGCGATTTATGTTAAGCGAAAACAACCATGAGCGCATATTGCTTGAAAAGGAAATACAATACCTGGAGAATTACCTGTACATACAGCGTTTACGGGTAGACGAAACACAGGGTGTAGAGATCAACGTCAACCTTGCGGTGGCTATGTCAAACGCGTATATAGCACCTATGATGCTTATTCCCTTTGTAGAGAATGCCTTTAAACACGGTATCAGTCACAGGTCGCCATCGTGGATCCATGTAACGCTTACTGTTGATAACGGCAAGCTGGATTTTCATGTCGTTAACTCGCGGCATAAAAAAACCGCTCATGATCCTGAAGAATTTAAGGGTGGGATAGGCCTTCCCAATATCCGCAAACGCCTGGAGCTTATTTACGCGCACCGTTATACGCTGGATATTAAAGAAACGAATGATGAATACAGCGCAAGACTTACCCTGCAATTATGGTAGAAATACTTATTTTGGCCGAATGTTGTTAACTGCAATTGCTATTGATGATGAACCCGACGCGGTAGAGCTGATAAGCATCCTGGCCGAAAAAGTGCCTTTTTTAACCCTTAAGGCCACTTTTACCAATGCTTTTACGGCGATAGCATGGCTGCAGCAAAACAGGGTGGATCTGATATTTTTAGACATTAAAATGCCCGATATAAACGGTATCGACCTGCTAAACAGCCTTACCGCGCCGCCAATGGTAGTTTTCACTACGGCCTATTCTGAACATGCTGTTGAGGGTTTTGAGTTGAATGCTATAGACTATCTGTTAAAACCTTTCTCCGCCATCCGCTTTTTGAAGGCTTGTAATAAAGCGTTGGAGATCAAAACTATGCGCGGCGGCGAGGCCTTGCCTTATATTTTTGTTAAAACCGGTTACCAGGAAGAAAAGGTGATGTTAAGCGATATTAAATATCTGGAAGCAGACGGCAATTATGTAACCTACGTGCTGCCAGACAAAGAGCTGCTGTGCCGGCAAAGCCTTACCGAAGCCTTGAATACCTTGCCCCAAAACGGTTTTGTGCGCGTACACAGATCGTATGTAATTGCTACTGCTTACATCACTAAAATGGCCCGCTTTGAGATCAATATCAACGAAAAAATCATCCCGGTAGGCGAGTCGTACATGCAACAGGTAGCCGGGTTGCGGGTAAGTCTAAGAAAGTGAGTAATATGGTTCGTTTGTAACCTGGTTAACCGCGCTTACTTCGTTGCGCTATCCCAATGCTCTGCTATCTTACCATTTTCAACCCGGAACATATCAAACCATGTAGTGGTGTATTTTTTAGTTTTGTCGTCTTTTTCTGTCAGCTCTCGTACAAAAGCAAGCGTTACCAAATCGCCGTCGGCGGTAATGCTTACCACTTTGGCTTTAATGGTATCAACAATGGCCTGTGGTTTGGTAAATCTGGAAAAAACCTCAACAACGGCTTTCCGGCCGGTAGGGGCGGTTGGGTTATGCTGCATGTAGTCCTCAGCAAAGTATTTTTCGGCTACCTCCATGTGTCCACCCTCTAAAAACTCGCGCCACATATCATAAACCAGTTTTTTGTTGGCAGCAAGTTTTTTGTCTTTACTTTCTAATAGTTTTTTCTGTGGTGCAAGGGGTTTTACAGGCAACTGTGCAAAGCTTAATGTGGCTATTAACATTGAAGCGGCTGTGCAAATGGCAATGGTAGGGTTCTTCATAACAGGGTTTGTAATTTCAAGCTAAATATAGCAAATACCTAAGCATCTGCACAAATAGTAAGCACCTTGCCATTTGCTAAATTGTTTTAAATAGCTAACTTGCGTGTATAAACCAATTATAAACCCTTTTAACCCTAACAATTTTTATGAGTACCCCAAACGCTATAGCCAACCCGGCTCCGTTAGGTTTGTGCGCTTTCGGCATGACCACCATTTTACTCAACATTCACAACGCAGGTTTTTTTGAACTTAACTCCATGATATTGGGCATGGGTATTTTTTATGGCGGCCTGGCACAGGTAATAGCTGGTGTTATTGAAGCTAAAAAGGATAACACGTTTGGTCTCACTGCCTTCACTTCTTATGGGTTTTTCTGGCTATCGTTAGTTGGGCTTCTTGTAATGCCTAAGCTGGGCTGGGGAGAAAAAACATCTGATACGGCTATGGCTGCTTATCTTGGGGTATGGGGCTTATTTACCTTGTTGTTGTTTTTCGGCACGTTGCGTTTAAGCAAGGCACTGCAATTTGTATTTGGATCATTAGTAATACTGTTTGCTTTATTAGCTTATAGCCGTGCCACTGGTAACGCAGCTATAGGCAAGCTGGCCGGGTACGAAGGCATTATTTGCGGCGCTTCTGCTGTTTATACCGGCATTGCGCAGGTATTGAATGAAGTTTATGGCAGGGTAGTATGGCCATTAGGCCCTGTACAAAGATAATTTGCTGTAAATTGCAGCCGTGAAAGACTTTAAAAAATATTACATGGTTCCGGCATCGCCTGATGAGGTGTATCTGGCACTTACAAATGCACCAACCATACAATTATGGACAGGCGACGTTGCCGAAATGGATGCTACACCCGGCGGTGAATTTTCTATGTGGGATGGCAGCATAGTAGGGAAGAACATAGAACTGGAACCCGGCAAAAAGATTGTACAGCAATGGTATTTTGACGGGCAGCCGGAGGAATCCATCGTCACCATAAAACTACATGCGGATAAGGCAGGTACCTCAGTAGAATTGCGCCATACCAATATACCTGATGCGGATTATAATGATATAAGCGAGGGTTGGACCGATAGTTACTTTGGATCGTTAATAGACTTTTACGAGGATTAATCTATCTTTATAAACAAACATAGCGATGGGTTCAAATCCATCGCTATTTGTATATCTATAATTTCTAATCTTACGCAGTCACTTCCGGATGAACAAATACTTTGGATGTTATTTTAGCACCTGCTTTTTCTAAAGTAGCAGATACAGAGCAATATTTACCTAAGGAAAGATCAACAGCTTTGGCTGCTTTATCCGGGTCAATATCGCCATATAGGTGAAACTCAATATCTACTTTTTGCCATAACGATGGCTCAACATTAGGTTCACGGTCGCCGTTCACCACCATCTTATAATCTTTAACTTCCTGGCGCTGCTTCTTTAATATGGCAATTACGTCAATGGCCGAGCAACCTGCCAAACCCATTAATAATATCTGCATAGGGCGAACGCCATAGTCCAGCCCACCGCTTTGCGGGCTGCTGTCCATTTTAACCACGTGTCCGTTCTCATCTTTAGCCTCAAAGCCAAAATCGCCGCTAACCCGGCTCAGTTCAATTTTTGCCATAACAAATGTAAATAGTATGCTAAGTTAGTATTTATGTATCGGATAATATTTGATGTAGTTTAAGTTTAATGTAATTTTAAGCGTTATAGTTATATATGAAAAAAGCACTTCTTTCTTTATTACTTTCCGCATTTGCATACACCGGTTTTGCCCAGGGCAAGTTGATCTCGTACGAGGAAATACAGTTTATGATGCATAACAACATTAATCGTGATGATAGTTTGTTGCTCGGCAAAGGCTACACACAAAAAGCTAAGAACGAGAAAAAGCGCACCCGGGAATATACATTAGCCACTAACAGAGGAACGTTCATCAATTTGTCGCTTCGTGCAGACGGTCGCCGTTTGTTTATGGAGTTGTCAACCAATGATATACAGCAGCATGACGTACTGATGAGTTCAATAACCCAATACCCGTATAAAAAGGAGAATATGGGTGATATGGACCTTTATATTTTGAAAGATCTGGCTACTATATATGTTACTCAAACAGAGAATGTTCCATACGATCCAATGAAGAAAAACTACCTGATACAGATTGTGCCGGATAAAAATGTAATGGCGTTTGATTGAGGTTAGTTGATTAGAGATTTGTGATTAGAGAATAGTTGAATTTTTTTAAAAATTTAACGTGGGCAACCCTAAAGAGATAAATAAAAACGCGATGAGCAAGAGTGATCAAAATAAAAAAATTAGTCTTGTCAGTAGAATAGGTATAATTATATTCATTTTGCTTTGTTTGTATTTGTTGTCTAAAACCGGTGGCAACGGTCAAGGTTGGTATCCAGACAAGCCTATTCATCAACGATAGCTAGGCATTCTTACACTCGTCCCAGACGAGTGCAAGAATTACTGGCAAAATTTACTTCTTACTCTTATTAACTATCTTATAAATATCCAACCGCCTGTCTTTCAGATTCCTTACGGCGCCAAAGCTGTGCAGTTCTTTTAACAGATCCAGATCAACGTCCGCTATCAAAGTAGTTTCTGTATTTGGCGTGGCCTCAGCTTTGATGCCATTGCTCGGGAAAGAAAAGTCTGAAGGTGTAAACACCGCAGATTGTGCGTATTGAATATCCATATTGTGTACTTTTGGCAAATTGCCTACACTGCCTGCAATGGCCACATAACATTCATTTTCAATAGCCCGGGCCTGTGCACAGCTGCGCACACGGGTGTAGCCGTTTTGTGTATCCGTCATAAAAGGCACAAAAAGTATAGCCATGCCTTGTTCGGCCAGCAATCGGGGTAGTTCAGGGAATTCCACATCGTAACAGATCAAGATGCCTATTTTGCCGCAATCGGTATCATAAGTAGTTATCACGTCGCCACCTACCATGCCCCAGGCGCTCGTTTCCGCCGGTGTTAAATGGATCTTGCGGTACATTTCGTACGAGCCATCGCGGCGGCATAAGTAGCCTATATTCTGCAACACACCATTCTCCAGATAGGGCATACTGCCCGTAATAATGTTGATATTATAACTTATGGCGTACTCCATAAACTTATCGCGCAGCGGAATGGTGTATTTGGCAATTTCGCGCATCGCTCCGGCTCCGCTCATGTGGTTATAGGCCGTCATCAATGGGGCGTTAAATAACTCAGGGAACAGAACAAAGTCGCTTTGGTAATCGCTTATCACGTCAACAAAAAATTCAATCTGCTCGCACAACGATTCCAGATTTTCAAAGGGACGCATTTGCCATTGTACCAAACCTAAGCGTACTACAGATTTATTGGAGTTAATATGGGCCGCTTCCTCATTATAATAAATGTTGTTCCACTCTAGCAGCGAGGCGTACTCCAACGATTCGGTATCGCCGGGCAAATAACCTTTTAAGATTTTTCTAACATGAAAGTCATTAGCTAACTGGAAGGATAGGGTAGGATCATGAATTTCTTTACCTTTTACTTTTTCCAGATAAGCTTTTGGGGTGAGTTTATCGGCATAGTCTTTATATTTGGGTATACGGCCGCCTGCTATAATAGCGCGGAGGTTATGCCTCTCGCAAATTTCTTTTCTTGCATCATACAATCTTCTTCCAATCCGCATTCCCCTGTGGTCAGGATGAACAAAAAAGTCAATTCCGTACAGCACATCACCTTTTTCGTCGTGGGTAGAGAAAGAGTAGTTACCTGTTATCTGGGCGTAAGTATGATTATCGCCAAACTTTTCATAATCAACTATTAATGATAGCGCACAACCCGCTATGGCACCATTAACCAGGATGCATATCTGCCCTTCGGGAAATATTTCAACCAGTTTGCTTATGTGGGTTTCGCCCCAATAGGATGCACCTTCCCATTCAGAGTAAGCTTCAATCATGGAGGCTTTTAAACCTAAATAATCATCTTTGGTGAGTGTTCGTAATTCTATTTTAAGGTCTTCGTTTTTTATTTGCTTTTCTTCCATATAGATGTTGCTGTACTACAAAAGTACAGTGATGTTATTAACAAAAAAAGCATCTTCCTGTTATGGAAGATGCTTCACAATAATTTTTATAGTGTGTTAAGCTACTTTTACATTTACTGCGTTGGGTCCTTTACGGCCCTGCTCAATGTCAAAACTAACAGAATTATTCTCGCGAATATTGTCAATCAGACCTGAAGAGTGAACAAATATTTCAGCTCCACCATCATTTGGTGTAATAAATCCGAAACCTTTTGCGTCGTTAAAAAATTTTACTGTTCCTTGTTGCATTGTATTGTTATTTATAAGCTTACAAGGTAAGTATAATTATTCATATATTTTCCCTTTAGTAAAAAAGATTAACATTTATTTAAAAATAATGTATTACTGATGGCAAGTCAGGCACGGCTTACATGGGTTTTAAAAACGTTATATTGCGCTTTAATCCGGCATATTTTGTGCGCTTAACTGCCGATTTTTGAAATACTTTTTGAAAAACATCTTCTGTAATTTCGGCAATGTCTTCGCGCTTCAAAACTAACAGATCGGGGTGAGGATCAAACGCAGGCTCGGTGTGCAGTACAGAGAATTTGTTCCAGGGGCAAACATCCTGGCAAATATCGCAGCCAAACATCCAGTTATCCATTTTGCCTTTAAATTCGGCTGGTAGCTCATCTTTCAATTCAATGGTGAGATAAGATATACAACGACTACCGTCAACAACATAGGGGCCAACTATGGCGTCGGTGGGGCAGGCATCAATGCAACGGGTGCAGGTGCCGCAATGGTCGGCGGTGGGTTCAACATCGTATTCCAATTCAATATCTACTATCAGCTCCGCTAAAAAGAAAAACGAGCCTGCTGTTTTATTCAATAAATTGCTGTTTTTTCCTACCCAGCCAATACCTGCTTTTTTTGCCCAGGCTTTGTCCAGCACCGGGGCAGAATCAACAAACGCCCTGCCGCCAACCTGGCCTATTTTTTCATTAATAATGGTTAATAATTGCTTTAGTTTATCTTTTATAACTGTATGATAATCTTGCCCGTAAGCGTATTTAGATATTTTAGGTGCAAGCGGATCTGCTTGTTGTGCATCAGTATAATAATTAAGTGCCAGGGAAATAACAGACTTGGCGCCATCTACCAGCAAACGTGGATCCAGACGCATATCAAAGTAGTTTTCCATGTACTGCATTTTGCCATGCATGCCGGCTTTTAGCCAGGCCTCCAAGCGGGGAGCCTCTTGTTCTAAAAATTCTGCTTCGGCAATGCCGCAAAATATAAAGCCAAGCTTTTTGGCCTCATCTTTGATTAGTTTACTATATGCCCACCTGTTTTGCTGCATTAAAGCAAAGATAGCACAATTAAAAACACACTATTTGTAAACAATGCTAACCAATAAATAATGAGCCATGGAAAATTTAAATGACGACCCAATTGACGAGCAGATTACCAACGACGATAATTCTGTAACAAATAAAGACGGTGATAACATGCTGGAGCAGGAGGAGGGAACCAATGTACAGAACAAACCGGATGAAGTACGGGTGCCAACCGTTACGCCGGGCGAGAGTACAGAAGACGCAGATGCCGAAGACAGTAAGGACAAAAGCGTAGGTGTTGAACCATCAAACACGCACGAAGGCCCTAAAGGCGAAAACCTTTAAAACCAAACCTTATCAAAAAACTAAAGCCCTTTAGCGCGTAGCTGAAGGGCTTTTTGGTTTGCAATATCTTTATTATAAAGCTGCGGTTATTGCAGCGCCGCGTGGGGTAGTAATATGTTTTGGCTCATTTATTTCTCTTTCGCTGCTTGTATAAGCTTCCAGCTCAGTTTTGTTAACTGATGAGGTTTTGCTGTAGTCTAAATGATAGTTTTCTATCATGCCCGAAAGGGTGGCCCGGGCCTGGTCGTTTACAGAGATGTTGGCCGCAACAGCATCCACATCCAATAACGCTATAGCCTTGTCGTTCAATTTAATATCCAGTGATAAAGCAGACAGCCTGTTGTTGTATGATTTAACTATGGCGTTGTCATTAGCGGTAATAGCACGCAGATCATTTACAGTAACCACAACTATCAGTGCGTCGGTTTTGTATGATGCTATACGCAGCACGCCGTCTACGTTTTGTACTAGCGCATTGTCGCCATAATAATCATTGTAAATTTTTACACCGTCCTCTTTACCATTTGTTATGTAAACCTCTACATTGCCGCTTGCTTCAATTTTGTTAATGTTGCCGACTTGGGTTAATTCAACCGCGCCATTATGGGCTTTGGCGTTTGTAAAGCTTGTGCTTATTAATAAGGCTACTGCTGCGATGGTTGTTGCGAATTTTGTTTTCATTTTTTTACTATTAAATGGGTGAATATCTTTTTAATTATTTAAATACACCTCTATGACTAGCTGAAAAACAAAAAGTTAAGTGAGTAATAGTGTATAGTAGACAACAAGGAGGTTTGTGTAGGCAAACGCGCCGATTGTGTCGTCCACATATTTTATTTCCAACTAACAACAAACAAAAAAAGCCGCATTTGTGAGATGCGACCTTGTAGTTTTGGAACTCACCCTTTAGGGGATCGGGGATTAGAAACTATTTTTAATAGCGTTGTGCAATGTCTTTGTGCTCCAGTATCCGCTATCTATAATGCGGCGTACGGTCATCAACGGATCATTCGGATCGCGTTTTTCTGCCAGTTGAAAAGCCATTTTAAAGCCGCGTTTATGCAGCTCTGGTAAATTCTCTTTGTTCCATATGCCGAAAGGATAAGCAAAGTACGTTATGTTTTTACCGGTTATCTCTTCCAGCTTAGCAGTAGGCTTGTCCAATTGAGTTACCCAATCATCAGTAGGCTTAAGTGTTATCTTACCATTCTTGCCTAAAATTTTAAGCGATGAAGTGTGCGACAGGCGATCAAAACGGTGATGATCCCAGGTATGGCTGCCAATTACGTTGCCCGCGTCAGATAGCTGTTTTATCTGTTCTTTGCTCATGTAATTGGGTTTACGGTCTATCGATACGGTCATGATAAAATAAACAGCCTTAAAACCATATTTTTTCAACTCAGGCGCTGCAATAGTAAACTGATCGATATCGGTATCATCAAAAGTTAACATAATGGGTTTGCTTGGCAGAGCCGCGCCCGTAGTGAGGTACGCGTACAGTTGATCGGGCAATATAGTATGATAACCACTGTCGGCCAGACTTTTCATCTTCGCTTTAAAATCAGCTACCTGTACAATGTAATCTTTAGCGCCTTTTGAGTCTTTGGCGCGCCAATCGCGGATTTGGTGATAACACAATATTGGCACCTGCTTGCGCGCTAAAATAGCTGGCTTATCAATTTTTACAGGGCCCGATGGCGCGGTGGGCTCAGTAGCAACCTCGGTATTAACAGGTTGAACTGAGTCTGCCACTGAAGCTTTTTTTTCTGATTTAGACTGACATGAGGCCGCAAGCAACATAGTTACTGCGAGTAGAGGGTAGTATGGTTTTAACATAGTAGATATAATTAAAAAAGGCCCTTAAAGTTTTAACGGGTTCTAAATTTTTAATTTTTTTGTTTGAAATTTAATTTGATAGCCTGTTTAAAATAGGGAGGGGGTTCCTCCGGGTTTTATTCTGCCTAAATGTTTGTAAGCGCTTTCGGTAGCTTCGCGGCCACGGGCGGTGCGCATTAAAAAGCCTTCCTGTATTAAAAACGGTTCGTAAACCTCTTCAATGGTGCCTTCATCTTCACCCACGGCGGTGGCAATGGTTTTAAGACCAACAGGCCCGCCTTTAAACTTATCAATAATAGTGGTCAGTATCTTATTGTCCATTTCGTCCAGGCCGTGCTCGTCAACATTTAAGGCGTTAAGCGCATACTGTGCAATCGGCGTATCAATATTACCGTTGCCTTTTATCTGCGCAAAATCGCGTGTGCGGCGCAGCAAAGCGTTGGCAATACGTGGTGTACCACGGCTGCGGCGTGCAATTTCGTAAGCACCTTCATCACTTATAGGTGTTTTTAATATAGATGATGACCTTAGAATAATGGTTGTAAGCAATTTGGCATCATAATACTCCAGTCTTGAATTAATGCCGAAACGAGCGCGTAAAGGCGCTGTGAGCAAGCCTGAGCGGGTAGTTGCACCAACTAGAGTGAACGGATTTAATGATAACTGAACTGAGCGGGCATTAGGGCCGCTCTCCAACATAATGTCTATCTTAAAATCCTCCATTGCCGAGTAAAGATATTCTTCAACCAGGGGGCTTAAACGGTGTATCTCATCTATAAATAAAATATCGCCGCTTTCCAGATTGGTAAGCAGCCCCGCCAGGTCGCCCGGCTTGTCCAATACCGGGCCTGAAGTGATCTTAATGCCTACACCCATTTCATTGGCAATAATATGGGATAACGTAGTTTTTCCTAATCCCGGAGGGCCATGCAGTAAAACATGATCAAGCGCCTCGCCGCGTTGGCGTGCAGCCTGTACAAACACCCTAAGATTGGCCAATATTTTATGCTGGCCGGTAAAATCCTCAAAAACCTGTGGCCGCAGCACTTTTTCAATATCGCGTTCGGCAGATGTAAGGTGCTCCGGATTGGGATCTAAGTTCTCGTTCATTTTGCCAACTAAATTAGTAATTTTTAGTTAAGTCAGGAAGTCCGCAAGTAGGAAAGTCCGAAAGATATTTGTTAAGAAGTTCTAATAGAAGTTATTAAGGGAGCTTTCGGACTTTTCTGACTTTCCGACATCCGGACTAATATCACCCTTCCGGATACTTCCTGAAAATAGCATTGATGCGCATTTGTATAACGCCGATAAAAGCTTCTTTAAATATACCTTTTGACATTTTTGACGTTCCGGCGGTTCGGTCCGTAAAGATGATTGCAACTTCTTTAACAGAAAAACCATGCTTTACGGCTGTATATTTCATTTCTATCTGGAAGGCGTAGCCCACAAACTTTATTTTATCCAGTTGTACGGTTTCTAACACTTTACGTTTATAACACATAAAACCTGCCGTAAAATCCTGAATCTGTATGCCGGTAATAAAGCGCACGTATACTGATGCAAAATAGCTCATTAATACTCTGCTCATAGGCCAGTTAACTACGTTCACACCTTTAATGTAACGCGAGCCTACGGCAACATCAGCTCCCTCAACGCAAGCTTTTCTTAGTCTGAGCAGGTCTTCTGGGTTGTGCGAAAAATCGGCATCCATCTCAAAAATGTAATCGTATTTACGCTCAATTGCCCATTTAAAGCCGTGAATATAAGCCGTGCCCAGGCCTTGTTTACCTGCGCGCTCTTCAATAAATAAGGAGTCGGGGTAAACGTTTCTGATTGATTTTACAATGATATTGGTTCCGTCCGGCGAACCATCGTCAACAATCAGTATATGGAAATCATGAGGCAAGGAAAATACCTTTCGGATCATCTTTTCGATGTTCTCGCGCTCATTGTAGGTGGGTATAATTACTAAGCTATCAGGCACTTATTGATCTGGATAATGCAGCTTTAAACTTCGGCTAAAATAACAGAAATAGCGGCTATAAAAAATAAAAAAGCAGGAACCCCTTTTACAAGATTCCTGCTGTATAACGGATAACCCCTTTATAAATTATTAGTGTCTGCAATTACCTGGTTGTCTGGGTCGGCATCTGGGTCGTTTATGTAATTACGCTCTTTTAAACGGGGTGATATGATCATAAATGCAATTAAAAATACACCGCAAATCCCCACAAACAACCAATAAAAATCTGCACCCACAAATTTTGCAAAGAATCCGCCTTTGGCAATATTACCGTTAACCAATGCATCAAACAAGTTACCTGCTGCAACAGTAAGCAACCATATAGCTGTCATGGTGCTTTTCATTGATTTTGGCGCTTGGGTGTAGGCATATTCTAAACCGGTAATTGATACTAAAACTTCGGCCGCTGATAATACTACATAAGCAAATACCTGCCACCAAACAGATGGATGCGCACCAGCATCAACACGCTCCTGCACAAATGCGATAATAACGAAGGATAAGGCCGTGAGTGCCAAACCTGCACCTATACGACGTAGTGGGGTGGTCTTAATTCCAATTTTATCTAAAAATGGGTATAAGAAATAAGTGAATAACGGAATAAAAGTTAACAGGAACACAGGGTTGAAAGTTTGAACCTGACCAGCTAATATAGTAAAGCTGGTAAAGCCAAGGTCGATATGTCTGTCCAGTTTTTCGGCTTGTAAAACCCATTCAGATAAGTTTTGATCCCACATCGCCCAAAAAATAGGAGCGAATATAAAAACTGCCATTACACGGTAAACCGCTTTTACGCCCTCTACTTTTTCGGGGTTAAATTGTCCTTTGGCAACATCAAGCAGCGATTGACCTTTTTGTTTTTTACCAATATTTAACAAAGCGTATATAGAAATAAAAACAAAATTGTTTTTATTAACGCCGCCCGGAGGCACGCGTACATACATTTTACGCCCCGAAAAGAAAATTATAGTGGCCAATACCATCAATATGCCCGGTATGCCGAATGCCCACTGTGCACCGAAGTTTTTGTATACCCAGGGAATCATGATGGTTGCTATTACGGAACCGGCATTAATACTGAAATAAAACCAGCCGTAAACCTTTGATAACAATGCCTGATTGGTTTTATCAAACTGATCGCCAACGTTGGCAGATACGCACGATTTAATACCGCCGGCACCAATAGCAACCAGTATCAAACCAAATATAAATCCATTTAAATTGTTATCAAAAACCGCCAGGAATAAGTGGCCAAAACAATACACTATAGAGATCCATAAAATGATTTTGTATTTTCCGGTAAACCAGTCGGCAACAAGGCCGCCTACAAACGGAAGGGTATAGGCCAGGGTAACAAAAAAGTGCGTACTCTCATTAGCCTTAGCTTCGGCAACAGTTTGCAATGCCGGATTGAGCGTAGGATTAAAGAATTGCGCCACCAAAAAAGTAGCCAGTATAGAACGCATGCCGTAAAAGCTAAAACGCTCTGCGGCTTCGTTACCAATAATAAAGGGAATACTTTTTGGGTATCGGGGTTTAAGCGCGGCTGCGGCCACAGATGCTTTTTCGGACATACGATCAGTTTAACGGGACGAAAATACTATTTAAATCGTGAAAACAAATTTCCTCTCAATTTAACAATTTGTTTTGCTTACAGTGCTATTGTATCTTCCTTTTTATAATAGGCTTAACTTCAAGTCGCGGGGTTTCAGTCGGCTTTGGGTCAATAAAAGCAGCATCACTATCATTGGGTACGTTCCGCATATCAAGATCTTCCACAAGTTCCCACCTTCCATTTTTGAGGCGGTAGCCGTTATAGGACAGGTCCGGACCATAAGTTTCAGGCTGATCTTTTGATCTTTTATCAGGGGGGGCCAAATTATCAAATACAATAAGGTTCTCGCCCGGCACGTACCTAAGCAACATTGATGCCTGGCGTGTGTACTGAAAAACAACACGGCTGCGTTTTTTTTCTTTGCTGATAAACACAGGCAGGCCAAATACCGGCTTATCATTTTTAAATGACAGTACATCAATTACTTTCTTGGTCGACTGGTCTGTATAACCTTTCCAGCCTAACAAAACATAATGCAGATTACTGCCATGCACCGGTATGATGGTATAGTATTGCGCACCATACCATTTGGCGTTGTCTGTAACAGTATCTTCGGGATGTGCTATTAACGGAGAGTAATCCTCCAGCGGATATAATTTTAAAGGCCCGCCGCTATTCATTTGTATCGCGCCGTAAAAGCGATAGCTACCGTCGTCATTTACTATGTGCCAGCTAAATATTCTAAACCTATTGTCGGGCGAATTCAGTATGCTAAGGGTTTTTAAAGAATCAAATTTAAACAGGAAAGAATTAGGGGTTTTAAGCGCGCTCACCAACGTTTTTATAAATGTATAGTTGGCGTTTTTGCGTATAAGCTCTTCGGGGTGGTTAATTATACTGTTGCCAAGGCTTTTTAAACTGTCTTGATATATGTTTAATGCAGCTGCATCTTTTTGCGAAAACTGCGCAAAGCCATTTAAAAAAGCAGACACCGCTAACAGCGTAATGAATAGAGGTTTGATCACTATCTAAGGGATTTTCTATTTGTGTTTTAACGTAAATTTTCAATAACAATTGCGCTGGCGCCGCCGCCGCCGTTGCAAATACCCGCAGCACCGTATTTGCCGCCCTGCTGTTGCAAAACGTTGAGCAACGTTACAACTATGCGTGCTCCTGAGGCGCCCAGTGGGTGGCCAAGCGCTACCGCGCCACCATTCACGTTTACTTTTGCCGCATCAAGCTGCAAAAGTTGGTTATTGGCTAAAGCAACCACAGAGAACGCCTCGTTTATTTCAAAAAAATCAATATCAGCTGCGCTTAAACCTGCCCGGTGTATAGCTAAAGGCAGCGCTTTTGCTGGCGAAGTTGTAAACCATTCAGGTGCTTGCTGCGCGTCTGCGTAGGAAAGGATGCGGGCCAGTGGTTTTAAACCCATTTCGGTAGCCTTGTCTTCACTCATCAGCACCAGAGCCGCGGCACCATCATTTAAAGTTGAGGCATTGGCAGCGGTTATGGTACCATCTTTTTTAAACGTTGGTTTTAATGATGGGATCTTTTCGAATTTTACTTTTTGAGGTTCCTCGTCTTCCGAAACAAGCGTAATGTTCCCGGTTTTATCCTTTATTTGAACAGGGCTTATCTCATTGCCGAATTTACCTTCTGCCTGCGCCTTTAATGCCCTTTGGTATGATTCAACAGCGTAGGCATCCTGCTCTTCACGGTTGATATTGCATTCAGTAGCACAAAGTTCCGCTGCGGATGCCATATGATAGTCGTTATAGACATCCCATAAGCCATCTTTAAGCAAACCGTCAGTAAGCTGCCCGTTGCCCAGGCGATAACCCGTGCGGGCTTTATCTAAATAGTAAGGCACATTGCTCATGCTCTCCATGCCCCCAGCCACAACAATATCATTTTGACCTAGTGCTATGCTTTGGGCCGCCAACATTATAGCTTTGGTACCCGATGCGCAAACTTTATTTACCGTGGTAGCAGGTAAATAGGGTAGGCCCGCATGCATAGCAGCCTGGGTTGCCGGTGCCTGACCTAAATTAGCCGACAGCACATTGCCCATAAACACTTCCTGAATTTGCTCCGGTAATATTGTCGCTTTTTTTATTGCAGATGCAATGGCGAAGCCGCCCAATTGGGTAGCGGAGAATGATGCCAGGCTACCCCCAAAGCTTCCTATTGGTGTGCGTGTGGCGGCTACTATAACAACTTGCCCGGGTAAATACATATAGTGTAAAACTAAATGAAATATTTTAAAACGTTTAATGATAAAAACGGATTCGTCTCTGTAACGAAAAATACCATGCAACCGGTATAGTCTCTTTAAACAAACTTGTTATACCTTTGTAGTAATAAAACATGACAGACACTTTAACATTTAAACTGTACCGCGATAGCGACATACACCTGATTACTATTGCCGAAGTTAAAGAGGTTATACCGGGAAAAAGCTTTGTTAGCGGAGTTTTTAAGCTTACAGAAGGTAAAATCAATTTGGGTAACATTGTATTTGACGACGCCATGAACCAATGGGAGTATACCGCCTTAGGTAACCTTACCCACAAAGAAGCAGCTATAGTAGCTACCTATATAAAAGATAAAGTAAAAGCACATTCAGTTAAATAACAACCCGCTTTATTAGATATATATGAGCAATAACGATGTAATGAAAAAACTTAGGGTAGCACTTAAGTTTACTGATGATGATATTATTAAGGTAATGGAACTGGTTAATTTCAGGATAACCAAAACAGAATTGGGTGCCATTTTCAGAGCAGATGATCATCCCAACTTTAAACCCTGCGGCGACCAAATATTGCGTAACTTTTTGAACGGATTGATCATCCATCAGCGCGGCCCCAGGCCAGCTGCTAAGCCAAAAACCGATACAGTTTAAAAGGCGTTTGTCTTTAGAAAAGGCGCTGCTGAAAATTTTGCAGTTAATTATTCTCAATTATACGGGCTTTACCACTTTCCAGAAGCTTCTTCGCCTCTGGAGAAAACTCTTCGCGCCCACCAAAATCCTGCACCCAGTACGTATTGTAATAACCCACACCTATTTCTTTAAAGCCGCCCTGCATTAAGTTAAAACAGTGTCCTTCGCTTTTAAACCAACCATCGGTTACCTCAGCTATTGTTGGCTGGCCCTGCGCAATGTTTTCGCCTATCTGGTAACTTTTAAATCCCTTACGTACGTATCCGGCAGCTTCAATGCGGTTTACAATCTTGCGGCCGTCTTTACTATCATGACTGAAGTAATCTTTTTTATACATGTCTTTAGCGTGGTTAATAGCGGCTTCCTCTAACTTATCATTCCACACTAAAGGTGCTACAGGCGGCATATACTGCTTGCCGCAGTTACATCCTTTCTGCCGTATTTTATTTATCCGCTCTAAAAATTCTTTTTTAAATTGAGCGCCTTTGGGTACATCCTGATTTACAGCACCGCTGAAGAAAAAGAAAGACGCAACAATTGTTAATGTTATAAACTTCATGCCGTTAAGACCGGGAATTAGCCAATAGGTTTAACTTGCGCCGTTTTTCAGGATCGTTTCCTCACCAAAAATATAATCAATAAAGACAATACAATTACTGATATTATAAAGACGCTATTTTTTTGGAAGAAGTTGTGCGGTAAGCTTTGCCGGCTACTTTCACGGAAGCTTTTTTTTTAATCGCTGCCGAGTCTGCAGCCGCGTATTTTGCAGCAAGTGCAAGCTCTGCCTTGTGCAGGCTATCGTCAATAAAGTTATGGCGGTCAAGCGCTAGTTTACCCTTTTTAGGGTTCTTCATTTGGTTATAGAGCAGCGCGTAGTTTAGTTGAACCTCAGATTCGGTTTGCGGATCATGGTTATCTACCGACAACTTTAATGCCTCATTCAAATCGCGCATAGCCAATGAATAATCTTTAATATCCATTTTTATAGCGGCCAGCTTTATTAGTGACTTCATGACATTAGGAATATCATTTAACGCCCTTGACAACGAGTTGGACTGCAGAATGAACCACTTAGCCTGCGGATATACTTTTTTGGAGTGATAAACGGTAGCCAGGTTATCAAAGCTATTGCGCTGGCCCACAGTATCATCATAACGCGAAAACAGATGCAACGCTTTATAACTGTAATCTAAAACCTCGTTTTGGTATTTTAGCTTTTCTTTTTTACCGGTAGCGTCGTTATATTTTAAATACTCAGTTGCTATTTCATTGAAAAGAATTGCTTTAACAGAATCATTCCGGGTAGAGTCTACCTGTGTTTTCAATACCGCTATACGGTCCTCGTTAAATGATGAGCGTGTTTGCTTCAGGCTGTCAACAGGAGTACGGGCCGCAAAACATGTAGCGGACATTGTAAGCGCAATAATAAAAAGGTAAAGTTTCTTCATGAAAATATAGCGCGGGATAACGGCAAAAAATAGTATTCAAATAATGTGCCTGTTTTTTTAAAAAAGCAAAACATACGTCATGATTTGATAAAGGCACTTAAATATATCAGAGTTTGAATATAATGAAAAATATTGACAGAAAGTGTACACAAAAACTTACAAACTGTGCGCAACAAAAACTACTGAATGGCGCTTTCGTACCTGTCAACAAACCTGCGGAAAGGCTTAAAGTTTTTTAGGATAAAATTAAATAGCGCTATGCCTGCAATAGCGCAAACTATACCGGCCAGTACGTCAAAAACGTAATGATGACTGGTGTATACGGCCGTTAACCATATGCCTACCATTACAGTGGCTAAAATATATTTAGTAGCACCTATTTTATTTTTTATGGCATAGTAAACCACTATTATAGGGTAAGCGGAATGCAGCGACGGCATGGCCGCAAATACGTTAGAGCCTTTTTGATAGATAGACCTGAACATGTTGATATGGAAATAGCTATCAAAACGGGCAAGGCCACCGGTGCTGCCGGGTGTATGAGCGTTAAAAACAAAACCATGCTCTTGTATATACCAGGGTGGTGCAGCGGGGAAAGCGTAATAAACTACAAAGCCCAGTATATTAACTAAGAAAAAAGTGATGGCGAAGCAGAGAAACTGCCGCCTGTTTTTAAAAAACAAATAGGCCGCAAACCCCAGCGGAACGGGTATCCAGCAGAGGTAGAACAGCCCGGCAATAATGTCAAGCGTAGCGTTAGCGTTTAGCTTCCAATATTCATTAGGGGTAAGTATGTGCCCGTTAAAATTTATGCCGAATAGTTTTTTCTCAAAATTATAAAGATCGGCAATGTGTACATGGTTAAAAGTATAGTTGGGCAGGGCTTTCATGTAATCGAAAACCATCCAGTATACTATAAAAACCGAGAAACCAATAATAAACTTACGCGTTATATCAGACACATAAAAACATGTGTTAAATATGCCCACAAGTACCAGCTGATCTGTTTTAAAGCCAACAATGCAAGCAGATAGCAGCAGGTAAGCTATAGATAAGAGCGAGACAGTTATTATGGAACGGGTATTAACTGCTAAGCTTTGATTAACAGTGCCGTTCATTTACTTTTTAACAAAATCCGACCGAAATATTTTATCCCAAAAAGGAGAAGTTACGCCATAGCCTTTATCCGGGTCCTGGTAATGATGAAGCATGTGGTGTTGCTTTATTTTTTTCCAGATGTTTCCTTTAAAATTAAAGTGGTGGATGGCGTAATGAGAAATATCATAAAACAAATATCCTAATATAAAACCAGGGAAGAACGCAAAAACGTAGTTGGGCGGTAAAATAGCATCAAACAAAAAGTAAAAACCCGTAGCCAAAGGTATACTTACAGATGGTGGTAAAACCAAACGTTTGGCATCGCTTGGATAATCATGATGTACGCCGTGGAAAATAAAATGCAGGCGCAACCCCAATTTGTTTTTCGGAACGTAATGAAACACAAAGCGGTGCATAATATACTCAGTGAACGTCCAAACGGCTAAACCAACAAAGAAAAATTCAATGTAAGTTATTAAACCCAGGTTACTTTTAAACAGCGCCATGTAAGTAGATGCCAGAATAACCGGAACAAATATATACAAGGGTACAAGATAATGCACCTTTGATAAGGCTTCAAGAAGGTCGTTTTTAAACATCCTTACTGATTCCTGTGAATTGGATATATATTTTTTTTTCATAATGAAATCAAGGCTTAAAACGGTGTGTTATTTCTTTACCGGTTGTTTGTTCTGTGCCTTTAAGCTCAACATAAACAATATTTGGCACCCAAAAAGACCCGCCTTCAACTTTTACAAAGATACGATTAAGCATGATTTGCTTTTGATCTGCCGTAACGAAAATATGATATTTATTGTCAGACGCTTTTTTTAATATCAGCGGAAGTTTTTTATAGGACACAAACCTCACATCATATTGCTCATTGGTTATCTTTTTTGTGTTCACCCCATAGGCAAATTTACGCTGTATGTAGTTTAGCTCTTCTTTTTGCCCTTTCTCTGCATATTTTATCCAGTATATATGCATTGGTGTTTCTGTATCAACATCCCCGTTTTTGTCAATATTTAAATCATACATAACCGTATTGGCATTTGGGTCTCGCTGCACATAAAAAAGCAGGTTGGTGTTTTCAGGCGGGGCAGGGTACTTTTCTTCGTTTGCAGCACCCTTAGCATCTTTGTTTTTTTTATTTTGAAAATTTGCCGTTCCCGGTTGTAAAGTATAAAAAACAGATAGTAGTAGTGTAAAAATTAATTTCATCAGATATCAAACCCTTTTTCTTTTTCCAACAGATTTTTTTTTGCCTCTCTGAGGCGGTTAAACGCGGTAACATTAGTTAGTACCGCAAGCATTGTTATTGGTATAGTGAATATAGACATTGTTTCAAACACATGAAATTTTAGTCCGAAACCATACCATTTGTAGTCACCGCCAATATATTGTGATATTACCCCGCACAACATTGCGCAAAGGCCAATAGTTACAACACGCTCCGGGCGCTGCATTAAGCCCCCTTTGCATTCAATGCCCAAGCCTTCGGCTCTTGCGCGCACATAGCTCACCATCATTGAACCTATTAAAGCAACAAAGGCAAAAATAGAACTTAAAAAATAATGATGTGCCACCAGATAGTAACAAATGCCTAAAAACATAACCATTTCGCTGTATCTGTCAAGCACTGAATCATATAACGCCCCGAATGTTGATTTCATATTACCCAGGCGTGCCACCTGCCCGTCAAGCATATCAAACAAGCCGGCAAAAAGTATAAGGCCACCTGCCCAGCCTATGTAAGTAAGATCGCCACGGTGGCCCTCTTCGGCACCAACAATAAAAATAACAGCAACGCCAATATTTAACACAAACCCAATTGATGTAACCGCGTTAGGGGTAAGGCCCAGCCTGATTAATATCTTAACAAAAGGGTCAATTAGTTTGTAAATGCCTAATTGTAAACTTGTTCTGATAGATGTTTGTTGTTGCATTCTCCCAAATTTCAATTAAAAGTCAAATTTAACCCTTGCGCGTATGCCATATGGCGAAACCTGCGGGTGATCAAGATAATTAAAACGCTTAACCATATCAATCCGCAGAAATGTAAATATATTTTCAATACCCACACTCCCCTCCATATAGGGTTGATTACCCAAGGCGTATGTAATGGGTGCACCAGTAGCTGTAACCGGGAACTGAAACACCGTTTTATTTAAAACCGGGTTGTTTTGATCACTCAAACCGCCTTTAATAGCTTTAAATGAAACCACTTCTCTCCATTTTAATTTTTTGAACAATGGTACTTTGTTAAAAAAGAAACCCTGAAAATGCTGATCGATATTTATACTGACATATTTATCACTCACAAACTCTAAAAAGTTCATCAGGTTATAAGAGTAAAGATCGTAATTAAATGATTGGTTGGCCCTGAAAATATTCAGCAGGGGATAAGGCACCTGGCTAAACATTCTTCCGCCTTCAATAAAGGTGTCAGCAAAACCCAGCTGCGAAAGATAGATACGTTTATCAATACGGGCATGCAGGTTGTGGTAATTATATTGGCCCCCAAACAGGTTTTTTATTCCCATTGTATAATCTAAACTAAAAATGGGGTACTTGCCTGCTATAGGGATACGGTAAATTTTTCCCTGGTAAAACATTTCATTAGGCGCGTATCTAAACGCAATAGTAGCATCACTGGTAGTAAGGTCATTAATGCGCCCGGTGTTGTTTTCGTAGTATAATGAACCGGCGGGCGTTTGGGTAAGTTTTCTGAAAGTAAACGAATAGCTGAAATGGTTTTCATACTCATGCACATAATCTAAACGGTACTGGTCGTTATACAAATACTTGTCATTGGCCCCGCGTTTAAATGATAACAAGAAATTGTCCTGCTGTACAAACTGTAGTTGTGCACCAGGTATCCTGGTATCGCGGTTAAAGCTGGCCCTTATGTAATGTTGCGGAAACTTGTAAATAGATTTATTATTTAAAGAGTATGTTGCACTTAAAAAATATTTCCATTTTTTATCAGTAAAACCATAGGCCAAATAAGTTTCAAAATAGTAACGCTTACTTAGCTCTGGCGTTGTACGGCCCCCTAAACGTAGCTTTGTTCCTTCAACCGGGTTAAAACTATAAAAAGCATTTGCAGGCCCAATTTCAAATTTACCTAATGACTTATATCCGGCCAATAGTAACGTTGCAATGTCCATTGTACGCTTGTACGACGTCATATTAGTCAAGCTATCAATATTTTTATACACTTTTGACTCCGCCGGCGAAAGCTCATCTAAACGGTTTTGCTGCCAAAACTCTATCGGTTGATTTTTTACTACCTCGGCGTCATCATCGCTTAGCTTTTTAATATATGCGGTATCAGTTTGGGCCTTATTTATTATATAGTTACCATAACTAACTGTCCTGATACCAAAAAAGCCACCATTTTTTTTCTTGCCGGTTTTAAACTCCGCCAACGTTTTACTTTTACTTAAGTGATAACGACCATCAGCATTTTTTTCAAAATCCTGATTAACATTCATAGACGACAGGTAATTAACGTTGATATTTTTATTGACACCTAACTTTACTCTTTGAACAGCGTAATTACTATCAATGGTTACGTAGATCTTGCCTTCAAATAAAATGTCCTCGTTGTTGCGTGGGGTAAAGCTAAGTTCCACCAGTTTGCTGCTATCGGCCGTAATAATGGTGTCTGTAATAAAAAACTTATAAAAGTTTGGAGAGTTGTCAGATATAGGACTTAAAAAATTCTTGGTAACTAAAAAAATATCATTGTCATAAATGTCAACCTTAGCATACATGTTTTTTATGTAGTCGCCAAAGCCATCCGTGTCTATAAAAGACCCCAAATCGGTTTTTTTCTCACCAAGTAGCACGCTACGTTCGTTTTCGGGATTTTTTCGGTAGTAATACTGCGAAAGTTTTTCATCCAGAAAGAAAGGGGTTAACGATATACCCGGTACAGTTAGGCTATCGCGGTTCTTCAGTAAAAAAGCGTATTTTCTTAAATATTTTTTCTCTGAAATAGAAGGCGACAAATTACTTAACGCAAACTGTAGCTTATCATATTCCCGGTATTCAATGTAATTATATCGCTCGGGCCTGTTTTTTTCTTTATTGGCTATAACCCTGCGTATAAGTTCAACAGCAGGGTTGTCACGGTTTCGGTATCTCACTTTCGCGCCTGATCGTATCTCTACTTCTGTTAATTGCTGAGAGGCTGCCTGTAAGCTCACTACATTAACAGATTGTGTTTTGCCGGGCTGTATATTTAATAAAACCTCCTTATAGCCAACAAAAGATATTTTTAACTGCGAAAATTGCCTGCTGCTACTTATAGAGAATTTACCATCGTTATCAGTAGTAACACCAATAGTAGTACCCGGAAATGAAACGGTAACAAATGGGAGCGATTCTTTATCTGCTGCGTCTATAACCTTGCCTGTTACTATGGTAGCCTGGGCAAACAGAAAGGTTGAATACAATAAAAGAAAAGCCGCCGGAAAAAGCCTTTTTAATAAATATTTAAAATTCATGTAATATTATACTAATCAATTTGTAACCACCGTTAGCCACGTCACCATCCTATACAGGCATATATTCCTTTATCTGCATCAACCCTTGGGCCAATGTTCCAAATCAGGCAGCAAAGATATGCAAAAATGCAGCAGACTTCTGTGGTCAAAAAGTCAAATAGTAATTTGCCCTGCGGTTATATACTATACGTACTAAACGCATTTTTAGATTATTACCTGGCATATTTGTTACCACAGTATGCTCTATAAAAGCGCTGCAATAAAAAAAGTCGTTACTGTAAAGAAATGTTTTCAATACAATAACGACTTTGCCTGTAATGTTTACAATTAATTAACCTCGGCCAGCTCCTCGTAATAATCTAAACCGAGGTGGGTTATCAAGTCTTCCCCCATCATGTGGCGAAGGGTGTTTTCCAGCTTAATTAATTGTTTGAATATATCGTTCTCCGGATGTAAACCAGGCGCAGTTTGCGGCGATTTAAGATAGAATGACAGCCATTCCTGCACACCACTCATGCCTGCGCGTTTTGCCAGATCGCAAAATAAGGCAAGATCAAGGGCGATAGGGGCGGCCAGGATAGAGTCGCGACACAAAAAGTTGATCTTGATCTGCATTTTATAGCCTAACCAGCCAAAAATGTCAATATTGTCCCAGCTTTCTTTGTTATCGCCATGCGGCGGATAATAGTTGATGCGTATTTTGTGATAAATGTTACCATAAAGTTCCGGGTTATCTTCGGGTTTAAAAATATCTTCTAATACACCTAATTTTGATACTTCCTTGGTTTTAAAATTATCGGGATCATCTAATACCAATCCATCACGGTTACCTAAAATATTGTCAGAGAACCAACCATTAACACCCAATGACCGTGCTGCAAGGCCCGGTGCCAAAATGGTTTTCATTAAAGTTTGTCCGGTTTTAAAGTCCTTACCGGCAATTGGGGTTTGCGTTATTTTTGCAAGCTCTATAAGCGCCGGGATATCAACTGTAAGGTTGGGTGCACCATTTGCAAATGGTATACCTTGCTTTAAAGCAGCGTAGGCATATATCATACTTGGCGATATTAATTTGTCGTCGGCTTTTAAACCGGCTTCAAACTTATCTAAAGTGCTATGCACATCTGATGCTTCATAATAAGTTTCGGTTGATCCGCACCAAACCAAAACAATACGATCACAGTTATTGGCATCCTTAAAGTTCTGTATATCTTCAATTACTTGTTGGGCCAACTCATAACGGTTTCCTTCTTTAACGTGTGTGCCTGTAAGGTTTTTGGCGTAATTTTTATCAAATGCCGCTTTCATGGGCACAATAGCCTCTAACTCTGGCTTTAATTTATTCAGCAGGTCCTTATCCAACACAGCCGCATTAGTAGCTGCATCATACACGTTGTCTGAAAATACGTCCCAACCGCCAAAAACAACATCGTTAAGACTAGCCAGTGGTACAAAATCTTTTATTTTAGGGCGCCTGTTCTCTGTTCTTTTACCTAAACGGATAGTACCCATTTGGCTAACCGAGCCTATTGGTTGTGATATTCCTTTTCTTACGGCCTCAACGCCGGCAATTAGTGTAGTAGCCACGGCTCCCAAACCCGGGATCAATATACCCAGTTTGCCGTTGGCGGGTTGAATGTTACTCTTCATTATTTGTAAATGTAAATTATCTATGTATTAAAGCCATTTATTTTGCCGGTACCAGGTTATGGTTTCTGCAACACCTTTATTTAAATCAAATTGTGGGTTAAAGCCAATTTCGCGTTTAGCCTGTTCAATACTGCATATCCAGTTAACGGCTGTAAGCTCATTTAGTTTTTCACGGTTCAGTATTGGCGCTTCACCTTTCAAATTACTCACTTTTTCTGCCAATGTTGCTACCAATTTCATAAAATTTACAGGAATGTGAAACTTAAACGTTTTCCCTGTCAAAGTTTTGCGGGCTTCGGCTCCTAAATCATACTTGGTGTAGCTTTTACCATCGCTTAAATTATATGCTTTTTTTTCACCCTTCGTCAACGCAGCCACGCAGGCGCGGGCCAAATCAGTTACATAAATAAAGCTAAGTCGTTGTTGGCCTCTGCCTATATAACCCTCAATACGCTTACTCAACTGCTTAAAAAAGATAAAAATGCCCGTATCACGGGGGCCATAAACAGCAGTGGGCCTTAAAATGGTATAATTTAATTCGCCTATAGTTGTTAACTTTTGCTCGGCAAGTAATTTGCTGGCGCCATAAGCCGTTACCGGGTTGGGTGTTGTCTCTTCATCTATAATACCCGTTATAGTACTTAATGGGCCAATTGCAGCCAAACTGCTTACCATGACAAACTTTTTTACCTTGACACCTGAATCAACCACCGCTTGCGCCAGGTTAAAAGTGTACTGGGCGTTTATGGTGTTATATTCGGCAATAGTTCTTGCCCGGGTAACACCCGCAGCATGTATTATATAATCGTACTTTTTCTCCTGAATCTCTTTTTTAAGCAATTCCGGGTCATTATAAGCCAGATCAGTATATTGAATGTCAAACTCGCTCAGATGGCTTATATTACTGCTCTTTCTAACAGCCGCAAATACTTCCAGATTATTCTGCAAGGCTTCCTTTATCAAATGGTAACCTACAAAACCACTTGCGCCTGTTATTAAAACCTTTTCTCTCATATCTGTTTCTGATACAAGCGGTACGTTTTATAAGGATCGCCTTTAATGGCTATAATAGCTTCGTTTATAAGCGTATTGTTTTCCAGCGTCCACCCGGCTTCAGCCCATTTCAGGCCCCTGGCAGTGTAATTTTTAATGATGGTGCCATATAAAACAGCCTCAATACCCATTTTACGATAGCCATCAATAACGCCTAAAGCATAAATACGCAGGCTCTGTATTTTCTTTTTACCAAACAAAAGTTTAAAAATGCCGGTAGGTAGCAAACGCCCCCGTTTTATGGTTTTAAAGATCTCGTTATAATTTAAAAGGGCCAGGCCAAATGCCACAATCTTTCCGTCTTGCTCTGCAACCAAAGCAAAGTCGCCGTCTAATATTAATTTCAGGTCGTTAGCCAGGTAATCAAACTCCTCGTCAGTCAAGGGTACAAATCCGGTGTTCTGATCCCATGCCGAATTATAAACTTCGCGTAATTTAACGGTCTCCTCTTTAAAATTTTTGATATTTATTTTGCGGATAACGATGTTATTACGCTTTAAACGTTCCTGCAAAGCATTAAGCAGGCGTACAGATTTATCGTCGTAATTATTACCGTCCCAATGCCAGGCTATCAGGTCAACGTCTTTATCAAACCCCGCCTTCTCTATCAGATCAGCATAGTAAGGGAAATTATAGGTCTGCATTAAAACCGGCGAACTATCAAATCCTTTCACCAGTAAGCCACAAGGTTCGTTGGTAGAGAAATTTACCGGGCCTAAAAAGCGCCCGGTAACGCCTTTGTCTTTAAGCCAATCTGCAGCTACTTTAAATAACATATCGGCAGTTTCCTGGTCGTTTATGCAATCAAAAAATCCAAAAAAACCGTCGTTTGCTTTATTATATTCGTTGTGAGCGTTATTTAAAATGGCTGCAATACGGCCTGCAATTTTACCGTCCTTATAAACCAGAAAGCCCTGCAGTTTATTATGCTTATGAAAAGGGTGCTTGGTTAACAGATCTCGTTGCGCTATAAAAAGCTCGGGTACATAATTCGGATCATCTTTGTATAGGTCGTGCGGGAAGTCTATAAAAGCAGCAAGCTCTTTTTTTGAAATCACCGGAATTATTTTTCTCATTGGAGACGACTAAAGATAAAATTGCTCTATATAAAATGTGCGGCTACTTTTAATAGCCGCACACCTGCAAAAAATATTGTAAATATTTAAATTCGTTCTTTTAAACCCATCATTGGTACGCCAACGTCTTTAAAGGCTTTTGTTATTTTCTCAACGGCCTCATCAATCTGCTCGAAAGTGTGCGTAGCCATTAACGAAAAGCGAAGTAATGACGAATCTGATGGTACGGCAGGTGAAACAACCGGGTTAACAAATACGCCCGACGATTGCAGGTGTTTTGTAACCAGGAAAGTTTTATCATTATCACGAACAAATATTGGTAGGATAGGGCTTTCTGTCGGCCCCAGGTCAAAACCTTCGTCAAGCAACAGTTTCATTGCATAATTAGTATTATCCCAAAGTTTCTGTATGCGTTCCGGCTCAGATTGTATAATGTCTAAAGCCGCAATTACGCTTGCTACAGCTCCCGGCGTCATACTGGCGCTAAACATTAATGAACGTGCGCGATGTTTCATATAATCAATAACATCAGCATCAGCAGCAATAAAACCACCCAATGATGCTAAGGATTTACTGAATGTTCCCATTATCAGATCCACATCATCGGTAAGGTTAAAATGCGATGCTGTACCCGCGCCATTATGGCCAATAACACCTAAGCTATGCGCATCATCAACCATTATATTAGCACCGTACTGCGCTGCTATTTCCACAATTTCGGGCAATTTAACTATATCACCTTCCATACTGAAAATACCATCAACAGCAATTACTTTAACAGCCTCTTCCGGAAGTATGCTTAACTTCCGTTGAAGATCGGCCATATCGTTGTGGGCGTATTTTATAACCTTTGAAAATGATAGGCGGCTGCCATCAATTAACGATGCGTGATCATACTCATCTAAAATAAGATAATCATTTCGGCCTGTAACGCAAGATAAAACACCCAGATTTACCTGAAAGCCAGTGCTGAATAAAACTGCGGCCTCTTTGCCTACATAGCTTGCCAACCTGTCTTCTAACTCAATATGTATATCAAGTGTGCCGTTCAAAAATCTTGAACCGGCACAGCCTGTACCATATTTATCAATCGCCTTCTTTGATGCTTCCTTTATTTTAGGGTGACTGGTAAGACCGAGGTAAGAATTAGAGCCAAACATTAACACCCGTTTCCCGTCAATCATAACCTCAGTGTCCTGTCCGGACTCAATAGGCCTAAAATAGGGATACAAGCCCTTCTCCCTGATCATTGCTGCATCTTTAAATTGAGCAATCTTCTCATGTAGTTTTTTAACCATGTATTAACCCTGCTTAAATTTTTTGTAAAAATACCACGAATAAGCTTATAACCTATATTTAGTATGTAAATTTTTTTAACATCGTGTTTTTTGTAAACACAATGTTATTCCCACTCGGCAAATTAATTAATTTTTTTATTTATTTGAGCTGTCAATTTTTAAATATTTTAAAAAAATGACTTAAAACCTTTCAAAAGGAGATCATTTATATATATAATGTATAATTTAGGTAAAATTATTTTATATTTTTTTTCTGTAATTGCAAATCGCTCATATTCGCAGTCCTTAATTAATTAGGCCCTCAGCATAATTTATAGCCCATCCGGGTTAAGGGGTTTATATTATTCCGCATCTATGAAAAAATATTTTTTGCTAATTGTTTTAATACATTTTACACCATTACTCTTATTAGCGCAAACACCTGTTGACAGCCTGCCGGTTGTTGTAACACTTAAGCAAAGTATAGCGTTTGCGTTGCGAAATCAACCTGCCATTAAACAAGCCGGTATTGATAAACTCATTAACGAAAAAGATATAGACATCTCGTTATCATCATGGCTGCCGCAACTCAATTCCACCAATCAATACCAGCATTATTTTAAAGGCGGCCCCGTAAACGCCGCCCAGGTTAATGCCGGGGGTACTGCTTTTCGCGAATTTTCATCATTAGGTGCGCAGATCAACCAAACCATTTATAATAACGAAGTCCTGCAGGCATCAAAAGCCTCAAAATATTCCCGCTTATTATACAGCCAAAATGAGGTGAGTACACAAATAAACGTTGTTTCTGATGTTAGCAAAGCTTTTTTTGATGTGTTGTTGTCGCAAAAGCAGCTTAATATTATTAATGAGAATATAACAAGGTTGCAACGTAGTTTAAAAGATGCTACCAGCCGCTATCAGGCAGGTGTGGTTGATAAGATAGATTATAAGCAAGCCACCATTGCCCTTAATAACGAGGTAGCCGCACGTAAGCAAACAACGGAATCTATAAAAGGAAAAATGGCCACATTGAAACAAATAATGGGGGTACAGGCCGGTAAAGATTTTGCGTTGACATATGACTCTACGCGTTATGAACAAGAGGCTGTGATTGATACCAATCAGGTTTTAAATTTTAACAACCGTGTGGAATATCAGTTGTTGCAAACTCAAAAAAATCTTCAAAACGTTAATGTAAGCTATTATAAATATGGCTTTTTGCCATCGCTGTCTGCCATTGGCGCATATAACCTTTTGTTTTTAAACGATAATCTGGCGCATTTATACAATAAATCGTTTACCAATGCATACGCGGGGCTTTCTTTAACAATACCCATATTTCAGGGTGGGCGCAGGTTGAAAAATCTGAGCAGGGCACGTTTGCAGGTTGAGCGCACAGATCTGGATATTATAAATCAGCAGAATACCATCAGTACAGAGTACGTGCAAACACTTGCGGCTTATAAAAGTAATTATACCAACTGGCAAACCCTTAAAGAGAACGTAGTGCTGGCAACTGATGTTTACAACGTGGTGAGCCTGCAATATCGCGAAGGAATTAAAACCTACCTGGATGTAATTGTAGCACAGGCCGATCTGCGCACATCTCAGTTAAATTACTATAATGCCTTGTTCCAGGTGCTTTCCAGTAAAATAGATCTGCAAAGATCGTTAGGCACATTGCCGGTTGAATAACAATAATTTAATACTAGTCTCTATAAAATAATTTTAATGAAAAAATATAACTACCTATTGCTACCGGCGCTTGTTGCATTGTCGCTCACATCCTGTAAAGACCAGCAGGCTGCACAGAATACCGCGCTGCCACCAACGCCTGTTGCAGTTGCCGAGGCAGTTACTGCGGACGCTGTTTACTACGATCAATACCAGGGAACTGTAGTTTCTGTAAATAACGTGGAGCTGCGCAGCGCTGTAACAGGATTTATCACCGGTATTTATTTTAAAGAAGGCGAAATAGTGTCTAAAGGCAAAACGCTTTATGAGATAGACCGCAGAAAGTACCAGGCTGCATATGCGCAAGCCAATGCCCAGCTATTAAGTGCAGAAGCAAATTTGGCTAAAGCGCAAAAAGATATAGACCGTTATACCATGCTATTGAAAAATGATGCCGTTGCCCGGCAGACAGTTGACCAGGCTACTGCTACTTTTGAGATGAACAAAAGCCAGGTAGAGGTAGCCAAAGCAATGGTGATGAGTGCTAAAACAGATCTTTCGTATTCGCTTATTACGGCACCGGTTACCGGTCGTATTGGTATTTCGCAGGTAAGGCTGGGTTCGCAGGTTAGCCCGGGTACTACTTTAATGAACACCATTTCCAGCGAAAACCCAATAGCGGTTGATGTGGTTGTGAATGAGCAGGATATAAACCGTTTTTATGAGCTGCAGCGTAAGGTTACTGATTCAACATTCAGGTTGCAGTTGTCAGACGGTACGGTTTACAACAAAACAGGAAAGATATTGGCTATTGACAGAGGCGTAAATAACCTTACCGGTACTATTAAAGTAAGGGTGGAGTTTGCCAACCCTGATGGTATGCTTAAAGACGGCATGAGCTGCGTATTAAAAGTTTTAAATAACGATTCAGGTAACCGCCTTCAAATACCCTACAAAGCGGTGTCTGAGCAAATGGGGGAGTTTTTTGTATTCATTTCTCAAGATACCATCGCGAAGCAACAAAAAATAATACTTGGCCCGCGCATAGGCAGTAATATAGTTGTTATGGACGGCATAAAGCCGGGTGACAAAGTGGTTACTGATGGCTTTCAGCGCTTGCGCGATGGTGGTAAAATAACACTGGCAGACCCTTCTAAGCCGGCAGCACAAACTAATCAAACGGCAAAATAGTAAGCGGATAACATATATAGCATGATAGCAGAAACTTTTATCCGAAGGCCGGTTACGGCCATCGTAATATCATTGGTGATAGTAATAGTGGGTATTTTGGCCATTGGTACACTTGCCGTT